>OFGE01000966.1_pt1 | contig 28427 bp, 22 predicted proteins | sample 1521681 | NCBI WGS metagenome assembly OFGE01 (sample SAMEA3504093, study PRJEB24116) | mouse gut metagenome | biome: mouse gut; feature: mouse-associated habitat; material: faeces | place: Denmark | collected 2011
TGTGTATCAGGTGTTTTCAGCACTTTCTTGTTGTCAAGCAAATGGCTATTACCCCCCACCTTTTTGTCAGGCTAATGGCTATACCCCCCTTGAAAAGTGCTGTATTTCAAGACTTTTCAAGCTGTCTCACTTTTTTCATCATACTGCATAATGGCCTTTGTCTTGCGTGGCCTGAAGAACATACCGTAACCCTCAACCTTTTTAAAATCCGTTCCGGCAAAAACTAAATGCGGATTGACAATCAATCCCTTTTGCTTGCCTTCTTCGGTTGTAAATTCAATGGACGCACAAAGAGCCTGTTTCCGTCCATTCCAATCAAACGCAAGCCCAAACAGGGCTTCATTGAGCCGTGAAATGTGGGAATAATCATAATCAATGGCTTCACAAAGTTCCTTCATTGTCATTATTTGCACCATATTGCTGTCTTTTTCCAACGGATTATGACAAATAATATTCCACTCTCGGTTGATGTAACTTACCAACTGAATAATAAATCCAAAGTTCTTGATATATTTTGGAAGTGTTCTTTTGTATAGCTGCTGGATCGTCTTACGGTACAGTCTGATTTGATTTTTGTCCGTTGTTTGATCCCGGAAAAAGACTTCATTCATGTAAAGTCCTTCGCTGCCGTGATCCTCTATCAGTCCAGCGTTTTTACTCTCATTGTAAAACTTGTTTGCTGTGTCTCTGCTGATAAGTAGGACTTCTGGTAGATCATTTTTGAGCATAGGACGGTTTTTAGAGCGCATAAGTAGCTGATTACCATATTCCATATAGGTTGATAAGTAGGCCAACCGTCCCACAGTTGCGGGATTTATCTCATTTAGTGCATTTTCAATACGCAAAAATGTAAATCCTCCATGCTTTTTTGAATTATATTTTACTTTTCCATTAAATTCAGTTGCTTTTTTGATTTTATTATATCGTTCTCGCTGTGAGTCTGAAATAAAAATTCCATCCTCTTTAATTTGATAATTGTCTTTTTCAAGGTTCGATGGTTGCACCATGTCCCCATTTTTCATTCGTCTAATCATTCACTACTCCATTTCATTATCAATCTTCCTGCTTAGAATCAAAGCTGGCTGAAAGTGGACATACACTGTTCCCACTCATCAACAAAACCGAGTAACTTATCATATTGATATTGAGTAATAGCAAATCTGGCGTTAATAAACAGCGAAAAATCCCTTACTGAGATACCAACTTTAGACGCTAACCACTTTTTGCTAATACCATATTTTGCAACAAATTTCTTCGTTCGCTGCATTAGTTCTTCCTGTTGCTGAATTGTAATTTGTGCCATAAAGCACCTTCCTTTCTATTTTGATTTACATAAAACAAAGTGTCAGCGGAAAGGTTAATCCGCCAACACTTGTTTCCGAAAATATTTTGATTCTTTTGCTTTGGCAAATTTCCTTCCCGTAGCTTCTTTTTGGTATGCTCTCATACCTTCTATTATACAGGATTTTTCAAGTGGTCGATTTTAAAAAACTATCAAGATTTCCACAAAACTCCGAATTGTCATCCAAGGATTTTATATACTCAAAATCATAAATTTGGGTTGTTCCATTGCCCTTTGATACTTCAATCAGCCAGTAAACAGGCTCCCTTCGTTTCCTTATGAGTTCATAGAAGGCTCCATTGTGGACTTGAAACAATACTATGAAAAGGAATTTGCGAATATTGGTATAGTCTTTTTTGTCCAGTAGCTTCAGCAAGTGATACATGGTTTTCTGCTCAAGAGACAGCTTTGAAATTTGGGTAATTAGTTCAGATTCTATTTCATCAGCAGCATTTCGCTTTTCCGCATTGTTACCCTGATCGCTTTTCCAGATACCATCTATTTTTCTTTTGGCTTCTTGAATCATAACTACAATGTCTCTTGCCTGTTTACTACGAAGCTGGCCTGATGTTGTCCTTGAATCAATTAAACAATCGGCAAAGTCAAGTAAATCTTTTGACTTCCAGCGGCTCATCTGATAGCGGCTGATCGCCTTCTCTAAGTAATCCATAGCTGTTTCATGCTTGATATATGACATACGCCCTTTTTCTATCGAAAGATTTTCTCTATCCGCTTTAATTTCATTCGCTTCTTTAAGTGTTCCGACAATATCATGTTTCCTGTATTCACCATCTTCTTCAATATAAATGTAATAGCCATCCCGATAACCTTTATATTCATCAACATATTGAAAAAAGTACTGGTAGGAGCATTGTCCATCGTCTGGCTTCCATTCTGGTTTTCTTTCTTCTTCCCCTTTTTATCTTTCTTTTCACCGTAAATACCTCCTCCTTTTGCCGTCATACTGCAAAGCATAAGGTTAACTCCCAGAGTTACCGGTCTTGACGGGTCAATACTTCTTGCAAACTCAGCCATTTTCCGACAGTACTCCTGACCTTCCGGCAACGCAAGCTCCGAAATTTCATTACCAATCGAATTCATGATCACGCTTGGATGGTTATAATTTTTAAGCACCATCGCCCTTAAATCCTGCTGCCAGTTCTTTCTAAAATCAGTGTCGGCGTAATCATATGGATTTTTATGTATCAACCATTGATCTGCAAATTCGTCCATGACATACATACCAAGTTTATCGCATGCCAACAGCAAATCCTTTGATGCAGGATTGTGGGAACACCGGATAGCATTAAAACCTGCCTCCTTCAAAATACGTATTCTACGCTCTTCTGCTTCTTGAAAAGAACATCCTCCAAGGATACCATTATCATGGTGAATACATGCTCCCCTAAGAAGCACTTCTTTCCCGTTTACCAGAAAGCCTTTTGTATCCCACGACAATGTCCGGATTCCCAGAAATCCTTTTACACAATCAATTGCTTTTCCATCATTAATCAATTCTAACTGATATTCATATAAGTAAGGATTCTCCGCATCCCAAAGCTGCGCTTTCGGTATGTCCAGTGACAACTTTGCCAATGAGTCCTTGACCTCTGTCAGACCTTCAGCAATTTTCCTGCCCTTGTCAAATATTAATGCTCTCAGCTGTTCCCCGCCCGTAACGTCAGACTCAATTTGTATCCTGTCAATTTCCGGTGTTGTGATTTTTACTCCTTCCGGCTGAATATAACATTCCTCTCCCACATAAAGGTTCACTTTACGATAGATTCCACTGCCGGAATACCATCTGCTGTTCGGGCATTTTGAATTATCAGCAACCACTTTAAGCTGATTGCTCTCTCCATATACAAGACCATTCTCTAACGGCACATAGAAATTAGAATACCCGTATATATTTGTGCCCGTAAGCTGTCCATTCAGATATACCTGCGCCTGCTGATAGATTCCCTCGAATTCCAATATTATCTTTTTGCCTTTCCATTCAACCGGTGCTTCAAAAGACTTCTCATAGACGTATGTTCCACCCAGAAAGTATCCACATGCCCCTGCCGTAACTGATTCTCTGCTTCTCTGCTCATAAATCATGGCATCATGGGGAAGAGCTACTTCTTTTTTATCCTTTTCATGCCCTTCCTTATAAAATATCCATTCTAAATTAAAATCTGATTTGACCATACCTTCTCTTCCTCCCATTTTATATTCTTTACACAGATAACAAGCCGTAGTATAATTATAAATGATACAGTTATCGTTTTATATAGCATTTAAAAGAACTTTACATATTTTTATATCATATTCAATTCAAGGAGCTTAACATGTATCACCTCAGTACAGGTACTACAGGAAAATGGAATATTGTGGGAGACTATAAAAATATCCTGGAACCATCCGGGTTCGTGCTGCCCTTTAATTACCGGACAGAAGTTCCCTTTGAACTTTTCTTATGCACAAGCCTTCCTGATAATCCGAATGCCCGTTTGATTATCATGCAGTCATCACCCAGTTCTTCCCTCTATACTTCCTTCAGCAATGCAGAAATTGCACCTTATATAGATAACGGAAAACTTCATCAGCATGACTTCTTTGAATTGATGTTTGTTATTGAGGGCACCGTATATCAAAACATTGAATATGAACGGCATGTTTATCCCGCCGGAAGCTGCTGCCTAATTAATACAAACACACAGCATATCGAAGAATATCATAACGCATCAAGAATACTGTTTCTGCAGTTATCCAAAAATTTTGCCAGAAACCTGTTTACTGCGGAACAATATTTCCCGCCGGAAGACGCCCCCTGCAATGAACTGATGAAGAATTTCTTTCTCCAGACTCTGCATCAGGAAAACCTTGAACAGAAAGAGTATATTGATTTCATTCCCCTTAGAGACGCTTCGTGGGTGAAACAATATATCCATTCCATATTTGAAAAAATGTTCCATGAAATACAGGAACCCGTCTTTGGCTCCTCTTTCCGGCTCCGCGCCCTTTGTATGGAATTGTTCTGGCATCTGTTTGACCAAAATAACTATCAAAACACACCCGTCAAACCCGGAACCGAATCAGAAAGAATACTGTTTGAACAGCTCTCACAATTTATGAAAAAAACAGGCAGAAAAGTTTCTCGCCGACAGCTTGAGGAGAATTTCAACTATTCCGGAGACTATCTTTACAAAATAATACGCAAGTATACGGGCCTTGGAATTTACGAATATAGTTCTTCACTCTGTATGACAAGAGCAGCGCAGTTACTGCTTTCCTCCAAAATGAATATTAATGAAATCGCAGAACTGCTTGGCTTTTGTAACTATACCCAATTTTATAAAGCCTTTGAGGAATATTATCATATGACCCCAAAGGCTTACCGTAAGACCATGCATTAATCTCCGCTCTGCTCTTCCACCTTTTTAACCAACATACGATATTGACGAAACAAAAGCAGCATGCTGACTGCCACAGACAGTATATCTGCTGCCGTATGTGCCACAGCAATACCGGACAGTCCCATCAACCCATGAAACAAATATAAAAACGGAATCAGAAGAATTCCCTGCCGGAGTACTGACATCACAGTTGCCGGAACCGCACATCCGGAAGCCTGTACAAAATTAGTACTCAGATAGTACAGCCCGATAACAGGGCTGGCTATTACCAGAAACAATACCATTTCCTCACCCATAACGGCAACTGAACTTTCTTTGATAAACATACTGATAATCTGGCTTCGACAAAAATAACAAAATCCTCCCGTCATCGCCCCGACGCTAATTGTAAGGATTGAGACTTTTTGTATGATTTCCTTTAAACGGGCAATATCTTTCGCTCCGTAATTGTATGCCAGTAATGGCTGGATTCCCATACAGATACCCATTTGTATCATCCCAATCAGCATCGTAGTCTTTCCTGCTGCCGCCATGGCTGCAATTGCACCTGTCCCGTAACCTCTAAGCAGCCTGTTGGAAAATGTAGAGGCAAATCCGGACAATATACTGCTGAGTGCATTGGGCATTCCCAGCAAAATAACGGAAAACAATTCTTTTCGGTTTTTCGCCGCCAAGCGAATACTCATATTCAATACAACTGCCTTTTTTCTCATAAAATAAACATAATACAATGTTCCCACGAGATTTCCGATTACTGTTGCCGCTGCCGCGCCTGCAACTCCCATTCCAAAAACTAAAATGAATAACGGATCCAGAAGAATATTTACAAAAGTGGCTGCCATATTCCCAACCATTCCTTCCTTGACCGCCCCTTCCGCCCGTATAATGGTTCCGAGCGTTGTGGAAGCAAGCATAAAGGGCACACCCAAAGCACAAACGTACAAGTAGATTCCCGCATACGGTAAAATCTCCTCCATTGCACCAAGTACAGGCAGAATAGCCTTTCCTGCTGACAGCAATGCCGCGCCAATTACAATCCCAAATCCTATGGCTCCCCAGAAACAGAGACTGGCATAAGCTTTCGCTTTCTGCATATGGTCACTGCCCAATGCCTTTGCAATCAGCGCACAGCCGCCGCTGCCTAACATAGTCGCCACTGCTGCTGACAAAGAAAATAGCGGACCCACCACGGAAACAGCCGCTACCTGTCTTGTATCTCCTAACTGACCCACAAAAAACATATCTGTCATATTGTAGAGAATCATAACCAAAATAATGATTACTGAAGGAACCGCCAGTGAAAAAATAGATTTCCATACTGACTGTGTCCGAAATAATTTTTCATATTGCATTCTGTTCAGCCTCCTTACTTTTCCCAATTTCTTTCGACAAACAGATTTCTCGTTCCTGATCTCTCAGTTTTTCTATGACTATTCTATCTTAATTGCTAAATGTCAATGTCTTTGAATTCGTGTTTTCTTTTAATTTTTTGGAAAAAAACCATGTCTTCTAATTCATTACAGCAATTTTTTAACATAATAATTAATTTTTTAAACACTTCTTCTGTTTTTCCTGTATACTGATGGTATGGCAGAATAAGGAGGACTATTTATGAATATAAACCCGAATATAAACATATTAAATTTCCTAAAACAAGTTCAGAAATGCAGTGCCGAAGTATTATTTGAAACCTCAGAAGGCGACCGCATTGCCCTAAAGTCAACATTAAGCCAGTATATCTTCTTCACGATAGCATCTAATCCGGAACTACTCCAAAACGGCACAATCCGGTTTGAACAGGACGAAGACATAAAATTATTGGAAAACTTTTTATGCGACTGATTTTGCAAATTTAAGATGCACATCAAGTATGTGCAGATAGGAGCAATATGAATATTCAGGAAAAACTAGATTTTTTTCAGCAGTTAATTCAGTGTAATCATAACCTTCCTCTGCATAGCTTTTCCCCGGATTTTGTCTTTGCACATTCAGATATTTTAGAAGATGTATCTGCAAATGACGACAAAACCCTAATCCTTTTAAGTCTGGAAGAGCCAATCAGAAAACATGTGGAAAACCAGAAGCAGGAACCCTTATTTATTGATGACCATCTGGGGCTGATCTGGATTGTGGCATTTGAATACCATGAGGATTTCTTGTGCGGAATCCATGCACTGGGACCCGCTTATTCCGGAAGAAACTCTTATCAGATGATTAAAAAGGAGCTGGATAAACATAACCTTTCCATCAATATCCGTGCAAAGGTTTTTCGCCTATTTGAACATATTCCAATCATCCCTACTAATCAGCTTTTTCAGTATGCCGTTATGCTGCATTACTGCGTTACCGGCAGGCGGATTACTACCAATGATATTCAATTTACGGAAAAGGCATCTCAAAATCCCTCTTCTTCTGAAATCAATCTGATTACAGAGGAGCACCGGGGCGTATGGATGGCAGAACAGGAATTCATGAATATGCTGCGGGAAGGAAATCCCAACTATCTGGATGCCCTTGCACGTTCTTACAGTTTAAGCGACGGACCACGTTTTGACACAGGTGACTCCCTGCGCAGGGCAAAGTCAACCTCCATTGTCCTCCTTACACTCTGTTCAAGAGCAGCCATCGAAGGTGGTGTAAGCCCTTCCGTCGCTTATACCCTCAATGACTATTATATGCAGATGATTGAAGATAGCAAAAACATTGCAGAAACATCCACCACGTGCAATACTCTTTTGGAAGACTACGTACAGCGGGTACAACAGGAAAAGGAAAAGAATGATATCTCCGGACAGATAAAAAGCGCATGCGATTACATCGCAATACATATTAAAGAAAAACTTTCTATCACACAGTTAGCCAGACAGGCGGGCTATACAGAATACTACTTCTCTCATAAATTTAAAAATGAGACCGGGTATAGCGTATCAGATTATATTAAACGTGAAAAAATACGACAGGCAAAATTACTTCTCTCAGGAACCCAAATGAGTATTCAGGAAATCAGCGATGAACTTTCATTTGGCTCCCGAAGCTATTTTTCTTCTTCCTTTCAAAAAGAAACGGGATTATCACCCAGCGAATACCGGGAACAGAATATAAAGTTTTAATTAATTACAGTGCGTTTACACGCGCTGTAATTAGTCATCTACTTCCCTTTCCTCATGATAGCTTAAAAGATATCCAATATGTTCTCTTTCAAAAAACATCTCTTTGTTAGTAAGTATAATAAAAGCCGCCACAAAGAATATCACAATCGTTTCCACGCATTTTGTCTGCGGCGTCAAGGCTATTTTTTCCTGCATGGTATTCACAAACAAGTGAAAAATGATGCAGGCAAGCATACTGCAGTTGTTCTTTACATATACCCACGTTGTCAAAAATCCCATCGGACTGACACTGATTAAGAAATTCAGCACATAAAAACACGCAATTCCCTTAGTCCGTAATGGTATGTACCCTGAATCCAAAACAGGGGAAGATGCCATAATGCCCATACAAAACCAAAGATAACCGACTCCGTAAACCATGAAAAATGAAATGCTACAGAATCCTCTCCGTATCCACGCCAGCCGCTTTCCTCAATGACTTCCCAAACAATAGTGATAACAGAATTGACACTGCCACAATCGTCATAAATCCAATAACTGCTGCCAAGATACTGCGCGGTCTAATCCGGTAAAATCCTACCAGTTTCCACCTTAGATCAGCTTTTAATGCCTTACTCCCTGAAGTCAATACGGTAATAACTGCCGTAACCGCAGATGCCATTACTCCAAACAGCATCAATAATAAAGAGAGACCATTATCATTCTCTGATTTACTGATAAATGCTGCTGTAATCCAGAATACCCACGTAGCCGCAAAACAAGCCACATAGAATCGCAACGGTTTATATTGATGTCTCTCTGCCATGACTACACCTCCCCTAAAGTACTCTCGGAGATCATGAGTTCACTTTTAATACCGTTCAGCTCAATCACATTGTCCTCATCGGGTGTATCAAACGCTTCTACCTGTTTTCCGTTCTTCTCATAGTAAATATTTGTTCCGATTCCTTTTGTGACAACAGCGAAAATTGTTCCGTCGGGAATACAAAGCTTGGAAATCGCCGACACCTGATTGATAGCAATTTCACAGTCAAAATTGATGATATTAAAAAGCGGATAGTAAATCCAAAAACAGTTGAAATAAATTCTTTGGAATGCGACAGTATTGAGCTTGATATAAAGGCGAAGACACGGATTTTTTCACCATCATATCACGAAAGTGCCACCTACCTTGCACCACCCAGTTTCATATCGTAGCGTTTTGGCTCGTCAATATCATATTATGTTACGCTCTCGAATAGGTAATCCGCCTGTTTCTTTTCTATTACATTTTCATTTCCTAACAACTTATCAATGGAAATATCAAACAGCTTGGAAACCGCCATGATATTATCAATGTCGGGAATACCCGTGTCGGTTTTCCATTTTGCGGCAGCTTGTCAAGATACACCTAGTTTCTCTGCCAATTTCTCTTGTGATCTACCCGCCTGCTTACGAAGCATTTTTAATTTTTCTGCAAATATCATATTTGTCCTCAGTTAAATTAATTGACGTGAAAATACTTTTAAACAATCTTACTCATACCGTACGCTTTCCCCTCACAGTCGCTTACGGAATGTGCTCCGTTCCTTCGCACATACCGTATCCCTCCGCTTCGCTCCGGGAACGCTCTTACGCAAGCGTTGCCTTGCAACCCTTGCCCGCCGCCTCCACGTTTCCATTCCCTGCCAATTTACTTTTTCTCAAAATTTTCTTTTCCATGCGGTAGCATACGTTCTCTCAAATCGGCTTTTATTATAGGAGGGCTTTCAGTTCTCGAAGAGCAAGTTTCGCCCTGTAATACAAAAACCCCCTTCGCGGCCTTTTGCATCACAGGTCTTACTTGATGGGGCTTCCGCGCCCCATACCCTCGGCTGGATATGCAGTTCTGGCTCCGTTACACTCTCGCAGTGTGATGAAGCACGATAGCGCTGCCATTACATGGCAGCACCATCCAGCTCCATCACGGGAAAGGATATGATATGGCAAGACCAAAAAAGGAAAATGAACTCACATACACACACCAGATAAACCTCCGCTTTACTGACACGCAGTATGATATCGTATGCAAAGCGTCCGAAGAAGCAGGGCTTTCTATCTCTGAATATATCCGCAGACAGTTGATGAAAGGAAAGGTAATCGCTAAATATGAGATCGTGGCAGATGTGCCGGAACTGAAAAAACTGGTTGCAGAGTTTGGCAAAATTGGCAGTAACTTAAACCAGATCGCCCGCCACTTTAACCAGGGCGGAATCCATTCACAGGAAATGCGCCAGGCGATAAACAGGTGCATTGCAGAGATTTACGAAATGAAATATGAAGTGGTAAAAATGGCAGGGGATTTCCATGGCGATACTGAAACACATAGCAAGTAAAAACGCAGACTATGGGGAAGCACAGCGCTATCTCATTTTCCAGCATGACGAATACACCGGGAAACCAATCCTTGATGAAAATGGGAAAATGCAGCTCCGGGAAGAATATTATCTTGACGGTATAGAGTGCGATCCCTTCAGCTTTGATATGGAGTGCAAGGAACTGAATGCCCGTTTCCATAAAAACCAAACCTATGATGAAATTAAATCCCACCACTACATCATCAGCTTCGACCCGAAAGACAGGGACGGATGCGGGCTGACCGGAGAATGGGCACAGCAGCTTGGGCTTGCATACTGCAAAAAGAATTTCCCCGGGCATCAGGCTCTTGTCTGCACCCACACAGACGGGCATAATGGAAGCGGCAACATCCATGTGCATATCGTGATAAACAGCCTGCGGAAAAATGATGTGGAGCGTCAGGATTTTATGGAGCGTGACTGCGATTCCCGCGCCGGGAACAAACACCACCTGACCAACAATTACCTTGTTTATCTGAAGCAGTCGCTTATGGATTTATGTATCAGGGAAAATCTGCATCAGGTAGATTTGCTTGCCAAAGCAGAACGGAAAGTGACGGAAAAAGAATACCACGCAAAACGCAGCGGCCAGAAAAAATTAGAAGAACGCAACCGGCAGATGCTTTCAGAAGGCATCACACCGCGCACTACTGTATTCCAGACACAGAAGGAATACCTTCGTGTTTCCATTGATGAAGCTATTGCCTCCGCACATGACCTTAAAGAATTTGAACAGATACTTTCAGAAAAATTCAACATTACATTCAAAATCAGCCGAGGCAGATTCAGCTATACCCATCCCGACCGCGAAAAGCCGATTACCGGAAGGAGCCTTGGGACACATTATGAAAAAGATTACCTAATGGGAATAATTGAAAATAATTCCCATATTGAAAATACTGGAAAAGATCAGGCTACGCAAAAAGAAATTTTACCAAAAGAAAATATCCCTGCTCTGGAGCGTCCTGCCCATCAGCAGAGGATACCGGACGGAACAGATATGCCAGCTGCCACATTTGAGAAATCCGGGCTGCGCCTGATAACAGACTTACAGCACTGTATCAAGGCACAGCAGAGCAAAGCCTACGCCGGAAAAGTGAAGCTCTCCAACCTCCAGAACATGGCGAAAACTCTCTCCTATGTGCAGGAGCATGGGTATGATACTGTAGAAGATATGGAAAGCAGGCTTGCTGAAATAAAAGAGCTTGCATCTTCTTCCAGAAAAGAATTAAAAGATACAGAAGACAGGCTCCGGCAGGTCAACGAGCAGATCCACTATACCGGACAATACCTTGCCAATAAATCTGTTTATTCACAGTTCCTTAAATCCAAAAACAAAGGGCAGTTCCAGCAGGAGCACTCTGCCAAACTTGCCCTTTATGAAGCCGCCCTGAAATTCCTGAAAGGAAAAGCTGACAGTGGGAAGCTGCCCACCCTGCAGACGCTGAAAGCGGAAAAGGAAAAACTTCTGGAAGAGAAGAAGGAAAGGCAGGAGAAATATTATTCCTATCGGGATTCCCAAAAAGAATTGGATACTGTCTGCGCCAATATCCATACCGCGCTTGGGATGGAGCATTCAAGGCCAGCACATGGGCACGGACGTGAGGAAAGGGCTTGATCTCCCACCTAAGGAAAAAAGCTGGGTGTCTGCCACCCAGCCTATGCCTATCCTTTCCCTATCCCTAACCATCAGTATCTTCCATGCCGGGCTCCAGCCCCATCTCCTCCCAGGTCACGCCATAAGGCGCACCGCCGGAAGTATAACCGGCGATATAGAAGAATGTATCGTCCTGGTCTTCCCCAAAAAGCAGCCCCTCCTTCTGCATCCTTTTCTGTTCACGTTTTCTTTTCCGTTTTGCTTTTTTTGCCCTCTGAGCTTCCTGGTATGCCCTTACCGCTGCCTTTTCCCTGTCAATCTGCTCCTTTGTCAAAGACACGCCTAATAACTGCAGTTCCTCAACAGCCTTCATGCGGTCTACTGCAAATTTCTTTCTATATGCTTTTATGATGTCCTCGCCATAAAGCGTACCGTCATACGCTGCCACCCACTTCTCCGCTTTTGGCTTTCGTTCCGCAAACTTCATGGCTTTCTTGGCAGCTTTACCTTTTCCCTTTTTCATTCCACCGTTCCCCACACATGCTCTTTCAAATAAATATTCCCATTATTAAAATCTGCCGCCTTTATCCCATACAGATTATTAATCGCCCCTATAATCTCTCCCCTTCCAACAGCCCTTCCCTCTTTCTGCTGGCACCATTCCTGCAGCTCACTGATAAACCGCTCCTCTTCAATTCCCGTATCATATGCGCCCTTTTTATGAAGGAGATAGACAACATAAGACTCCAGCCTGCCCAGTTCCTGCTTTATTGCTTTTTCAATGAAAAAGACCGAAACAATTACCAGCTGGATATAGTTAAATATGCTCTCCGGCCTGCTGATGGACGCTACAAGCTCAAACCCAGCTATGATTGCTTTCTTAAAATCAATTTTTACATTACCCGCCTTATAAGATGCAGGGTCTTTTCCTAAAAATATCATGCCCTTCCTTGCATCTTCCGGCAGTACAGTAATATAATTGTCCACTATATAAGTGCCTGCTGACTCCTTCAATCCATACTGTAATGCCACCTGTTCCAATTCCTTTTTCAGGCTGTCGTTATATTCCATCGCTTCTTTTCTGTTCATCTTCATTTTCCCCTCTCATAAACTCCCTTCTTTCTGTCCACACAATTTTATCCAGTTTCCCTCTTTCCATTTTCAAGAGAAGCTGGTCTTTAAATTCATCATACACATCCAGAAAGCCGCTGTATAAATGGTTTCCATCCACAGTATTAAAATCATACTCATCTTTATCAGCAATCGCAAACAGCCTGTTCTTGCGCTTAACCGGTGACGGGTGCTGCCAGTCATGGAAAAACGTTTTATACAATACCCTGTCTGTATAATAGTACAGATCAAAAAAATCCATATAGATCATCGGTGCCAGATAGGTATATTCTTCAAGAACCACACCAACACTTTTTTCTTCCATAATAATCTTTAACACAATATGGTAAGCTATCATGTCAGCATCATACTCTTCCTTTTCAGGGTGTTTTTCCGTATATTTCTTTCCAATGCCTGCCAGATAGGCATGGGCGATCTCATGTGCCAGACTGAATACCACAATTGTCCAATAACAGTCCTCAGCAAGCTGTAGTATCTGGATATCCCCATTTACTGTATCCATTAACGCATAATTCGCATCCATGCCCTGCATTTCCCCGAATATGCACACGTCATTCATCAGGAACAATACATACTTAAAGCATTCTCCATATGTCTCCAGATTCTCAAAATCCTTAGACCATTTAAACATTGCCAGCAGGAATCCCATAACTGTTGATTCAAACAGTTCATCAATATGTATAAATGCCGGGTTTACCTTGTCATTATAAATATAGCTGTTAATTGTGTTCTGGTAAATGTTGCTCAATTCAATCCCTGCCCCGGTATATCCATATTCCTTTGCAAAATATTTCTTGACAATGCCAAACATTGTCTGCAAATTATGCCGTGCCATATTCTCTTTTAACTGTTCTTCCGTAAAATAAGAAGAAAAGTATTTTAACATGGTTTTAATCCCGCGTTCTTCATCTTTTAAGGAGCTTCCGCCAAATTTGAATAATTCATAATCATCTGGCGGCAGCATGAACCTCTCCAAAAAAGGCAGGTTATTTCTTTCATTTTCCATCTCTGTCCCTCCTCGTATCCAATTATACAACAGTCCTGTTAAATATTGCATTATCATCTGAGATAATATTAGCAAATATAATCACATTAAAAGAAGCAGGAGAGCATCTGGCATCCCATGCCTGATACTCCCCTGCTTTCTATTTCTGTTCCCGCTCCATATCATTTTCCGCTGCTGCCTGCCGCTCCTTTTTCCCGCTCCGCTGTGCAATCTCCGCCTGCTTTTTATGAAGCTTTGCCAGCACCGACTGCCGGCCCTGCGTTTTCTTTTTCTTTGGCATACTGCTTATGGCGGGCGGGGATTTGTATCCGTTATTTTTTCTTCCGTCTATCATATTGTAATCCTGTTCTCCACTGATCTCTGCACTCCTTAAATATTCCCCATTCTCCATATATTTCTGCCAGTTATCCAGCCGGGGCTTATCTGTCCTGTCCTCTTCCATATGCGGCTGAGGCTTTCCACTTTCTACCGGATCAGGCTGTTGCCGAATTTCTTCCTGCCTTTCCTCTTCTGTCTGTGTCGGGTGCAGGTACTCTTCCAGCTTCTTTTTTACTTCCTGGTCAAAACCATTCCTGACGTTATCCAATGCCAGCTTCCCGGCTCCGTCCACCACCACCCATGCAGCTTCCTTCCCATAAGTCTCATGCTCCATGAGAAAAAATTCTTTCCCTTCCAGCCTGATACTGTCAAAAGCAAGCCAGCTCCCGGCTTTCCCTTTGATCCGGAAATTTACGGTATCAATAGTGACCGCTGAGCCTGATGAACTGCTTTCCTTTTTGATAAAATCTTCTATCACAGTAAACCCATTCTTTTCCACATAGTAAGAGATAACCGTCCCTGCCCTGTTAAACACCAGCACATCACTGACGCTGATCGAATGCCCGGCAAAAGAACGGGGCGGCTGCCTGTCAAGCCGCTCCCTGATCCCTTCCGGGGTATCCTGCGGATAAAGGTTTCCCGCATATATCTGCTCATAATCTTCCTGCCTGATCCGGATTCCCTTTTCCCGCAGCGTTTGATAAGAGCGGAAACGCATCTGCCTTGTTTCCGGCGTCTGCTTCATCTGACAGACTGCAAACTGATTCTCCCTGATCACAATTCCTGCCCCCTTCTCTTATATTCTTTTAAGTTATCTTCCATATTTTTCCGTCCTTTCAATCCTTCCTGCTTCTCTTTTAATGCCGCCAGAACAGACCGTCTTTCCCCACTTTCTGCCGTTTCCCCTGTTTCCATACTTCCGGCAATTTCCAACCCGGTTCTGGAAACTTTTAACTGTGTCTCCTTATCGTCCAGATATTTCTCCGCATTTTCAAGGTATTCCCCCAGCGTCCCTGTCTTTTCGAGGGAAACCGGGTTCATGTCAACAGCAAGCCCCGCCATGCTAAAATCCCCTTCGTGTAAAAGGTTAAAGAAAGCGTCCTCCCGGATATCCCCGGCGTAGGAAACCACAACATCAATATCCGAATCCTCCCGGTACAGCCCTTCCCTTGTGCGGCTCCCATACACCCTTGCACCCAGCAGTTTTACTTCACCTTCCAGCCCTGCATCTTCAATCTGGGCCTGCACGTAACAAAGCGTCATTTCCTCAACCTCTGCCCGGCTTAATCCGTTCAGCGCCTTTTCCGGTTCTGTATTGTCTGATATAAGTGCGTGCTTCTGTATTTCTGCCTGCCCTGCCCGTTCTGTTTCCTCCATAAGCCAGCCATAGTCTACCGTTTTCATTTCTTCTGACTGCATTCCTTCACCCATAAGGATATCCTCTGCAGCCTCCCATATTGGCACATCCGGGTTATCATACACGCCGCCGTCCAGTACCCGGTAATCTTTTCCATAAAAAGTATAGTCATATCCCCCTTCCGTTTCCTGTATTGCAAAATATCCATTCTCTGTTTCACAGGCATATCCTTCCTCATCTTCCCATGGTTCTTCCGACTCTTCTGCCTGTCCTTCTCCATTCATTTCCAAAGCTGCAGGCAGTACAGGCTCCTTTTCGCTGCTGTCCCCGGCAGCTTCCTCTTCCAGATTTTCTTCTGCATCCTGATCTGGAATATTACCGTCTTCCCTGTCCTCTTCATCCAGCCCTACTGCCTCCGCAGGGCTTTTTTCATCCATATTTAACAGCACATTCAACTCCGCCAGACGTTCCAGTTTTTCCTGAAGCTCTGCTTCCTTTGCAAAAGGCTTTGCCACTTCCTCTTTTGCAATGGCAAGCTGGCGCTGTACATTTTCCAGCTCCTGCCGCGTTTTTTCCAGTTCTTCCGGTATCTTTGCAAGTGCATTGCTGATACGCTGCATGTTGCCCAGGGCGTCCCTGCTGATCTCTATCCTATAGCTGCACTTTCCCCCAATGCTGACCATGTACTGCTGGCTCAGGGTATTGAAAAAGGCGGTCAGGGTGAAGCCATGGACGCTCCCCACCGGCCTTGCCTCATCCAGCTTCCCAAGCCCCAGCCCCATGCAGGCATAGAGGAATGCTTCCCCGGCTTCCTTCCGGTCCGTATATTCCTTCCCCCTTATCTCCATGGAAAAATGATCCTTCCCCTCCTCTTTTGCCAAAACAGGAGCTGCCATTCCACAGTCTGACGAAAGCCCTGCAACACGTTCTTTCAGCGCGGCGATCTCCGCCGGGTAATGCCTTGCGATATCCGCTTCCAGACGGTATTTCTGACTGGTATACTCCGCTTTTAACAGCTTCAGCTTGCTCACCTGGATATCCAGCTCCATCTTCTCTTTTATATGTACATTGCCGGTGGCAAGGGACTTGATCTCCGCATAGGAAAGGGCTGTATCGTCCACGTCCTCACAAGAGCGCACCGGGGATTTGCCAGTCATGACCTGGCTGATAAATTTCTGTTTGTTCTCCAAAATCTGCCACATGTACCCGTCAAATGTTGATTCCGTAACATATCTGTATATCCACACTTTCTTATTCCGGTTTCCCTGCCGCAGGATGCGACCCTCCTGCTGTTCCAACTCTGAGGGCTTCCACGGGCAGTCCAGATGATGGAGGGCAATGAGCCTGTCCTGTACGTTGGTCCCTGCACCTAACTTTGGCGTGGAACCTAACAGGATACGCACCTGCCCGGAGCGGACTTTTGCAAACAGTTCCGCCTTTTTTGTCTCTGTGGCGGCCTCATGTATAAAAGCAATCTGCTCCCTTGGTATTCCCATCGCTGCCAGTTTTTCCCGCACATCATCATAAACATTGAAAACACCTCCTGCTTTCGGCACGGAAAGGTCGCAGAAGATGAGCTGTGCGGACTTCTCCTGCATGGTATTTTTCCATATTTCATAGGCGTTTTCCACACATCGGTTCGCCTTGCTCCCCTCCGCGTCCGGCAGCATGTCATTTAAGAGCCGCTGGTCCAGCGCACATTTTCTCCCGTCATTGGTGATCCGCAGCATGTTGTCCTTAGCCGGATCAACGCCCCCTGCCCGTACAGCTTCCGCCCGCTGTGCAAACGTCTTCACCATCTCCTGCTGCTCCGGGCTTGGCTTTAACACTTCATTGACATATTCCGCCTCCGGCACGGGCAGATTTAAAAGGTCAGCAGTCTGGATATCCGCACATTCCTTAAACAAAGCCATTAATTCCGGCAGATTATAGAACCGGGCGAAACGTGTCTTTGCCCGGTATCCTGTCCCTTCCGGAGAAAGCTCTATGCCGGTGACTGTCTCCCCGAATGCCGCCGCCCATGCGTCAAAATGCACCAGCCCCAGCTTCTGTAAAATGGCATACTGCAAATAGCGCATAATAGTATATAATTCCACCATACTGTTGGTTATGGGCGTACCGGTGGCAAAGGTGATCCCCCTGCCTCCCGTGATTTCGTCCATGTACTGACATTTCATAAACATATCGGAGCTTTTCTGCGCGTCCGTCTGTGATATTCCTGCAACATTACGCATTTTCGTGTATAAGAAGAGATTTTTATAAAAATGGCTCTCATCCACAAACAGCCGATCCACGCCAAGCTCCTCAAAAGTCACCACATTGTCTTTCCGCTCCTGCTTGTTTAATTTTTCCAGCCTTGCTTCCAGCGACTTCTTTGTCTTTTCCAACTCCTTGATGGTATAACGCTCCCCCTCCGCCGCTTTTGCCTCCGTAATCGCAAGGATAATATCATCAATCTGCCTCTCTATGGCCGCAATCTGGCGCTCTATGGAAAGAGGTATCTTCTCAAACTGACTGTGTCCGATAATAATCCCATCATAATCCCCGGTAGCGATACGGGAGCAGAACTTTTTCCTGTTTGCAGGCTCAAAATCCTTTTTCGTTGCCACAAGAATATTTGCACCCGGATACAGGCGCAGAAAATCACTGCCCCACTGCTCTGTTAAATGGTTGGGTACAACGTAAAGATTCTTATGGGAAAGCCCCAGCCGCCTGCTCTCCATACCTGCCGCCACCATCTCAAAGGTCTTCCCCGCACCCACGCAGTGGGCAAGCAGGGTATTTCCCCCATATAGAATATGTGCCACCGCATTTTTCTGGTGCTGCATCATGGTAATCTCCGGGTTCATGCCCACAAACCGAATATGACTCCCGTCATACTCACGGGGACGGATACTGTTGAAAAGTTCGTTATAAGTCCGACACAATGCCTCCCGCCGACCAAAGTCTTTAAATACCCATTCCTTAAAGGCTTCCCGGATCATCTCCTGCTTCTGCTGGGCGACCATAGTTTCCGCCTTGTTAAGTACCCTCTTTTCTTTCCCGTCTTCCGTTGTTATCTTGTCGTATATCTTCGTATCTCGCAGATTTAGGGCATCCTCTAAAAGCCGGTAGGCGTTTGCCCTGTCCGTCCCGTAAGTGGACGTGACGAGAGAATTCCCGTGTGAATCCAGGTTCTTGCCGGAAATATGCCATCGCCCGGTCTCCCTGGCATATCTTGCCTCAATCTTAGTCCCAAGATAATTTCCCGGTGTCTGGAACAATTCCCCCATGAACTGTGTGATATAAGTATCTTCCACCCATGTGGCGCCCAGCCTCACTTCTATTTCCGAAGCGTCAAGATCCTTTGGCTGCACTTTCTTAAGATATTCCACATTAAGGGCATATTCCGAATGATCTTCTGTATAACGCTCTGCAATACGCAGTTTTTCCCTGACATTGCCGGAAAGGTATTCGTCCGCTGCCTCCCATTTTTCCGTCACCGGGTTCTGAAAGATTACTCCGGCAAGTTCCTTTGTGACTTCCTCCTCCGTTTTCCCACAGAGTCCAGCCATAAACGATACGTCCACCCTTGCTTTCTCCCCGATGGATACTGCAAGGGCTTCGCTGGCGGTATCCACGCTGGTGACGGGTTCTGCCTTCCGTATGGTACGTTTTGTAAAGATATCCGCCTTACGCTCCAGATTTCCGTTCTCGTCAACCATCTCCAGCGCTGCCAGAAGGCAGTAGCTGGAATCTTGTGAGAAAGCCCGGCGGTTGGCATTGCTGCTGATCAGTCCGTATTTAGCAGTAAATCTATCATACTCCGTGTCCAGCTTTTTCTGCAGTGCTTCCACTTCCGCGTCACTTTCATCCTCCATCTGGCAGCGGATCAGCTCCTGCGTAATATCCCGCAGTTTTATCATGCCAAGGACACGCTCCGCAGTCTTTGCCGGAAGCTCCACCGGGTTCATCCTTGCATTTTCCCGGTAATACACCTTCCCTTTTACTTCCGCAAAGCTGAAGTTCTTCACGGAAATATCGGCTGGGATGGAAGCCCCCATCTGATCAGGCAGAAGTCCCTCCGGCTCCCGGTCCGTGATATCCCCATGTATCTGCGCTACCGCTTCCTTTAACTGCCCTGAAAAGGCTGCGTCCTCTATGGTCTTTACCGTGAGCACCTGCTTTCCGAACTGGGTACTTTTCATGACAAACTTTCCCAGCACCATTTCCGGGTGGGCAACAAAATAGCTGTTTACGCTGTACCCTTCTGGTGAAACACCAAGATTCACCCATTCCGGCTGTTCCAGAGCCGCCCTATCCCTTCTCTGGAAAAACAGGATATCCGCCACCACTTCCGTCCCCGCATTTTTTAAGAACGCATTCTCCGGGAGCCTTATGGCACCCAATAAATCCGCGCGGTTTGCGATATATTGGCGCACGGAAGAATTTTTCTTATCCATAGTGCCACTTGACGTAACCACCGCCACCACCCCGCCGGGGCGCACAAGGTCAAGGGCTTTTGCAATAAAATAGTCATGGATCAGGAAGTTGAAACGGTCATACTTTGTGTCCGCCACCTTATATGCGCCGAAAGGCACGTTCCCTATTACGCAGTCGAAAAAACTATCCGGGTACTGTGCATGCTCAAATCCCTGTATGAAGATATGGTTTTCCGGGTAGAGCTGCCCCGCAATCCTGCCGGAAATACTGTCGATTTCCACACCGTACATCTTAAGTCCGCCCATCTCTTCCGGCACAAGCCCCATAAAATTCCCGGTGCCGCAGGAAGGCTCCAATATGTTTCCCTGCCTCAATCCCATATTTCCAAGGGCTTCATACATTGCCTTTATGACCACAGGCGGCGTATAAAACGCATTTAAGGTGGATGCCCTTGCCTGTCGGTATTCCTCCTCTGTCAGCGTCTGTTTTAACTGCATGGCTTCCGCCGCCCAGGCTCCGTTTCCTTCCTCAAAAGCCGCCGGGAGACCGCCCCAGCCCACATACCGGGACAAAATATCCTGTTCTTCCGGCGTGGCGGAACGGTGTTCCCCTTCTATTTTTTTCAGGGTAATAATAGCTTCTATATTGGCACGGAACTTCTGTTTCGGGCCACCCACACCCAAGTCATCATCGATAATGCGGAAGTTGACTGGAGCGGGAAAGTTTTTTCGTTCTTCGGTCTCTTCTGCTTCCGCAATATCAACCCTTTGTTCCTGCACTGGTTCCTTCGGGGCTTCCTGTCCGGAATATTCCTTTAGAACTCCCTTTGGAGGTTCTTTTTTCTCCACAGGCGCAGTATTCATATCCATGAAATCAAATAAGGACAGCTGTACGCTGTCCCCGATCTGTATCTCTTCCTGTATGCCTTTTTTCTTTTCTGGGAAAATGGTATAAGTGCCTTCCACATATCCTTGTACCTTCGCCAACAACTGCACTTTTTGATCATAGTCCTTAAAATCTGCCGGGAGCGCCGCCAGTGCCTGCCCCATAGCCTTTAAGGTTACTTTTCTCCCCTTAGAACTCCCTAAAAGAGCGAGAACATCTTCCCTGTGTTCGTAAGGGTAGGGACTTCCTTCCCACGGGCGCATAGTATCTTCCGGAATACGGTAATAAAAAGCAAGGACGCACCCCGCCATCTGCCCCTTTTCATACTCCGACATACGGGAAATATCTGCTGTACTCAAATATCTGTCATGCTCAATCAGATATTTTATCCGTTTTGCCACAGCCGGCCATTTCAGCAAAACTTCCGCTTTTACGTTTCCATATATTCCTCTGGTGAGACGTAGCCCCTTCCCATCATACCACACATTGGAAACCCCTACATTCGCAAAGTTCCCACCAATTCCATATTTTTTCCAGAGAAAAGCAGCTTTCTCTTTATTCGTATTATCCTGTATAAAATAAGAATAGATATCCAGCCGCCAATCCGAATATCTATCGCCCTTTCTAATGCAGGCATCAATCTCATCCTGCGTGATAAATACCGGAAGTTCCTCCCATACAAAGCCTTCCCTCGTCTGATACGGAACTGCTTCCAGCAAAGGCTTTTTAACCGCCGCACCCTCTGCCATATCCTTCCCCGCATGTGCCTGTGTCCCCGTATGTTCCGTATCCGCATTGGAACATGCCTGATCCAATACCTCCTGCGGAGCATATTCTCCCTGCCTAAGAAGCTGGTGGATGCGTCCGCTTATCTCTTCCCATGTCAGGAACGCTTTATGAAGCACCGCGCCGGACACAGAATCCCCGGCGGCAATCTGCATACCAAGATCATCATGCCAGACAGAATATTTCATACCGCCAACGATGATCCCCCTGCCTCCAATCCCGTATTCCTTACGGACAAATTCCGCATATTCCTCTTCTGTCCGTGAAAGCATGAACTGATAAATAATGCGCGGCATGCTCCCATTCCGGTTCCCACCTGCACGGAGCACCTCGTCCACCACATCCTCAGGGATGGCAATCTCCCCGGCATAAAGCGCATGTACCCTCTCTTCAATTTGCCGGATCTGCTGCTCCACAGAAGGAAAACTTCCGCTATGTGCAGAAAAAGCAGGGGCTTTGGGTTCCCCTGCTTTCTCCATATCCTGTCCGTTTCCCTCTCTCTTTAGCTGTACACCAGTTCCTGTAAGACGACCTCTTCCGCTATGGCTGTCAGACTGTTCATATGCGCCGCCCACGTCAGCGGTTCCTTCCCCTTGTCCGGCGCTGGGTTTTTCTCCAAAAGCCCTTCCACCAGGACTTCCATCCTCTCCACTGCCGCTTTCTCTATATCCGCCAGATGCCGGTCCAGCTTCCCTGTCAACATCATGCCCTGATACCAGCCTGCCCGGTTTTCCTTCAGGAATGTCTTCCGCAGCATCCCGTATTTCCCGATAGGTCTCTGCTCCTCCCCTATGGTCAGGTCTGGGAGCAGATAATCTCCCTCCCAGTGATATGTCAGTTCCATCTACGGTTCCTCCCTTCTTCCCTTCATTTTCACGCTTTAAAGTGTTAAATTTATTGTAGCCAATTTCTGTACGTTTTTCAAGTAATTTTTGCTCTTCTTTCAGACAAATTTCCCGTACTGTCCGCCCGATCCCTCTAAGGAGCGGTTCCGTAAGGCTGCTTATGGCATTTCCCAGAACAGCCAACACCGTAGAGGAATTGAAATCCGTAATTCCCACGAAATCCTCTTCCTCAAGGTATTCCATAGGATTTTGCCCACACCGGCGGGATGCTGCATAAAAAATACTGTTTTGCAAAAGCTCCCTGAAGCTTACCCGGACAGCGTCCTCCCCAAGCCCTTCCAGATAGGTTCCTTCCATCTCATACTCCAGCCCCTGCATGGCTTCTTTTAAGTTGTCTTCCGCAATACGGGATGCAATCTCCATGAGTGTCGAACTTATGTCTGCCCCTTCCTTTCCCTTAAGCCCGTAAGTATCCGACAGGTAGGAAAGCACTTCCGCTTCATGCCGCTTTTCCATCTTCCACAGAACGGGCGTCCAGCCGCCCTGCACCAGACGGGTATCGGAAACGTCAAACACATATTTCAGCTTCATCTTCGCCCCGCTGTCATCCAGAAGCGCGATCCCCTTTGCGCCACGCCTTACCCACCGCCCCACTTTTTCATTCCAGTCCTCCAGCGACACACAGGCAGCGGCATTCGGACGCTGGGCATGAATCAGCATAGTATCCGAAAACGGGTAGCGATACAGTCTTGCCGCTGTATCAAGATACCCCATCCAGTCCCTTGGGGAGCTGCTGATCTTTTTCGCCTCATAACCCGCAAGGTACTGTATCTCCTGTAGTCTGCCCATTGTAAAATCCCCCTCTCTGAAATGATAATAATCTGACCTTTATTTTCCTTTCTTCCCTTTCTGCTTTCCTTCTTCCCGTTTGGGGAATGCAAGGCTGAAATTTGCCCGCCCATCCTCTATTTTCATCACGATATCCGCCTCAAAAGTCTGATCCTTTTTTGCAGAATACAAATCTTTTGCATGGCTGCGCCCGATCTTTAAAAGCTCCTTAGCCATCTTTTTGTCAATCTTCTTTTTCATGCCGGCAAGGTAGCGGTTTTCTTTCCAGAGGGAAAAACTGCACCCACGGTTATCACAGTAAAAGTTCCTCTTTCCCTCATAGACTTCCGCCCCGCATAACGGGCAGCTCCCCACGCTCTCTTTCTGGTGGAAACGGTAAAGTTCGCTTTCCGGGATAGCCCTGCACCCTTCCAGTATCTTTCCTACCAGTTCTGTAATGCCCTGCATGAAGTCTTTGCTGTCCAGTTCCCCCTTTTCCATGCGGAGCAGGTCATTTTCCCATTCTGCGGTCAGCGCTGCCGATCTTAAATATTCCGGCATCACAGCAATCAAGTCCATTCCCTCCGGCGTAGGGAGCAGCTGCCTTCCTTTCCTTGCCACGTAGCCGGAAGATACCAGTCTTTCAATGATCCCTGCCCTTGTAGCAGGTGTTCCAAGCCCCTTTTTCTCTGTCCCATTTTCAAACTCCCCTTTCCCGGCAGTCTCCATAGAAAGAAGGAGCTGGTCTTCCGTAAAGTGCTTCGGGGCAGAGGTAAAATGTTCGCTGATCTCTGCTTTTATCCCTTCAAGCATCTGCCCTTCGGACAGTTCCGGCAGCTTATTATCTTTCCGGTTTTCAGCAGTCTCCGGCACTCCCTCGTCTTCTGCTGCTTCCTTTTCCGCCATATCTTCTGCATCCTTAAAAGAGCGCTTCAATATATCTTCAAAATCCTTCCAGCCATTGTGCGTGACGGTTTTTCCGGAAACAGAAAAGATATGCCCGCCACAGGCGAGTTCCGCCTTTACTGTCTCATATAAATGCTTTTCCCCTGTCGCACACAAAAGGCGGCTTGCAGTCAGGGACAATATTTTCCGTTCCCCTTCCGGCAGTTCCGAAAGGTCAGTTCCCCTGATCCCCACCGTGGGGATGACTGCATGGTGGTCAGTGACTTTCCTGCTGTCCAATACCCTGCCAATATCCGGGCTGGGTATATCCTGTCCGGATAAAGCATTTTCTCCAAATAAACCGGAATGAAGGACTGCTTCTATCACCTTCCCGGTTGTCTGACCCATATCGTCTGATAAAAACTGGCTGTCCGTCCGTGGGTAGGTCGCCAGCTTTTTCTCATAAAGGCTCTGCAGGTATTCCAGCGTTTCCTTTGCAGTGAATCCAAAGATACGGTTGGCGTCCCTCTGCAGGGTGGTAAGGTCATAGAGCCTTGGTGGAAAAATTGTCTTTTCTTCCTTTATCACAGATACTACCTGTGCCTGGCTGTCCTTGCATTTTTCCAATATCTCCTCCGCATCTTTCCTGCTATCCACACGCCCTGTCACCGCATCCATTCCGTCACAGGAGATATGTACCGCAAAATATTTTTCCTTCTTAAAATCCCTGATCTGCCTCTCACGCTCTGTAAGCATGGCGAGGGTCGGCGTCTGCACCCTGCCCACCGCCAGCTTCTTAAAATATTTCGTGGTATAGGCACGTGTGGCGTTCATTCCCACCAGCCAGTCCGCTTTCGCCCGGCAGACGGAAGCCTCACAGATATTCCGGTATTCCGTTCCGTCTTTCTGGTTCGCAAAGCCCTCCCTGATCGCGGAATCTTCCATGGAACTGATCCACAGGCGTTTTACCGGAAGGGTGCTGCCGGAAAGGTCATAGACATGCTTGAAGATCAGTTCCCCTTCCCGGCCTGCGTCACAGGCATTGACCACATACTCCAGGTCTTTCCTGCAAAGCAGCTTTTTCAGGACTACAAGCTGCCCTTTTTTATCCTTTGCCACAGTAAGTTCCCACTTTTCCGGGATAATGGGAAGGTCTGAAAAATCCCATTTTGCATACCGTTCATCATAAGTTTCTGGGGACGCATACTCTGCCAGATGCCCGAAGCACCAGCTCACAAGGCAGCCTTCCCCAACAAGGTATCCGTCTTCTTTCTTTTCCGCCTTCAATACCTTTGCCAGCGCACGCGAGACGCTGGGCTTCTCACCGATGACTAAAAACATTCTGTTTTCCTCCTTTCAGCGCTCATGCGCGTAAAAAAAGAGCAACCGTTTCTGATTGCTCTGGTTAATAAATGATCTACTTTTTTAAGTTCCACTGAACATTTGTATCGTTCTTTAACGCCACTATTCAGCCATAATAACGCATTGCTTTTTCATATAGCAGCCTACACTGCTCCTCATCATGATATGACAGACAATCGTCTGCATAACACAAGGTAAAAAACGGTTCATTCTGTCCTATATGCCGTGGCAATTTATTCCACAGGGAATACATTTTCCTTGCAAACAGCTCGATACCAGTATCCTCATATATCCGCAAAAGTGATTGCATCAATATCTTCCCAAAAGATTCCATATCAAACTCACTTTCATCCATAATAGAAAGCGTATGTAAAACGGCCTCCTTAGGTGCCATTCCTTCCAGGGAAAGATAAATCTCATTTTCTGGATCTTCTATAAAGAGTTTATCGAGTGTACCTGTATACGAAGGCCACATATCGAAGCCTTCACTATATAACAGCGCATACACAAACAGTTCCTCCATTAATTGCCTCCATGCAGTTCTAATAATTATCCTAGTTCCTACAAAATTGAAAGTTATAAAACTTGCTCATTACATACTATATAAATAAATGACTGCTTTTAGCAGTAATTACTCGCTCTTCTTAAAAAAAGAATACAATCAACTACCCCGGTGCAAGCACTCAAGCACTGTGTTCGGGCTCCTACGTCGCCCGCTCACAGCACTTGCCTTTTGCTCTTGCTTCGCAAGACCAAAAGCGGGGTATGGAAGCATCACTGTTTCTCCCTCTACATATAGTCAAATATGCTTAACTGTCCCTCTGGCTCTTTGCTCCGGAATAGTTTCTTATACTCATTCCCCTGATTTTTTACATAGTTGGCTATCACTTCTTCATTTCCATGTTCGCTCACTGTCGACACATAATAGCCTGCTGTCCATAAATTTCCTCCCCATAATTGTTTCTTCACATCTGGGCAGCGGGCAAACACTTCTTTTGCCGTTATACTTTTTATGATCTTTATTATTTGTGTCGGGCTATAATTGGGCACTGACTGTATCAGAAAGTGTACATGGTCCTTATCCGCCCCTATCTCCAGAAAATACATATCATATCTTTTGCTGATCTCTAGGCAGGTCTCTTTTATTACACTTTCCACTTCATCACTAACTACCACTCTCCGATATTTTGTCGGTAATACAAAATGATACATAAGCTTTGATACGTTGTGAGATTTGTGTATGTTCTCACTCATCTACAACTTCTCCTTTCCGCTTACATTATACCACCCTTTTGTCTCTGATAAAGCAAGTTACGATGCAGAGCATCGGGGAATGTACCCTCCTATGATTCAAGAATATTTGCAATAAAAATGTAATCCTTATTTATATCAGTCCACAATTTATATCAATGACGGGCAATAATTTCGAAAGATTTACACCATATATTAACCATTCATTTGAATTAGCTTTGGATGGACCTCCGCTCATCACTAATGATACAAGATTTCCTTTACTATCAATAATTGGTGCTCCACTTGTACCTTTAAAATCCTCATGTGAATAACCCTTGTTTTCGAGTGCAAATATGTGATAAGATTGTTCAGATTTAAGATAGTGAGCATTATCATAATAAGCAAGTGTCGAATGGAGACCTAATACTTCTTCATTTTTAATCAGCTTACCTTTTATCAATCCACAAAAACCATATTTTTCATGAATTGTAGGAAGTATACTAAAATCGGAGGTTAAAGATATTCTATCTATTCTCTCAAATTCTCCTTTATCATTTTTATTTATTAAATACTTACATGGAGGCATTGGTGTTGCAAATTTTTTCATAGCAAAATCAACTCTGTCTATCTTTTGGGTTAATATATTTCCCATAGCACAAACACAGAAATCATCTATTTCACATAAGCAGGTGCCTCCTTTTTCTAAATTGTAATCGACTACAATACCATGAGTAATGTTTGTTTCAGCTTGGACCGTATGAAATACCGTGAGAAATAGTAAACAACCTTTATAGTTTACAAAACACCCACTACCCATAGAATAAGGCTTTTGTGTTCTTTCATTAATAGAATTAATAGGAATAGTTGACAAAATTCTTGTTCTCATTAAGTTTCGATCGTCCATATTAGTTTCCTCTCTTCCATTTTAGAAAAAGATAAGACATTAAGCTGTCTACCTTTGCATATTTCTGACACTTATTTCTGGGAAAATAGAACTGCTTCCATTCCCCCAACTTTCCCAAAGTTTCCGGCTGTTTGAAAAACGTCAATCCTATGTATGTCACTGCTCCTGTCCTTAAACGCCGGGAACAGAAAACCGCATTCCGGCTCCCCTGGTTCATAATCACCGTTTACCGGACAGACCGCACAGATCAGGAACTGATAAACCTCTTCCGATTCCCACAGGCTTTCTTTGTCGCTGGCTTTCAGCGGTACGTCATAACTGCCATGGAAAAAGTAAATGGCATAACTGCCATCCGTCCGGTATTTCTGCCCAAACTCCTCATAGAATACATCCAGCATTGCATCATTTTTCAGCCCACACTCTTTCAGCGCCATAAGCAGCTGCCATATGCTCCCCGGCTTCCTGTCCGCTTCCCCGAAAGCATACTCCCTAAGCTGCACATTCGTATCGGAAAAAGGAACTGCCTTTGCTATATCAAGGTTTGCCTGCTGGTCTTTTTGCGACAGTTTCTGAAAATGCTTGTTAAAGGTTCCGTCCACAAATCCCTCTTCGTCCAGATATGCCCCGGCAATCCTGTCAA
>OFGE01000969.1_pt1 | contig 28372 bp, 27 predicted proteins | sample 1521681 | NCBI WGS metagenome assembly OFGE01 (sample SAMEA3504093, study PRJEB24116) | mouse gut metagenome | biome: mouse gut; feature: mouse-associated habitat; material: faeces | place: Denmark | collected 2011
GATGCACATGGAAGAACAGTTTAAAGAGGGAGGTGTATTGTTGAAAACAAAACAAAACAGGAAAACATTGCCGGGGAAGAAAAAGGAATCTTATTTCCAATATTTATGGAAACATAAATATCTGTATCTGATGCTGGTACCGGCGCTGGCCTACTACCTGGTTTTCTGCTATTTACCAATGTATGGGGCGAGTATAGCATTTAAGGATTTTAATCCCATGCTGGGGATTATGGAAAGCCCATGGGTAGGGTTTGACGTATTTAAGGAATTATTTGGCTTAAAGAAGTTCTATGCTGTATTCTGGAATACTTTGCGGATCAGCATGGCCCGTCTGGTTTTCGGGTTCCCCTTTCCCATCATTGTAGCGCTGATGCTCAATGAATTGAGGGAGGGAAGGCTAAAGAAAGGTATCCAGACCGCCATTTATGTACCCAATTTTATTTCCTGGGTGGTAGTGGGAGGCATATTGACGAACCTTCTGTCCATGGATACAGGAGTGGTCAATGGGGTAATCAAAGCCCTGGGATTTGCCCCCATTGGGTTTTTAACTGACGAGAAGTATTTTGTATCCACGATGGTGGTATCTATGATCTGGAAGACCTTTGGATGGAATACCATCATTTACCTGGCGGCAATGACGGGGATTGATCCCCAGCTTTATGAGGCGGCCACAGTAGATGGGGCAAACCGATGGCATAAGCTGCTTCATGTGACCATGCCCTGTATCCGCTCTACCATTGTAGTGGTACTGATTACCCGTATTGGCGGATTGATGCAGGCAGGGTTTGAACAGATTTTTGTCCTTTACCATCCAGGGGTATACAAGACGGCGGATATTATTGATACCTATGTATACAGGACAGGCCTGCAGGAAGGGAAATTTGAGATGGCAGCGGCGGTGGGGCTGTTTAAGTCCATCATCAATTTTATTTTGTTGGTAATTGCCAATAAAACCGCCAGAATGGCGGGGGAGGAGGGCGGTTATTAAATGAGGGCAAAATCTCTAAAAACCATAAAGGGCAGTGGGGTGAAAGGGTCTTGGGGAAGCAGGGTTTTTAATGCCATAAATATTACTTTGCTGATCCTGCTGGCGGTGGCAGCCTTTTATCCTTTCTGGGACTGCCTGGTGGTATCTGTTTCATCGCTTAAAGGGTATCTGTCCACCAATGTCCACCTCTGGCCTGCCGAATGGTCCTTTGAAGGGTACAGCTATATGGCCAGGAATGCGGATTTGTGGATATCCTATGGGAACAGTATTTTAATTACTTTAGTGGGTACGCTGGTGAATATGGTAATCACAATCATGGCAGCTTACACACTTTCCAAAAAAAATTTAAAGGGGCATCGTATTCTGATGTTTCTGGCGGTGTTTACCATGATGTTTTCAGGGGGCATTATTCCCACCTATATTGTAGTGAAGGACCTGCATCTGATGAACAGCCTGTGGTCTATGGTCCTGCCTTCTGCGGTAAACACCTACAACCTGATTGTGCTGCGCAATTTTTTTGCGGATCTGCCGGCTGAACTGGAGGAGGCGGCATTGCTGGACGGGTGTACGGATGTGGGGGTCCTGTTCCGGGTCATGCTTCCGATTTCCAAACCTGCGGTGACAACAGTTACCCTTTTTTATGCGGTGGACCATTGGAATGATTTCTTTTCCGCAATTATGTATATTAACAGCAGGGCAAAATGGCCTTTGCAGTTGTTCCTGCGTTCCATGCTGTTTGAAAATGATGCAGCCTATTCCGGCGGCGGTGAAAGCCTGTTTTTGTTGGGGCAACCTATGAAAATGGCGGCGGTAATGATGGCGGTCATACCGATTATGTGCGCTTACCCGTTCTTCCAGCGATACTTTGCCAAAGGTATCACTTCCGGGGCGGTGAAAGGATAATTAGTAGCAAACGAAAAGAAAGTGAGGTATCATTATGAAAAAGAAAAAAATAACATGCCTGTTTCTGGCGGCAATGCTGGCAGCGTCCCTGGTGGGGTGCGGCACAAAGGCAGGCACGGTGCCTGGGCAAAAGGGGGAGGCATCAGGAGACAATGGCAGTGGGGAGGCACCGGATGGCAAAGACAATACCGGCAGCGGGGAGAGGACGCCGCTTAGGTGGCTGACCACCGGTGATGCAGCCGCCCAGGTGATTAAGGGGGACGACCGTATCATCGAAGAAATCAACAACAGGTTGGGGATTGAACTGACAGTGGAGATTGTACCCGAGGGAAATACGGAGAAGGTCAATGTGGCAATGGCTTCCGGGGATTTCCCGGATGTGGTCACAGGGGACTATGGGACCAGCGCAACCCAGCAGTGGATCGACGACGGCATGGTGATTGCGCTGAATGGCTATATGGATGCCAATAAGGATATGGAGGCATGGCTGGAGCAATATGGATGGTCTGCAATCAATGGGAATTTTTATGGGATTCCCTTTATTACCCAGTATGACGCGGCCAATACGCTGATTGTGATGAGACAGGACTGGCTGGACCATCTGGGGATGGCGTACCCGGAAACGCTGGAGGATATGAAAGCGGTGCTGGAGGCGTTTACTTTTGGGGATCCGGATGGGAACGGGCAGGACGATACCTATGGGTATTCCGCTGAAAAGATATCCAGTGCAAATGCCACGCCTTTTGACTGGGTGTTCTTTGGCAATGGCCTGGAATATGCGGATTATGCGCTGGATGCACAGGGGCATGTGATTCCCTGGTTTGAAGACCCGTCTTTTATCCCCAGCATGGAGTACATCAAGGGGCTTTGGGACAGCGGCGTGATCGACCCGGAGATGATGCTGAACGATGCGCCCAAGAAGGAAGAAAAATTCTATCAGGGCAAAGTGGGGGCAATACCGGCTACCCTTTTCCGGCATGTGAGCCGTCATGAAAGCAACCTCAGGGAATTAAATCCTGATGCTTCTATCGTCTATGGGCATGCGCCTAAGGGGGCCGGGGGAACCTATGGGCTGAGCAAACAGGGCAAGGGCGGTAAGATTACCTGTATCACGGCTGCCTGTAAAAATCCTGGAAAAGCCGCAGAATTTATGAATTTCATGGTTTCCGCGGAAGGGAACGGCCTGCTCCGGCTGGGCATTGAGGGGATCCATTACACCAAAGAGGGGGAACAGATTGTATTTAATGAACAGGAGCGGGCAAAAGATGCTTTTTCTCCTGACGGCTGGGCCCATGCGCTGGCCTGGGGATCCTTCTACTGGCCATTGGAGAGCAATTATATCCCGGCCACAGACCCCAACAGGGACAGGGTGCAGGAATCAGTGGCGCTTGCCACAGACAGCCAGGTGAAAAACCTGGTCAATAGCAGGACGGCAGCGGAGATTGAGAAGGCATCGGTGGTGGATGATGTGTTTGTACAGTATTTTAACGATATGATACAGGGAAAGATCAGCATTGAGGAAGGGACAAAGAAGCTCAGCGAAGACTGGCGTTCCCAGGGCGGCGATGAGATTCTGGAAGCAGTCAACGCCATCTATCAGGCAAAATAACGGACAAGAAAAAGAAAGGGGCGGGCTCTTTAGGCCCGCCTGTTGGAGGAAGGAAGATGGATAAAAAACCAAATATTATATTTATTCTCACAGACGACCAGGGAGCCTGGGCGATGCACTGCGCAGGCACGCCGGAGCTGTATACGCCGAATCTGGATAGGATAGCCCGGCAGGGGATGCGCTTTGACAATTTCTTCTGCGCGTCCCCGGTCTGTTCCCCGGCCAGGGCGTCCTTGCTTACAGGGACAATCCCTTCTGCCCATGGGATACACGACTGGCTGCGCAGCGGGAACCTGGATGGGGAGAAATTTGCTGCCCAGGGCAAGGAGAACCCCTATGGAGGGGGCTATGGGGACGAAAAGAAACCCATTCCCTATCTGGAAGGGCAGACGGCTTATACAGATGTGCTGGCCAGGGAGGGGTATCGCTGCGCCCTGGCGGGTAAATGGCATTTGGGGGACAGTGTCCACAGCCAGCATGGATTTTCCAGATGGTATACCATTGGGCTGGGAGGGTGCTGCTATTATCACGGGGACATGGTGGAGGAGGGAGAGATTACGGTTGCCCATGGCAAATATGTGACGGAAGCCATTACCGATAAGGCGCTGGCCTATCTGGAGGAATTAAAGGAGGGCCCCTTTTACCTGTCTGTCCATTATACTGCGCCCCACTCCCCCTGGGGGGCGCAGCACCATCCCCAAAAGTGGATTGATTACTATAAAGACTGCAGTTTCAGCAGTATCCCGGATATCCCGGACCATCCGGATATGACTACCGGGCCTGTTTATGGCACGGAAAACCGGCGGGAAAACCTGACCGGGTATTTTGCTGCCATCAGTGCAATGGATGAACAGTTAGGGAGGATTCTTGGCCGGGTGGAGGAACTGTCACTGGCAGAGGATACGCTGGTTATTTTTACGGCGGACAATGGGATGAGCATGGGCCATCATGGTATTTGGGGAAAGGGGAATGGCACCTTCCCCCAGAACATGTTTGATACGGCGGTAAAGGTTCCCTTTTTGGCGGCATGGAAGGGACATATCCCAAAGGGGAGGGTTTCGCAGGATATGGTCAGTGCCTACGACCTTTTCCCTACGCTTTTGGAACTTACAGGCTGCCCTTATACGGAAGACAGGCCGCTTCCGGGCAAAAGCTTTGCAGGGATATTGCTGGGCAGGGAAACGGACAGGGGAGAGAATGCAGTGGTAGTATTTGACGAGTACGGGCCTGTGAGGATGATACGCACCAGGGAATGGAAGTATATCCACAGATATCCCTATGGAAAAAATGAACTTTATGACCTGCAGGCAGACCCGGGCGAGGAGCGTAACCTGTATGGGGAAGAGTCCCTGGAAGAAAAAGCGGTGGAAATGAAAAAGCGGATGGAAAAGTGGTTTGGCTGTTATGTGGACCCGGAAATCGACGGCACCAAGGAAGGGGTCACGGGCCTGGGGCAGCTTGACAGGGCAGGCCTGTGGGCGAAGGGAACCCAGGTGTATGCACAGTCCTGATGCCGGTAAGGGTTTTCGGGATGGCGTGGAAGCTTTTAGCCCTGCCAGAACCTCAGCAGATGATGGCCCCCACCCTTATTACACGGAACAGCTCCTGAAAGGGCTGAAGGAGAGGGACGTGAAGGCAACCTTTTTCATTACAGGGAAAAATGTGGAGATGTATCCTGAAATTGTAAAGAAAATCCATCAGGAGGGTGCTTCAGTAATACAAATGACACTTCCACAATATCTAATGGACAGGATAACTGGGCACGCATAATACTTGCGTGCTTTGTTGCGTTTATGATAAGATTGGTTATAGCATATTACCGGCAAAACCTGGGAGCGCAGGGTTAAAACATTTTGGGCTGAAAGCTGTGGGGATGATTTTTGGGCGGATCCCGGAAGGAAGGGAAGGAGGGCGCATATGGCGGTGACGATACAGCAGATTGCGGAGAAGGCGGGGGTGTCCCGGGGGACGGTGGACCGGGCATTAAATCAACGGGGGCGCATTAACCCGGAGGTGGCGGAACGGGTCTGCAAGATAGCGGAAGAGATGGGCTATGTACAGAAAGGGAGAAACAAAAAAAGCGGTAATAAGTTAAAAATAGGGGTGGTTACCCAGCTTTCCAAATCCCCCTTTATGCTGGAAGTGAACCGGGGCATTGGCCGGGCAAGGCAGGAGCTTGGGGAACGGGGGATCCAGGTAATTGTAAAAGAGGGGATTTCCGTGGATGAACAGGAACAGCTCCATGCCATTGAAGCCCTGGAGAGGGAGGGCATACAGGGGCTGGCGGTAATGCCGGCGGACAGCGAGGCTATCCGGCTGAAGCTAAACGCCCTGGCCGGGGAAAGGCAGATCCCGGTAGTTACCTTTAATTCGGACATTGCAGGGGTTAAAAGGAGCTGCTATGTGGGGATGGACAACCGGAAAAGCGGGCGCACAGCGGCGGGGCTTATGGGGATGCTTACCGGGGGGACGGGAAAAGTGCTTGTGATCACCGGTTTTTTTACCAACAATGTAAACAATAACCGGGTAGAGGGCTTTATTGAAGAACTGAAAAAATCCTTCCCGGCGTTGCAGGTGGCGGGGGTCCACGGAAGCTTTGACGATGAGGGGGAAGTGGAAAAAATTATTATTGATACCATGATGAATGTGCCGGGAATCAACGGGCTGTTCGTGGTCTCCGCAGGCCAGGCGGGGATTGCCAGGGCCTTTGAAAAACTCCGCCTGGAAAGAAGGCCCTATACCATTATTTATGACCTGACCCCCAGGAACCGGGAGGCGCTTAGCGTGGGGACGGCGGATTTTCTCATTGACCAGAACGGATATGTGCAAGGATACGAGCCGCCCTTTATCCTTATGGACATTTTGCAGAAAAAATGCCTGCCGGAGCAGGAATGCAGGTATACAGATATTAACATTAAAACGAAATACAATATTTAACGGGCTTAAGGCATGGGAACCGCCTAAGGGGGGTGCGTGCGAAAGCGTGCTATTATTGGGAAAGAGTGTGCGAAAGGAAAACAGTTCCATGGGCCAATTGGGCCAGTCCTTTGGGGTGAAGGGAAAAACGGGCGTTGCCTCTGTATTTTATGTATAAAATGTACAGTTTTTTCTTGCATTTTTTTGCATTACGTGCTATTATAAATAATAACAAATGAAGGAAAAAGCACGCAATAAATAAAATTGCACGCAAAATGGAGGGAAGAAAGATGAAGTATGTAGAATTTGATCCATCCAGGCCTATGGACATTGTGCTTCTTGGGCGGGTTGCCATTGACTTTAACCCCGCATACAATGACCAGGTGAAGGAGGAATTCAAGCCCTTAAAGAAAGTCCATATGTTTGAAAAATTTGTTGGGGGTTCCCCGGCGAACATAGCAGTAGGCGTTACCCGCCACGGGCTGAAAGCAGGGTTCTTTGGGAAAGTGTCCGACGACCAGTTTGGGGATTATGTGGTGGATTATTTCAATGAGCAGGGAATCGACACCACCCATATTACCAGATGCCAGAACGGTGAGAAGCTGGGGCTGACCTTTACGGAGATGCTCTCCCCCAAAGAAAGCAGCATTTTAATGTACCGGAACTGTATTGCGGACTTGCAGCTCCATGTGGACGACATTGACGAAGCATATATCAAAAATACCAAAGCACTGCTGGTTTCCGGCACATCCCTGGCAGAAAGCCCTTCCAGGGAGGCGGCAATCAAGGCAGTCATGCTTGCCAAGAAGAACGGCACAGTAGTTATTTTTGACATTGATTACCGGGAATACAACTGGAAAAATACCGATGAGATTGCAATTTATTATTCCATGGTAGCCAAAGAAGCAGATATCATCATGGGCTCCAGGGAAGAATTTGACCTGACCGAGAAACTGATCAGGCCAGGCATGTCGGATGAGGAAAGTTCAGCATACTGGCAGGGCTGCAATGCGAAGATCGTGGTGATCAAGCATGGCATGAAGGGGTCTACCGCCTATACCTGTGACGGGCAGAAGTTCAGCATCAAGCCTTTCCCTGTGGAGGCAAGAAAAGGCTTTGGCGGCGGCGACGGATATGGTTCCGGCTTTTTATACGGCCTGTTCCAGGGGTGGGAGATTATTGACTGCCTGGAGTTTGGCTCTGCGGAAGCGTCCATGATGGTAAGGAGCAACAACTGTTCCGATTCCCTCCCGGGGCCGGAGGCAGTGGAGGCATTTATTAAGGAAGAGAAAGAAAAATTTGGAGAGATGATAGCCAGAGTGTAAGGGGATTACCAAACGGGCTGAAAATTAGGAGGATACAGAACATGGCCAAAACAACAAGAATGACTGTAGCGCAGGCAATCGTAAGATTTTTGGATAACCAATATGTTTCCATGGATGGGGTGGAGACAAAGTTTGTAGAAGGGTTTTTTACCATTTTCGGGCATGGGATTGCCGTTGGCTTAGGAGAAGCCCTTGATTCCAATCCCGGAAATTTAAGGGTATTGCAGGGAAGGAATGAGCAGGGAATGTGCCATGTGGCCATCGCCTTTGCAAAGCAGAGCAACCGCATGAGGATTATCCCCTGCGCTTCTTCCGTAGGGCCTGGGGCGGCAAATATGGTAACCGCCTGTGCTACTGCCACCGTAAACAACATTCCGTTACTGGTATTTCCGGCGGATACCTTTGCTTCCCGGCAGCCTGACCCGGTGCTGCAGCAGCTAGAGCAGAGCAACAGCCTGGCAACTACCACAAACGATGCCTTTAAGCCTGTGTGCAAATACTGGGACAGGGTCACCAGGCCGGAAATGATTATGACAGCGCTGATCAATGCAATGCGGGTGCTCACAGACCCGGCGGAGACAGGGGCTTGCTGTATCGCCCTGTGCCAGGATGTGGAAGGGGAATCCTATGATTTCCCGGAGTATTTCTTTGAAAAGAGGGTGCACAGGATCACCAGGCCTGTTGCGGTAGAAGAAGAACTGGAAGAAATTGCGCAGGCCATAGCAGGGGCAAAGAAACCGCTGGTAATCGTAGGCGGCGGCGTGCGTTATTCCCAGGCAGGGGAAGCGGTGGAAAAATTCTGTGAAGAATTCCATATTCCCTTCGGGGAAACCCAGGCAGGAAAGAGCGCGTGCAAATCCAGCCATCCTTATTGCCTGGGGGGCATCGGTGTGACAGGCACCTACGCTTCCAATATTATTGCAAAAGACGCGGATGTGGTGATTGCCATCGGCTCCCGGATGTCCGACTTTACAACAGGCTCCAAGCGCCTGTACCAAAATGAAGATGTAAAATTCATCACAATCAACAACTCACGTTTCCACGCTTACAAAATGGATGCGGCCAAAGCGGTGGGGGACGCCAAAGCCACCGTAGAGGCACTGGCAGAAAAATTAAGGGCTAAAGGTTATGTTTCCTCTTATGCAGGTGAAATTGAGGAGGCCAAAGGCAAGTGGGAAGAAGAAATGGCAAGGCTTGCCGGAATTGAATATACAGGAGATGATTTTGAACCGAATATCAAGGCAAGGGATCCCCGGACCGTTCCTGAGTTTGTAAAGCTCACCCAGGGGAAAATCACCCAGACCGCTGCCCTTGCGGCAATCCGCAGAGTGATTGACGGGGACGCCACAATCATTACCGCAGGGGGCTCCCTCCCAAGCTGTATGCAGAGAATGTGGACAACGGATAAGAGGGGAGGATACCATGCGGAATATGGTTATTCCTGTATGGGCTACGAGGTTGCGGCCACTCTGGGCGTTAAATTTGCAGAGCCGGACAACGAAGTGTACTGCGTAGTGGGTGATTCCAGCTTCCAGATGCTCCACAGCGAGGTTATGACCATCATGCAGGAACGCAAAAAAGTAAATATCCTTGTATTTGATAATTGTGGCTTTGGCTGTATCAATAACCTGGAAATGAACCATGGCATCGGAAGCCTTGCAACGGAGTTCCGTTACACAGATGGAAAGAAGCCCTGTGGGGAGCTGATCCCAGTTGACTATGCCAAGGTAGCGGAAGGTTATGGTCTGAAATCCTACACCTGCCGGACCATTGCAGAACTGGAAGACGCCCTTAAGGATGCCAAGGGCCAGGAAATCGCCTGCCTTTTCGACCTGAAGGTCATCCCCAAGACGATGACAGACGGTTATGAGTCCTGGTGGAACGTAGGGCTTGCGGACACATCCGTGAAAGAGTCTGTAAGGGAAGCCTGGAAAGGCGTAAAAACAGGAAGGGAAGAAGCAAGGGACTATTAATATTTCTTATAGGAGGATTTATGGGCAAAGTATTTGGTTATCCGTCTTTTGATGAAAAAGGCGAGATGGTGCTGACAACTTATGACAACGAATATCAGGCAATGATGATGGATATCCGTGTATACCGCATGGGCAGCGGGGAGAACAGGAAATTTTTCAGGCAGGGGGAGGAGACGGCGGTCCTTCTTTTATCCGGAAAGATTACTTACAAGTGGGAAGGGCAGGAGCAAACTGTCACCAGAAAAGACGTATTTACAGAAGGCCCCTGGTGTGTCCATGTATGCCAGGGCGTGGAAGTGGCAGTAACGGCGGAGGCAGATTCCGAGATTCTTGTACAGTGTACCCACAATGACAGAAGCTTTGCAAGCCGCCTGTATGCGCCGGAGGATGCCCCCTGGGGATATTCCAGCGTTGGGAAATTCGGCAATGTGGCGAAACGCCGTGTAAATACCATTTTTGACCACGACATTTCCCCAAAGTCTAATATGGTCCTGGGGGAAGTGCTCAACGACAAGGGAAACTGGTCAGGCTACCTGCCCCACAGGCATCCCCAGCCGGAAACCTATCTTTTCAAGTTTGACCGCCCGGAGGGCTTCGGTGCAAGCTTTGTAGGGGATCAGGTATTTAAAAGCGTGGACAACAGCTTTTCCGCAATCCCTGGCGGGGAGCTCCATCCCCAGGCAGTAGCGCCAGGTTTCCAGATGTATACCTGCTGGATGATCCGCCATTTAGATGGCAACCCCTGGCTCCAGACAGACAGATGCGAGGACGGGCGGTACGTATGGCTCCACGATGTAAATGAATAAACAGTAAGGATAACCGGCTCCCGCCCAAAGAAACGGGCGGGGGCGGAACGATATATAGGAGGATTTGACGATGGCAAGAGAGTTTATTATCCCGGGACAGATGATTACGGGAGCAGGTGCGTTAGATATGGCAAAAAGCGCTTTAGGCCAGTTTGGCAAAAAAGCCATGATTGTAACAGATAAAGTGATGATTGAGCTGGGCAACTGCGCCAAGTTAGAAGAGGCTTTAAAGGAGCAGGGCATTGCCTATACCATTTATTCAGAAATCACAGGGGAGCCGACGGATGTTATGATTGACAATGGCCTGAAACAGTACAAAGAAGACGGCTGTGATTTTCTGGTTGCCCTTGGCGGCGGCAGCCCCATTGATTCCATGAAAGCGATTGCCTCCCTTGTAAAGAACGGGGGAAACATTTCCGATTATATGGGAAAAATCATTGATGTGGAAATGCCTCCCATGGTTGCCATTCCTACCACAGCGGGAACAGGTTCCGAGGCAACCCAGTTTACCATTATCACGGATACAAAAAAAGACATTAAAATGCTGTTAAAAGGAAAGGTGCTGATGCCCAACCTTGCCATCAGTGACCCCCAGTTTACCATGACTGCCCCGCCGAAAATCACAGCGGCTACAGGCCTGGACGCACTCTGCCATGCAGTGGAAGCATATACATCCAATAAAGCGCAGACCCTGTCCGACACCTTTGCCCTGTCAGCGGTGAAACGTATTTTCAGTTACCTGCCTGCAGCATTCCATGACGGGAAGGACGAAGAGGCGAGAATCCAGATGGCGGTAGCGGCACTGGAAGCAGGCATTGCTTTTAATAACGCTTCCGTTACCCTGATCCATGGAATGAGCCGTCCCATTGGCGCATTGTTCCATGTAGCCCATGGCCTTTCCAACGCTATGCTGATGAAGGAGTGCTTAAGCTTTGCTTTAGAGGGGGCATACGGCCGCTTTGGGGAGCTGGGCAGAATCATCGGTGCTGCGTCTTCGGAGGACTCCGATGAGGAAGCCAGCAAAAAATTCCTGGATGCGGTAATCGCCCTGACCAAAGAGCTGGAGACGCCAACACTGGAGGAGTATGGCATTAATAAAGAGGAGTTCTTCCATGTAATTGAAAAGATGGCCCACGACGCCATGGAAAGCGGAAGCCCCCAGAACACCAGAAGAGCTATCTCCCAGGCGGATGTAGAGCAGATGTACAAAAACCTCTGGTAAGAGGAAGCGGGACGGGCAGGGAAAATGGAATTAACGAAAAAGCAGACGAAACAAAGATTATTAATGATGATATTTGGCGCTTTTGCCATATTTTTTACAGGTTATCCCCATATATGGTCCGTTTACCAGCCCTACGTGATGGAACAGGCGGGATGGAGCCAGGGCCAGGCGTCCATGTGCTTTTATCTGTCCTTTGTCACATTTGTGTTTGGGAACATCATCGGGGGGCGGATTCAGGATAAACGCAGCCCAAGGCTGGTGGTATTTATCGGCGGCGGGATATTTGCGGTGGGCGTGCTGCTGTCGGCGTTCCTGGTCATCCCTTCCCCCATCCCCATTTATATCACCTATGGGCTGATGCAGGGATTTGGGCAGGGAATGATTTATACCACAATTATTTCCACTGCCCAGAAATGGTTCCCGGGCAGGACCGGGTTTGCCTCAGGGATTGTGGTGACCGCCAACGGCTTATGCGGCTTTTTCCTGGCGCCTATTAGCAGGAAGCTTCTGGAAAAGGGCGGAGCGGGGCTGGCCCTTTTGGTGATTGGGATTGCCATTACCGTATCCTGGATCCTGTGCAGCCTTTTTTTCTATGTGCCGGGGGCGGAGCTTGCGCCAAAGGGCAAAGGTGCAGGGACGGCCTCAGGGCAGAAGCAGTATACCTCCAAAGAAATGATACATACCAAAAGCTTTTACTTTCTTCTGGCAACCATGCTCCTGGGGCTGATGTCTTATTTTATCCTCTCCCCGGTATCCCAGACCTACCAGACAGAGCTGGGGATTTCCACCCATTTGGCGGTGTGCGCAGTGATGTTCGGTTCCATTATGAACGCAGGCACAAGGCTGGCGCTGCCCACGCTGGCGGATAAGGCGGGGCGGATTGTGTGTATCAAAGGCGTCCTGCTGGTATCTGTGGGGGCAATGCTGGTACTTGGCTTTTCCAGGTCCATAGCCGTAACCGCGGCGATTGTGGTAATGTACGGCTGTTATGGCGGGATCATGGGCAGCTTCCCTTCCTTTACCAGTTCGGTTTTCGGAATGGCCCATTCAGGGGAGAACTATGGCTATGTGATGTTCGGCATTGTGATTGCTTCTTTTGGGGCACCCGCCATTACCGGCCTGGTGACAGGAATGGGATATGGCATGCAGGGGGTATTCCTGATTGGTGCGGCTTTTGCTGCCATGGCTTTTGCCAGCCTGCTGATGCTGGAACGGGAACTGAAAAAAATGAGCAAATGAATAAACACAAAAACAGGAGATTGAGATATGGCATTGGTAACAATGAAAGCCCTGTTAGAGCAGGCGAAAAAGGAGCAAAGAGGTATTGGCGCTTTCAGTGTGGGCAATATGGAGATGGTTAAGGGTGCCCTGGAAGCAGCTGAGGAACTTAAAACCCCTATCATCCTGCAAATTGCGGAGGTGCGGTTAAAGCATTCCCCCCTTGCGCTGATGGGGCCGATGATGGTGCAGGCGGCAAAAGAAGCAAAGGTGGACGTGGCGGTCCATCTGGACCACGGGCTTACCATGGAAGTGGTAAAAAAGGCACTGGCGCTGGGCTTTACTTCTGTGATGTATGACAGCTCTGCCTATTCTTTTGAAGAAAACATGGCGCGTACAAAAGAGGTGGTGGCGGCTGCCGGGGAGTATGGGGCAACTGTGGAGGCTGAGCTGGGGCTGGTTGGCGGAAGCGAGGATGGAAGCAGCGACCATGGCGTTAAGTGTACCAACCCGGAGGATGCCAGGGTATTTTGTGAAAATACTGGCATTGACGCCCTGGCGGTGGCCATCGGCAATGCCCATGGCAATTATCCGGTAGCCCCCACCCTTGCCTTTGACGTGCTGGAAGAAATTCATAAAAAGACCAACCTTCCCCTGGTGCTTCATGGGGGGAGCGGCATCACGGACGCAGATTTCCAGCGGGCGATTTCCCTGGGGATTGTGAAGGTGAATATTGCTACGGCAAGCTTTAACAGCCTCACCGCACATGCGCAGGAATATCTGCGCACACAGGGCGGGCATAATTACTTTGCCTTAAACGAAGCCATGGTGCGGGGGACTTATGAGAATGTTAAGCATCATATAGAGGTGTTTAACTGTGAAAATTGATTTAGGCTGGCCAGTGGGCTTGTCTTTGCATAAAGACACTCATGGGAAGAATATACTGAAGAAAATCAGTGCAAAGAGAAATTCTTTATGGCAAGGACAAAAGACAGGGCGCGGCAGTCCCTTGGGGAGGTATCTGCACCTCTTTTCCGCACTGCTACTTATGCCAGGCTTTCTGTTGAAAGCAGCCTGTCGGAGAGTGGCTCAATCCAAAGCCAGCAGATGCTGATGCGGGATTATCTGAAAGAAAAGAAGGAATTTTATCTGGTGGGGGAATATAAAGAAATGTAAAATGCTTATTTGATACAAAGGGAATAGGCAGAGTATTGTGAAAATAGGTGAAAACAAGGGATTCCGGCACAGTGGGTGTTGCTGGGAGCCCTTGTTTGTTTTAGGGGCTGTTTTATGGGGTGCGGGGGCAGCGCTTACAAGTGGCCCAAAGGCGCCCCCCCTGGAGCCGCGTTTGAACCCCTTGTTGCCCCATTTGCACCCCCTTACATATTGGGGAAACGGAGCCTTTGACGGTAGATTTAGACGCCCCAATATGATAAAATAAAGTCCTAAAAAACAGTAAAACGAGGTATCATAGCTGTATGGTGGCAGAAACGATTTTGATTGTAGATGATGAACAGGAAATTACGGATCTTCTGGAAATATATTTGAAAAACGAAAACTATGTTGTGGGCAAATGTTACAGCCCTCTGGACGCACTGGCCTTTCTGGAAAAGGAACCGGTAAGTTTAGCAATATTGGATGTGATGATGCCGGGGATAGACGGGTTTACACTCTGCCAAAAGATAAGGCAGAAATATCTGTTCCCCATTATTATGCTGACCGCTAAATCGGATGACATTGCCAAAATTCAGGGCCTGTCTTTAGGCGCTGATGATTATATTGTCAAACCGTTCAATCCGTTAGAGGTGGTAGCGCGGGTAAAAACACAGCTCCGGCGCTATAAGCAGTACAATGTAAATCCGGCAGGCACGGATGGGCCGGCAGAATATGATAATAAGGGGCTTTATATCTGCCCTGCCAGCCATAAATGTACTTTGAATGGAGAGGTGCTCTCACTTACCCCTTTTGAGTTTCACATCCTTTGGCACCTGTGCAAGAACCGTGGAAGGGTGGTATCGGCGGAAGAGCTGTTTGAAACCATCTGGGGCGAGGAATTTTTGGAAAGCAACAATAACACTGTAATGGCCCATATTGCCCGGATAAGGGAAAAGATGGATGAGACGCCGCGGAAGCCAAAATATATTAAAACAGTCTGGGGGGTGGGGTATACCATTGAGTAAGCACACAGGCAAAGAAACTGGGGCTAGGGATTTTCAAAAGAGGCTTGCACTAAGGACAACAGTCCAGTTTCTCACAGTTACCATTGTTTTTGAGGTGGCCTATATTCTGCTTAATTTGCTGTTTTTGATAATAATGGGTGCAACAAACCTTGACCAGACGGAAGCGTTTCAGTGGTTTAAGCCATTTATGGTTCCTGTTATGGGGGTAGTGTCAGTGGTGGGATGCGGATACATTTCTTATCGTTTTATGCTCCGGCCTTTAGAGCATTTAGAGGAAGTTTCAGAGGCGGCAAAAAAGCTGGCACAACCTACCGATGCCCCGATTATGCTTTCCGGCAGCCTCAAAAGCATAGAGGATGGCCTGAACAGGGTGCGGCAGCAGGCGCTGGAAAGCCAAAAGGATGCCCAGGTTAAAGGACAGCGCAAAGAGGATTTGCTGGTATATCTTGCCCATGATTTGAAAACCCCCCTTACAAGCGTTCTCGGATATTTAAAGCTGATTGAGGATCAGCCGGAAATCACGCCGGAGCTGGTCCACAAGTATAGCGGAATTGCCAGAAAGAAAGCCCAGCGTTTAGAAGAACTTATCAACGAATTTTTTGAGGTCACCCGGTTCAGCACACACAAATTGTCATTAGAGCAGGTACAGACCCATTTAAGCCGGATGCTCATGCAGATTACCTATGAATTTAACCCTATTCTTGTGGAAAAAGGGCTGGAATGGGATTTGCAGATTGCGGAGAATGTTGAAATCATGTGTGATGCGGATAAATTGGAACGGGCCGTTGATAACCTGGTCCGCAACGCAGTCAGTTACAGTTATCCAAATACGAAAATTTTCTTTTCTATGGAACAAACAAGTGACAGTATCAGGATCTGTATCCAAAATAAGGGGCCTGCAATACCGCCTGAAAAGTTGGGGCGGATATTTGAACAGTTTTACCGGCTGGATGCTGCCCGTTCTTCCGGTACAGGAGGCGCTGGGCTGGGACTGGCGATTGCAAAAGAAATCATCGAACTGCACCATGGGACGATTGGTGCATACAGTGAGGGGGAGAATATCCAGTTTGTGGTCCGGCTTCCCCTGGACAGTCAGAAAATCGCAAGAATTTAGTCACAAAGAAATCATGTACCACTCATAATAAACGAAAGCACTATTTCCCCTGCCTTGATATACTTTCAATATTAAGGCAGGGAATTTTTATGTTAGGAGGGTCCAAAATGAAAAAACTAATGGCCTTTTGTTTTATTATCCTCTTTAGTGTCCTATCAGCGTTGTCTTGTTTTAACTTTGCCTTTGACCCGCTGGACCGGATAGAGGGGGATAAAATTACCATCACCATTGAAAAGCCAAAAAACATAAGCAACAGGGATTTTCTTGCAGAAATTGACCATGCGCTGGAGGTGGCCAATGGGGACTTGATGCTGCGCCGGGTTGAAAATGTGGGTGGTAAAGCCCATTATCAATACTTCAAAACCAGCCATACCACAGATTTTTTGGACATCAGCACCAAGGCAGGTGGCAGGCACCTGGAAAGCGGGGAATGTATTTCTACCACAGAGCCTGCCGGATATACCGTATATCGGCTAAACGCTCCGGGGCTTATGCAGGATATTTCTTTATACCCATGGGCTGATGCAAGGCAGTATGACCTTTCTGCAGCTACTTATTATGTGAAAATGGGCCAGCAATCTGCTGTAATAGACGTTCTCAGGCAGCTTGGATACAGCGTCACGGCCAACCCGGCAGCCTATATTTCCGGCCAATTTTCTGTTTTGCTTTTCGGCTTTGTCCCGGCCTTTATGCTGGTGGCAAGCATGGCCTTTTACGTCCTGGCTGGCGGGAAAAAGAATGTCCTTAAGAAAATGGAGGGTTATAAGGCCCGCGACATCTTAGCGGATAATGCCAGGGAGATATTCCCGATATTTGCAATCAGCTTCCTGGCGGTTAAAATGGTTAATTTGATGGTAGCTGGGGCGTTGTACCAAACTGCGTTACCGCAATATATCCTGTTTTCCCTGCCGGACATTGCTATTTTGGCAGCTGTAGCCTTGGCAGGCTGGATACTTTCAGCATTACTCATCCGCAGGCAGAACGGTACCGGATATATCAAGGGCCGTGTCCCAAGACGGGGGATATATGTTACAACCATTCTGGCAAAAGGGGTATTCGTTGCTTTTATCATCTTTTTCCTGTCCATTGCTGCCCGTAATGCTGCCATTTCGTATCATACGGTGCAGGCGTCACAGTTCCTTGCGGATAAGGTGGAGGGATATGTGACGGTCCCGGTTAACACAAGCAATGCTTCTGCGCAAAATCTGGCTGAAAACTACAAAGCCTTTTATTTAGCTACAGTGGGGCGCTACCAGGGTATTTTGGTGGATTCTGGCAATTACGAATATAACCTGATTAGCGGGCGCACACCGGCAGAAGAGTTTGGCCAGACATCCATTACGGTCAACCGCAACTATCTGGACTTTAACCCGATTTACCATAGGAACGGGAGCCTGGTCACCGGCGGGCAGCTTTCTGATACCGGCGTTTATGTGCTGGTTCCTGCATCAAGGGAACAGGAAAAAGAAACATGGCGTGGCTATGTCCAGAGGGCCTACGGAATGGAGGCAGTCTTTATTCCTTATGACGAAGAGGCCAGTAAAATCTATTCTTACAACGCCAATACAGGCACAGGAAATTATGGCGCATTAGGGGATCCGGTTATTTTAGTGATAGGGGATGAACAAATAGATGGCATCTTTGCCCTAAGCTATTGTTCTAAAGGGGCTTATTTTCTAAATGTTCCCGGAGAAGACGCTTATACGGAGCTGCTGCCGGTTTTGCAGGAAACCGGGATTGCCCCGGTGACGCTGGGACTGCCCTCGGTTGCGTCTACTTTTTCAGAAACCGTCAATCACCAGCGGCAAATGCTGGCGCTCTATGGTACGCAATCGGTGATACTGCTGCTGGGGCTAATCTGCCTGTGTATCTTCAGTGCGGGACTGTACTGTGAAAATTATAAAAGAAAAATTGCCTGCTGTCTGGCGGAAGGATATTCCCTGCTGCACTGTATCCAAAAGCATTTGGCAATTGCCCTCATTTATTATGTTTGTGTAGTTGCGGTGCTTCATTTTGCCAGCAGGGAAATGAGGGTATCCCTGAATTATCTGCTTCTGCCTGGGGCTTTTGCTGGCGAGCTGGTAATCACCCTGGCCATCAGCCGGGGATATGCAAAAGAAAACCTTTATCAAATTATGAAAGGAGCTGAATGATATGGCAGACATTATCTTATCCAATATCTGCAAAAAGTTTGGCGGCAAAACCCTGTTTAAAAATTTTTCCCTGAAGGTTGGGCGGGGAGAATTTCTTGCTATTATGGGGGAAAGCGGTGCAGGAAAGACAACTTTACTGAATATGATGAGCCTGCTGGAACGTCCGGACAGCGGGAACATTGTCCTTTGCGGCCAGAAGAACCCGGATTTTTCCTCCCCCACAGCGGTCAGCCTGCGCCGCCGCCATATCTCATATTTGTTTCAAAATTACGGCCTGATTGATACGGAAACTGTGGAAAGCAATATGCGCACCGCAACGCACTTTAAGGCCATCAGCAGTAAAAAAGAACGGCTTTTGATTGCAGGTGCGCTAGGAAAGGTAGGATTGCAGGGATATGAAAAGAGAAAGGCCTACACATTAAGCGGCGGGGAACAGCAGCGTGTGGCACTGGCAAAGGTAATTGCCAAATCCCCACAGATTATTTTTGCTGATGAGCCCACTGGCAGCCTGGATGGACGCAACAGGGACTATGTGTTGGAGATCTTGCAGGAGCTTAACTGCCAGGGGAAAACGATCGTTGTTGTTACCCATGATCCTTATGTAAATGAATGTGCCAGCCGCCACATCATGTTAAAAAACGATGCTTCCCTCCCCAAATGCCAGGAGGGCGAAAATACATGGAATGGCTTTTCCGGTGTCTCCTGATAGAATAAATAAAAGATGGGACATATGCAGTGCGTAAGCTGAAGGCATTTGAAAAAGGAAACCCTGCCATTTCTGCAGGCATGATACTTTTCAGGGGACAGGATTTTAAGAAAAACTTTAAGGGCGTTTTGATCATTTGGCATCAATGCCCCGTTATTATTGATATATACAAATCTGTTAAGGAGAGGAGCTGATAGCATTGTGGATAGGGAAGAGGGGCGTTCCATGGAAGAAGTACCTTCCGATGATGACCTGGTAGGACGGATAAGGCTTGGTGATGAAAAAGCGGCTGAGGAATTGATCAAACGTTATTATACATCCATCTTGTATTATTGCAAAAGACAGTGCTTTAACTGGGAGAGGGCAGAGGATCTGACGCAGGAGACTTTTTTGAAGCTGTTTAAAAATCTGCCAGGGTATAAAGGGAAAAGAAAATTTAAGGCATATTTATATACGATAGCAAAGCATCTGTGTATTGATGAAAGCAGGAAAATAGAAGTTTATCCATTGGAAAATGAAGAGGAAATCAGGGATACAAGTGATGGGATGCGCCAAATAGAGGATAAATCAGAAATAGATTATCTCTTAAAGGTTTTATCACCGGAGCAAAGAGAAGCGGTCATTTTACGGTTTGGGGAGCAGCTTTCCTTTTGGGAAATCGCAAAGGTAATGGGATGCAATTTGCGCACAGCACAGAGCAGGGTTAGGAATGCCCTGAAAATTATGAGGAAGGAGCAGGAAAATGGGAGGTAAGGAGTTAAAGAGGTATTTGCAGCAGTCCTTACGGCAGGGGCCAGGACTGGAAAAGAAGCCTGATGGAAATGGGGCCAGGATGAAAGAAACGATAAATTTATGTACTGAAATAATGCGGGAACAGAAATTGGGGCAAAAACCCCAAGAAGAACCAAGAACAGGTTTTATCCAGTATTTATCAGATATTTTCCGTTTTGAGGGGATATCTATATTGGGGTTACAGGCGCTTGTATTATTTACCGTGTGCCTGAAAATTTCTACAATAGAAGATATTCCCCAATATATACCGGTTTTCATGCCCCTGTTTGTACTGGCAGCCATGCCGGTTATGTTCAGATGCCAGTATTATGGGATGAGTGAACTGGAAGCTGTTACAAGGGCTTCCGGTTCACAGATTCTATTGGCAAAACTGGTTCTGGCCGGGGCAGCAAATCTTGTATGCATCACAGTCCTTATTTCTTTTGGGGTACATCTCCAAGATTCGTGCAGGGAAATAGGGCGGATGATTTTATACTGCCTGGTTCCCTATTTGGTCTGCATGGCCAGTATGCTGCGCCTGATTCGGCTGCGTAGGAAAGAAAACATACAAATATGCACAGTATTAGTGCTTGGTTCCTGCCTGTGCTGGGGAGTACTGGCAAAGACTATGCCGTGGCTGTATGAAGCGTCTGCCTTTGGCATATGGATCGTTGCTTTTTTGTTTTTTGCGGTGTTTTTTATAAAGGAAATTTGCTTTATCATAACAACAAGAAAGGAAGGGAAAATATATGGAATTATCAATTGACCGTTTGACAAAGCATTACGGAAGTAAAATAGCGGTAGATTGTGTCAGTGCAACTTTAAAACCGGGAGTCTATGGGCTTTTGGGAGCCAACGGCGCTGGAAAGACAACGCTGATGCGGATGCTGTGTGCCATTTTGGAAGCAACATCGGGAGAGGTTCTTTTGGATGGAAAGGAAGTAACCTCTATGGGTGCCGATTATAGAAATGTATTGGGGTATCTTCCGCAGGATTTTGGGTATTATCCGGGTTATACTGCAAAGGAATTTTTGATGTATATTTCTGCCCTTAAGGGGATACCAAAGGACATTGCCCAAAAAAGGACGGGAGAATTATTAGAGGAGGTAGGTTTAGGTGAGGCTGCCCATAAGAAACTAAGGACTTTTTCCGGCGGTATGAAGCAAAGGGTAGGAATTGCACAGGCATTGCTTAATAACCCGGAAATTCTGGTCTTGGATGAGCCGACAGCGGGATTAGACCCCAAAGAGAGGGTGCGTTTCCGCAACCTGCTTTCCGATTATGCAGGAGATAAAATTGTGATTCTGTCTACACACATTGTTTCTGATATTGAGGCAATAGCGGATGAAGTCCTGCTTATGAAAAAAGGGAAATTTGTATTACAGGGCAGTGTCCCTGATTTAATTAAAAAAGCGGAGGGAAAAGTTTGGGAGCTTACGGTGCCGCAGGAAGATGCAAGAAAGTGGCAGGCAAAATCAACGGTTGCAAATTTAAGGCATGAGGGCAGGCAGGTGGTGCTGCGTATCATTTCAGGGCATATGCCGGATGGGATGGCTGTTCCATGTGAAGCAGCGTTAGAAGATTTATATTTGTATTATTTTCCAACAGAACAAGGAGTGTAGTAACTATGGAATTATTTTTACTGGAACATAGAAAATTATGGCGGAGAGCAGGTACAAAAATAAGTGTTTGTGTGTGTTTCTTATATCTGGTAGTATTTGGTAGTATCCTTTCTTTTCAGTGGTTTAATTTTGGAAGCAAAGTTGATTTTAAAAGCAATGATTTTGAGAAGAAATTTGACGGGTATACCGCTATAAGAGACAGGCAGGAGTATGCGCTTTCATTTGGGGGAGATCTGACTGACGAATCCATGCAGCAAATAGTACAGGATTATCAGAGAATGGAATTGGTCGATGCGAAAAAGGCGTGGGACTTAACTGATTGGATCATTATCAATGACTGGCTTACAAGTTTGTGGTCTGAACTTCAGGAGGCTGGAAGTTACCAGGTAAGTATTAGTTATTTTGATCCGGGAAAATTGACTGATTTTTATGGAAGAAGGCAGATGATTCTTGAAAAATATCTGGAAAATAATAATCAGACAGGAAAGGAAAAGGAATATTTGTTGCAAATAGATGAAAAGGTGACGAAACCATTTCATTATGGTTGGATACGGGGCTGGCAGACACTTCTGAGTATTACGATTGACACATCGGCGGGGTCAATGGCATTGTTTCTTGCAATTGTTTTGTCCACGCTGTTTGCCGGAGAATGGCACGCCAATACAAGTTCCTTAGTATTAGCAACAAAAAACGGTTGGAAAAAAATTGCTTTTGCCAAAATTGTTACTGGTTTGGTGTTTACCGTGGAATTATTCGCGATGATTGCAATTTGTGATATTGCATCGCAGATTTTCTTTATGGGAATCACAGGGTGGGATATGCCGGTTCAGCTGATCAAGTTGACAGCAATTGCACCTATGAATATGCTACAGGCAGAAATATATGAATGGGCGTTTACACTACTTGGGATGATTGGATTTGCCGGGATTGTTATGTTGATATCCTCAGCTGTAAAAAGTAACGTACTGGCATTGATCCTTAGCCTTGCAGTTGTATATGTTCCAACGGTGATCGATCCGTATCTTCCTTTCGGAATGCAGAAAGCGTTAAGTTTAATTCCATTAGTGGGAAGTGGGACTGATATTTTCAGGACATATACGTTTCATATCTTTGGAAAATATGTGTGGTCACCATATTTGTTGATTACTGTTCCTGCGTTAATTGGCATTGTATGTATACCATTTGCTATAAAGAAATGGTCAAGAAGAATTAAGGTATAGAAATGGCAAAGAGTAGAGATTTAAGAATAAAAACAGGGCGAAAAGGACTAAGGATTGTTACAATATTCTGTATATTATTTGTGGCAGGCAATGTGCTGGCAAGAAGTGAACTGCCTTCCCTGCTTTGGAAAATGGGTATGATGGCAGTAAAAAATCATACAATTCCCGCTTCCGAAGAATGGAATTTGCTTGTTGTAAATCGCTGGAATGAGATCCCCGAGGATTATAGTGTTACGCTTACAGAATTGGGGAATGGTCAAAAGGTGGATAGCAGAATATATCCTGATTTGCAGGAGATGTTTGACGTGATGAGGGCAGAAGGAATTTATCCTATTGTCAGGGAAGCATATCGAACTGCAGAGGAACAGCAGGAAATACTTGATGAAAGAATACAAAGATATGTGAATGAAGGATATTCCAGATCGAAAGCTGTAAGAATGGCGGAAGAATGGGTTGCAGTTCCAGGAACCAGTGAGCATCAAATAGGGATTGCGGTGGATATTAATGCTGATAAGACAAAGTCAACAAATGACGAAGTGTATGCATGGCTTGCTGAAAATGCGCATAATTATGGATTCATTTTGCGGTATCCACAGGGAAAGGAAGATATTACAGGAGCAAGTTATGAACCGTGGCATTTTAGATATGTTGGTAAAGAACACGCAAAAATAATATTTGGAAACCACATTTGTTTGGAAGAATATTTTCAGTAATAGATAAAATATAGATTGTATAATTATGAGTAATTGGTGAGCAGTGCGATTTTTGCACTGCTCATCTTTAGATTTTGCATAATTGAGTAATTGATTACTTATATAAAGCGTATCAATATAACAAAAATGAAGTAAAATAATTGTATATTGTGTTTTTGAGGTAATCAATTATGGAAAGTCGTATCAAGGAACTTCGCGAAAATAGAAGGTTAATACAAGCGATTCTTGCGTCAGAACTGAATATTACACAGCAGTCACTTAGCAAATATGAGAGGGATATCACTACCATTAAAATTGATATCCTCAAAAGTATAGCAGAGTATTTTAACGTAACAACAGATTATCTGCTAGGAGTATCAGATGTAAAAAGGGATTTGCAGGGACAGATGAAAATGAACAAGGATATAGATGAGTATTATGATCTGATAGAAGTTTATAAGGGATTGGACAAATACGATAAGGAGATGGTTTGGTCAATTCTGCAAGCTGTTAAGAAAACAAATGAGAGGCGTAAAATAGATGTAGAGAAAAGAGAGGATTGAAATGCTGAATGTGGCAATCTGTGATGATGACATTCGTATTACAGGGGAACTCGAGATGCTGATTCAGAAAATCGCAAAGCGTAACTTTATCAATGCAGAAACGGAAGTGTTCTGGGATGGCAGAAGTTTGGTGGAGGCAGTTAAGGAAAGTGCCTGCTTTGATATTATTTATTTGGACATAGAAATGGATAAGGAAGATGGTATTTCGGCAGCAAAGGAAATACGGATGTACGATAAAAATGTACTGATAATTTATGTGACGAGCCATGAAAATCATATGAAAGAATCTTTTGCGGTGCGTCCGTTTCAGTTTTTAGTAAAACCTGTAAATGAGCAGGAGATGGAGGACTGCTTTAAAGCGGCGTATGAAGATATAAGCAGTCAGAATTTTTATTATCAGTATAGCTACCAAAGAGTAAATTATAAGGTTCGGGTTCAGGATATTTTATATTTTAAAAGCAGTAAACGTAAAATTTTAATTGTAACAGATAAAGAAGAATTTATGCTGTATGGAAAATTGAATGAGATTGAGGAAAGTCTAAAAACATGTAAGGCATCATTTCTGCGTGTTCATCAGTCGTATCTTGTAAATTACAGACATATTATAGGACAGTCGTATGATTTTATTATCATGGATAATGGGAAGAAAATCTCAATCAGTGAAGATAGAAGAAGGATGATCAGCGAGCAGTATTGTTCGATGGAGGATACGATTCATGCTGATAAATAATATACTGTCAAAGGGAATAGATGTATTGCTCATAGGATTTTCAATCTATCTGTTCCTGGCTTACTTTTCAATATTTTTTACCAGAAAGAAAAGGAAAATGGCGCTCATAATTGGGCTTGGCATATTTTCGGTAACAGATATTGTCTTGGATCTTCCTCCATATTTGCATGTTGGTCTTACCATTGTGGACACTCTGATTGCAGTCATGATAATATATGAAGGAAAGCTTTGGCGGAAATGTATATTTGCAATTTCCTTTGATGCAATCTGGATGCTGATAGAAACATTCAGTGGTTATGTACTTTTGATTTATTTTGGACAGTTTGAAGTGCTTCAGACGCTGGCGGAATTTGGCTCATTTGTATCAAAACTTGTATTTTTGTTTGTGATTATGGCATTAAAAAGGGTATTTACAGATGATGAAATCAAGGATCTTCCGGTCAGCTACAGCATTATGCTGGTATTGATTCCAACAGGGAGCATTTATATTATGGATAATATTTTTATGCTCTGTCATAGTGTGGACAGTATGCATGCAAATTTAAATTCGGCTGTCGTGGCAGTAATTTTATTGGGGATGAATATATTGATATTTTATATTTATATCCGACTGGCAGACGACCTACGGTTAAAACGAATGACAGTTATCTACGAACAGCAATTGGATTTGTGTGAACGGCACCAGCAGGAGCGTGAGATTTCTATGCTGCAGATCCGGGATGTAAAGCATAATATGAAAAATAATCTTGTGTCTATTCTCGCATATGCAGAAAAAGGCGAGAGTGATAAAATTATCTCTTTTGTGAATGAAATAATGGACGATGGTGGATTGAAAATATCTCCAGTCACAAACAGCGGCAATATTGTGATTGATTCACTGATCGGATATTGGTACGTTGTAGCGCAGGAAGCAGGGATAGACTTCACAGCAGATATCTGTATTCCGATGAAGATGCCCTTTAAGGGAGCAGATATATGCCTGATACTTGGAAACCTTTTGGAAAATTCCGTGGAGGCAGCGCAAAAGGCAGATGTCAAAAAGTATATACGTATCAAAATGAAATATGATAAAAACAATTTGTTGTTGTTTGTGGAAAATAGTTATAACGGATGTTTAAGCAAGACAAAAGATAAGAAATTAAGAACTACGAAATCTGATGCCCAGAACCACGGAGTGGGATTGTCATCGGTGTATAGGGTTGCTGCAAGATATCATGGAACGGTGAGCATTGAGGATACAGTACCAAATAAATTTTTGGCGAGAGCTGTTTTGTATGGTGAGCAGGAATAATTACATCAACAGTCGATATTGTTACATAATAAATAATTATGGAGGTAAATATGCTAAAATAAAAGATAATTTTGAGGGAAAGCAGTATGGTGGTATCAGATGAACAAAATATTGTTGATAAGCGACAGTAAAGGGGTATTTCAGGTTACAAAAGAAATAACACAGGGGAGATACGAGCTTATTTGGTGTAAATATGATTTTTGGGGGAAAGGGGAGTATCCTGATGTCGATATTGTTATCATGCATTTTGATGTGGATATGATGAAACGGGGAACTTTTGAAGCAATTATCAAGGTGAAAGGAAAGATGGGGCACTTTATGCCGATTCTTGCCCTTGTTGAAAAAGGAGCACCGCAGGATATATTCCAGATTTTGGAGGCTGGGGCATATGATTATTTGGAAATAACGGACGATATGCAGAAATACAGGAAAAAAATAGAGGAACTGGTCATGTGGAACTGGTATTTAAAAAAATATGTACCTAGAGGACAGCGGTAGTGATATATTGCACTGCCGCTGTTCTTTTTGTACATGGACGTGAAAATGAAATATTATCCCGGCTATTAAAACTCGCAACTACAATATTATCAAGTTATTATATTTATCAAGATATTTCAATAAACAGTTGAGACTTATAACCGCCAAAGTAATATACAGTTGAAGCTGCTCTCGTTTACTGCATAAGCAGATGACAGGGTGATTTTCCTGCTTAATTGTACAATTGAGATAAAGAAAAAGTTACATGAACACTCGGTTTTATTACATAAGAGAAAAATAGGGAGATTATTGTAGTATTATAATAAAAAAAGGAAAGGAGTTATAATTATGAATGTTCAAAATGTAAAGAAACAGGCAGCAAAAACTTTGGCAGATATTTCATTGAAACTGGGTACAATATCCGCTGATAGCGTTTGCTGTTATATTTTTCATCAGCCCAAAATGCCGAAAGAACTGAAAAGAATGAAAAGGGGTAAATGATGAAGCAGTTATCGGAAAAATTAACACAATTTGTTATTGATTCCGGTGCAATTTCAAAGGAATCATATGCAGTATATCAATATGGTTTTCAGATTGGACTTGAAATGTTGACCTGTTTGGCAGTCTGTTCGGGCATAGCAGTGTATTTGCATATGATTCCTGAATTTATTGCACTAACAGTTTTTTTTATGTTGCTGCGGAGTTTTGCTGGGGGAGTGCATTTGAATAGCTTTTGGAAGTGTTTCATATGTTCGGTTATGGTACAGACTTCTATATTGGTTTTCAATGATTTATTTGCTTTTTCATTGCGAAATGCATGGGGAATCATCATAGTAAGCAGCGTACTCATTTTATGGATTTCGCCAGTACAAAATATAAACAGGGAACTTGATAATGACGAAAAGGCATATGGGAAAAAGATGGTTGTGAAAATTGTGATTGTACTATTTGCTTTTGCCGGGGGATGTTCACTGATTCATATAAATGGAATGGTTTCATTGATGGCGTTCACTGTTTTGACGGTCTTGGTTTCACAATATGTGGGGATAGTAAAATATAAAATAGAGAAGAATATGCGCGTGCGGAAATAATAGACAGTATTGTTTCCGCATTTCTGTGTTATGTGATATTTAATATAAAGATTTATGTAAATTATTAACTTTATCAATGTGGTAAATGGATACATATTATGCGAGATTTTTTTGGATATAAAGAAAACCAAATATTAGTGTATCGGAAGAAAGTAATATAATTTCTATCCGATACACTTTTTTTATGGGCAATCAGAGTGAATAAGGACTGTCTATTTCTTTGTTGCTATTGATTAAAATTTGCGTTGGATTGCGGTTGATGTACTGATTTAGGTTGTCAAGTTTTCGTGTCAGTGCGCTGTATTCTTTTTCCGCAGATTTGTATGTTTTTTGCAGCTCTGTTTTCTTGGAATATAGAGTATTGTAATCGCTGCGCAGTTTTTCCACGTCGAGATTTTTTGTATCAATACCAAGGCTTTTCAGCATATTTTCAGCGCCGTCATGGAGTAGGAGTTCCGTTTCATGCTGCCGTAGATATCTGTCCTTATCTTTTGACTTCTGATAGCGGATATGGTAGATATGGTTGCTTTTATACTGTTCGGCATATTTTAGTATCTGCCCTAAATCCTTTAATTGATGCTCCGTTTCCACGAGGCTTGCCCGTGCGGTTTTTGCAAGGGTGAATTTGGCGGCAATCTGTTTTTCCAGTTCGGAAATAGGGCCTGTCGCACTGTAACTGCTGGCGGCAATTTTGAGGTTCTGAATGTCTGCCCAATGCTTCAGACCGGGGCTTTCGGCAAATTTGTATTCCGTGGTGTCAATGAGCTTTTTGGAAGAATAATCTTTAACAGGATTTTTCTTT
>OFGE01000976.1_pt1 | contig 28289 bp, 24 predicted proteins | sample 1521681 | NCBI WGS metagenome assembly OFGE01 (sample SAMEA3504093, study PRJEB24116) | mouse gut metagenome | biome: mouse gut; feature: mouse-associated habitat; material: faeces | place: Denmark | collected 2011
AAACAAGTTTAACAGCAGGAGAAGCAACAACAGTAAAAGTAACAGTAGAATTAACCAAAACACCAATAGCAGGAAGTGTAAATTCAACAATAGGAGTGAGGTTAACAGCAATGCCAGTAGAGCCAGGAAAAGAAGGAACAAGTGAAGGAATAAATGGCTCATCACAAACACCAGAAACAAGTTCAGAACCATCAATAGGAGATATAACAAATGATAATATAGGAGAATATATAGATTTAGGAAATAATATAGTAAGAACAGAGGCTACAACAGATGACTGGAGAATATTATATAAAGAAGGTAATACAGTATATGCAATCTTAGCTGATTATTTACCAGCAACTCAAGTACCTGCATCAGCAGGATTAAGAACAAATCCAACAAGTTATCCATATAATGTATGGGCAAATACAAATAGAGATATCTTAATAAATGGATTAAAAAGCACAACAGCATGGAGTAGTTTGGCAAATGAAATATCAGGAGCAACAGTAACAGGTTCACCAACAGTAGAATTATTGATGAACAGTTACAATATAAAAAATCAACAAGAATTAGTATATACAGATTCTCCAACCTTAGATAGTTCAACAGAAGACTATGACTTATATGTACCATATACAGATGGAATCAGTGATTGTTATGGATATTGGTTGGCTTCAATTCCACCTACTACTAATTTAAATTGGGCATGGAATATGTATTGTAATGGTGAGATAAATTATACTTATGAATATTATACAAACGTACGTCCTGGTTTAGGCATACGTCCTGTAGTCTCTTTACCATTAAATATTCCATGTACTTATGCAGATGGAATTTGGACAGTAGAAAAATAAAAATATTTATTAAAATAAAAAATGTAAACTAAAGTTGGAGACCCGTTTTTTCAGCAGACTCTAAATGTTGTTTACATTTTTTTACATATATTATTTTTATGTAATAAATCTTGTTTTTTTATTTATATGAATATATAATGATAAACAATATTTAGAAAAATACTAATAATGCTAATTTAAACAATTGGAATATATGTTATAAAAAATAATATAATAAAATCTAAAAAAATAAAATTTTTGCTGTGTTAAATTTTAATTCTTTTAAAACAAAATTTATACTTTTAGAAAGGAATGAAATAAAAAATGAAAATAGAATTAATTGGTGGATGTACTAAAGAACAATTAGAAACAAGAATACAATATGTAGCAGGAGCAGGAAAATTATCAAGGTTTCCAGGAAATGTAACAGAAGTATTAGAAAGTTGTAATGATTATGAATCAAATTTAAAATTAATTAAAAGAATAATAAAAATGGGACATAAATCAATTATAGAACATGACTACTTAGTATTTGCTTTAAATGATGTTACACCAATAGCAGAACAAACTTTAATTGGATATAGATTAACAACTTTTACAGTAAAATCAAGAAGAGAAGTTGATTTTAGAACAGCAGGTTTTTATACTCCAGAATTTAAAAATAAAGATGGAGAACTTCATGAGAAAAATGAGGAACTAAAAGAAGAATATAACAAACATATGAAAATGTTATTTAATGCATATGGAGATATTGTAGATAAAGGCATAAATGTAGAAGATGCAAGATTCATATTACCATATAGTTATCATAGTAATTTTATAATGGGTGTAAATGGTAGAGAATTAGAAAAAATGATTATAGCATTAAGAAATGGAAAATTAAGTAAGATTCCAGACTTAAAAGAAATTGGAGATGAACTATATAAAATTGTAAAAGAATATATACCATACTTAGTACCAAATTTGAAAAAGCAAGAAGATAATATGAAATCTGGTTTTGAATATTTAGAAAGTATAGAAAAAAGACCAGAAATAAAAATATTAGATAAAACAAATATGATAAGTTATACTCCAAATTCAGATGATGTAGTATTAGAAAGTGCTATTATGTATCATTATCAATGTTCAAAAGAAAAAGCAAAAGAAATTTTAGAAAATATGGCACAAAAAGATGAAAAAGCAAAAGAAAAAATGATGTATGAAATTATGCATAAAGAGGAAAGAAGAGAGCTTGAACAAGTAAGTTTTACATTCCAAATTCCAATATCTTTAGCAGTTCTTACACATTTAACAAGACATAGAATGCATTCATTATTAATACCAGAATTTCTACCAATGTGGGACATGAAAAATTTCATAACACCAGAAACAATAAAGGCCAAAGCAAATGATATTTATCAAGAAGCAGTTAAAAAAAATATGGAAATGGCAGAAAAGTTTAAATCATTAGGTGTAAATGAAGGAGATTTAGTATATTTCTATTTAAGTAACCAAATGGTAAATGTTATAACAACAATGAATGCTAGAAATATTCAATGGGTAACAAGATTACGTTGCTGTAATAAAGCACAATGGCAAATTAGATTTATTGCAAATGATATTAGAAAACAAGTAACAGAAGTTGCACCACTTATTGGTAAAGGGCTTGGCGCGACATGTATGACAGATAGATATTGTGGTGAAGGTAGAGAATGTTGTGGACTAATTGATAAATTATTAGAAGCAGACAGTAAAAATAAATAATTTGTAATAAAATTAAACTATTAATTAGCTGGTTAGTAGCTTTATACTATAAAGGAGAGTTTAGTTATGATTGATTTACATACACATACTAATCATTCAGATGGAACAGATTCTGTAGAAGAATTATTAAAAAATGCAGAAAAAAAGAATATTGAAATACTTTCCATAACAGATCATGATTCTGTTGGAGCATATTTTGAATTAGAAAAAAATCCAAACTTACGAAAATTGTATAATGGAAAAATAATAGTTGGTTCAGAACTTAAAACATTTTATGATAAAAAGTCAATAGAGATTTTAGCGTATGGAATTGATTATAAAAAAATAAGAATTCATCAATATGATGCATTAAATATGCAAATCGAGATTCTTGAAAAATATAAAAAGATAGCAAAAGAACTTGGATTAAAATATGATGAAAGTGAAATGTATATAGATAGAGAAAATCCATCAAAACAGTGGGCATCTTTCACTTTTGGAACAGAAATTTTAAAACATCAAGAAAATAGAGAAATAATAAAGGAAATAGGTGAATTTGATCCATCATCATTTTTTAGAATTCATCAAAGCAATGAAAATAGTATATTTTATTATGATGAATCTTATGCTTCGATAGATATTAATGAAACAATTTCAAGAATACATGATGCAGGTGGATTAGCCTTTTTAGCTCATGGATTTGTATATCCATTTAAAGATAAAGTAAAAACGATAGAAGAAATCTTATCTACTACACAAATTGATGGAATGGAATGTTACTATCCACTTTTTTCAGAACAAGAGAGAAAAATAGCAATTGAATTATGCGAAAAATATAATAAATATATGTCTGGTGGAACAGATTATCATGCTAAGAATAAACCTGATATAATATTAGGGAGTGGAAAAAACAATAATGTAAAAATAGAATATGAAATTATAAAAAAATGGGCAGAAAAAATAAATCTAATTTAAGAAAAGGACGAGGCAGTAAGCCTAACTAGTTTATTAAATACTTATAAAATAATGAAAAGAAAGTAAAAAGCTACTCTTAATCACGAGTAGCTCTTTTTAATACTTTTTTGATTCGAATATAATTATACCGTTGCAACATTACACAATAAATATTAAGAAGAAAACATATTATTGTAAAAAACATGCTAAATGAAAAAATGCTATCTGAATTTATTATGTAAGGGATATAATCAATACACTGAATTATACCATATACATGAATTAATGAATTAATCCATAACCATTTTCTGAATTTTTTTACAGACTTCAAGCTAAATGATTGTATGTTGTAATTAATCCCCTTAAAATTGGGATCTCTTATAGCCAAACACATTAGCCATAAAACGAATTTTTTCCATTTCCGAACACCGAGTTTCTCGTAAATTTTCATTTCTATATCCATTTTTCCTCCAGAATATTATATTGTGCAAAACATCAGATTTTAAAAGTAACATAATTATTATACTACATTTACATAAAATATACAATAATATATATATAAGTTATATATATTATAGATATTTTCTTTAGTTATTATTATTTTTGAACTAACAATCTCTTTTTTTCTTATAAAATCTTTAGAAATCTCTTTATTTCTTTGTTAATCTATGATATAATAAAAAACTAATAAAGGCATAATTTTATTTCAAAATAAAATTATAAGTAAACTTAGGAGAATAATATTTTGAGAAAGTTTTTTATAGAATCTAGTCAAATTAACAATAATCAAATAGAAATAGTTGGTGAAGATGTTAATCATATAAAAAATGTTTTAAGACTTGAAATTGGCGAAAAAATAAAAATATGTGATAAAAAAACTAGTACAAACTATATTTCTGAAATTTGCGAAATTACAAATAAATATATTAAATGCAATATATTAGAAATTGCAGAAAATAAAGCAGAAGGAAATGTTGAATTACATATTTTTCAAGGTTTACCAAAAGCTGATAAAATGGAATTAATTATTCAAAAAGGTACAGAACTGGGAGTAAATGAATTTATACCAGTAGCATTCAAAAGATCTATTGTTAAAATTTCTGGAAAAGATGAATTAAAAAAAATAGATAGATGGAACAAAATTGCTGAAGTTGCAGCAAAGCAATCTGGTAGAGATATAGTTCCTAAAGTTACAAACATAGAAAATATAAAAAATGTATGTAATGAAATTAAAAATTATGATATAGTATTATTAGCATATGAACTAGAAGAAAATAATTATGTAAAAAATGAATTATTACAACTAAAGAATAAAAAAGAAAAATACAAAATAGCTGTTATTATTGGACCAGAAGGTGGAATAGCTCCAGAAGAAGTAGAAGTTATGAAGTCAAATGGTGCAAAAGTAATTAGTTTAGGGAAAAGAATTTTAAGAACTGAAACAGTAGCTCTTCAAATTTCTTCTATAATTATGTATGAATTAGAAAATGGAGGAAATATTTAATTGGAAAAAGCAAAGTTAATGCAGCTTGAAATTGAAAAAAAAAGAAAATTACCAAAAGAAGTTAAAAATAATATTAATACAATTATTTTTCAAAATTTATTAGCAGCAACTATCATAATGGCTTATTTCTGTTTAATAAATGTTACATATTATAACTTCGAAAACAACATTTTTGAAGAATATATGAAATATTTTGCATTAGGAATAATTTTAATAACTGTAATAGATATTGAAATTGCATATAGAAAAAATAGTATAAAACTTTGGATTATAGGGGGAGAATTTTTAATAAGTGGCATTGTATCTCTTTATATACCATATATCTATTTACATACAAATAATATTATTAGAATTATAATAATGATTTTGCCTGCAATTTTAGTAGTTTACTACTTCTTAAAATCATATATTATTTATAGACAAAAAAGGTTTCATTATCAAAACAATCTAAGTGATGTTAAAGAAATTATGAAATATGATGAAAATAAAAGTTATTTAGAAGAGGAAAGTACAAAATTATATAAGGTTAAAACAGAGGAAGAAGAAACAATAAAAAAAGTTATATTAAAAGAACAAGCAATTAGAAGAAAAAATAGACAAATTGCATCAAAAAAGCAAAGTATAAATAAAAATACAAAGAATTAAAAAGAAAGAGGTATAAAATTTGATAAAAAGTATGACAGGCTTTGGCCGTGGAAAATATGAAAATGAAGGTAGAAATTATACAGTAGATATAAAATCTGTAAATCATAAATATACAGATATATCTGTTAGGCTTCCTAGATTTTTAAATAGTGAAGAAGACAAAATAAGAAAAAGAATAAGTTCAGCTATTTCCAGAGGAAAAGTAGATGTGTTTATTACTTTTGAAAATTATGGAAGTAAAGGAACTAATATAAGAATAAATAAAGAACTTGCTAAAGATTATATAAGAGAATTAAAAAGTCTAGCAGAAGAGGCAGACCTAAAATTTAATGTAGATGTTATAGATATTTCTAAATTTCCAGAAATATTAAAAATTGAGGATGAGCAAGATGAAGAGTTAATAGGAAATGAATTAATGTTTGCAGTTGATGATGCTTTAAGCAAATTTATAAGTATGAGAGAAATTGAAGGGAATAAACTTATAGAAGATATTGAAAAAAGAATATATGTAATACAAGAAAAAGTAAATGAAATAGCAAAGTATTCAAGTATTCTTGTACAAGAATATATGGAAAAATTAAAAATGAGAGTAAGTGAATTACTAGAACCATCTACTGTAGATGAAAACAGATTAATGCAAGAAATAGTTATATTTTCAGATAAATCATCTATAGAAGAAGAACTTACAAGATTAAAAAGTCATATTTCACAATTTTTAGAATTAGTAAAACAAAGTTCACCAATAGGTAAAAAAATAGATTTCTTAATTCAAGAAATTAACAGAGAAGTAAATACTATAGGTTCAAAAGCAAATTGTTTAGAAATAACTAATAGAGTTATTGAAATAAAAACAGAAGTAGAAAACATTAGAGAACAAATACAAAATATTGAATAATTAGTTTTATAGATTTCAAAAAATCTAAATATTAAAAGAAAGAGGTAAAATATGCAACTTATTAATATAGGTTTTGGAAATATTGTTTCAGCAGAAAGAATGATTTCAATTGTTAGTCCAGAATCAGCTCCAATAAAAAGAATTGTACAGGAAGCAAAAGATTCTAAAATGGCGATTGATGCTACTTATGGAAGAAGAACAAGATCTGTTATTATAATGGACTCAGGTCATATCATATTATCAGCAGTTCAGCCAGAGACAATAGCAGGAAGAGTTGATAATGGTATAGATAATGATGATGAATAATATTTTAACAGATTAAAAATGTAAAATACACAAAATAATTTTATTTATTAATACTATTTACAAAATATAGTATAAATTGGTAAAATATTTATGTGAAATGAATAGGAGGAATTTAAAATGTTAGTAAAACCAACAGTATCAGATTTATTAAAAAAGGTAGGGGATAATAGATATGCATTAGTAATAATGACAGCTAAAAGAGCTAGACAAATAGCTGATGGTTCTCCATTAAAAACAAAGGAGAATGATAGATCAGTTGTAACTTTAGCTGCTGATGAAATTATTGAAGGTGAAGTTACTAAGGTAGAAGAATAATATATAATAGAAGAGGTAAAATTATGTTAGTTATATTATCTGGTGTAGCAGGAGCAGGAAAAGATACAATAAAAAGAGAAATAATAAAAAGAATGGATAATGTAAAATCTATTCCAGCATATACAACAAGACCACAAAGAGAAGGAGATATTCCTGGAAAAACTTATGTTTTTTTGACTAAAGAAGAATTCGAAGAAAAAATAAGAAATAATGAAATTTACGAATATGACATACATCATAATCACTATTATGGAACTTCAAAAAAATTTTTAGATGAAGGTGCTAGAAATGGTATTGTTATTAAAGATATAGACGTTAACGGAACTGAGATTTTAAAAAATACTCTAAAAGATATAAAAATAGTAACAATTTTCTTAAGAGTACCAAAAGAGGAATTAAAACATAGATTAGAAAACAGAATAGACAAACCTTCAGAAGGAGAAATTATTTTACGTCTAAATAGATTTGATTATGAAGAATCTAAAATTAGTTTATATGATTATGTATTAAAAAATAATGATTTAGAAAAAGCTGTAAATATAATTGAAGAGATTATAAGACAAGAAAGTAAGTCTGAAATGTACAATTAGTTACTTATTAAAAACGTAATTTTGGCTAAATTTAATATATATTTATGATATAACTTCTAGTATTAAACTAAAAAAGTTTGATATTAGAGGTTATTTTGTTCTATAAATTTGGCGCACGAACAAATACGTGGACAATTTAGTAAATTTTTGTATTTTGTAATTATCATATTGTCCACTTTTGTTCTATAATAGTAAAGTTCTGAAAATTTTCATTATAGAAACTTTTCGAAAATATTGCATATTTGTTAGTTGTATGAAACTTTTATAATATAAAGACATTAAAGAAAATATTATCAAATTTCAACTAATATCACTAAATTTCAACAAAAATATTTACAATAGTTTTGTTTTCGTATAGAATAATATTAATATTTTCTTAATATTATAAATTTACTTATGTAAGGAAATATAGAAATATTAAGTATTTAAATTATAGAGATATTAAGTCATTAAAATATTAAATTATAGAGATATTAAGTCATTAAATTATAGAAGTATTAAGTATTTAAAATATTAAAGTATAGAAATATTAAGTAATTAAAATATTAAAATATTAAAGTATTAAAGTATTAAAGTATTTAAATATTAAGTAATTAAAATATTAAAGTATAGAAATATTAAGTAATTAAAATATTAAAGTATTGAATTATTGAATTATTAAGTTATTAAAATATTAAAGTATTGAATTATTAAGTTATTAAAATATAAAATTATAGTAATATATATACTAGACTTAATCATATATAATAATAATACATTATAGTATAATTATAACAAGATCGAAAATTATGAAAAATTATTAAATACTTTATATAATAGCAAATCTTGAATAATTTCGTATTAAATAAAGTACTTATAGTAATTAATATATAAATTAAGTTATTATTAATTATTGACTTAGTGGTCAAATTACATTAAAACTATTGATTTTTTAAAATAAACACATTAAAATATAAAGAGTCGATTTTAGGAGGGAGCTAATTTGAAAATTTTATTAGATGCAATGGGAGGAGATAATGCACCAGATGCTGTTATTAAAGGTGCGGTTAAAGCAATAAAAGAATTAGAATCTGAAATTATTTTAATTGGAAATGAAGATATTATTAATTCTAAAATTAAGGAGTTTTATGGCAAGGAGAATATAAGTGAGTTAAGTAATAAAATTACTATAAAACACACTACAGAAACAATTGAAATGGAAGATACTCCAACTATTGCAATAAAACATAAAAAAGATTCATCTATGGTAGTTGGATTTAAAATGCTAAAAGAAGGTGAAGGAGATGTATTTATTTCAGCAGGAAATTCAGGTGCTTTATTAACAGGAGCAACTTTACTTGTTGGAAGAATAAAAGGTATAGATAGACCAGCAATAGCTCCAATGTTACCAGCATATAAAAAAAGTTTCATGCTTATGGATGCTGGTGCAAATACCAATTGCAAGCCTTTAAATTTAATACAATTTGCTCAAATGTCTACAATATATTTAAAAAATACTTTTGGAATAGAAAATCCAAAAATAGGTTTATTAAATATAGGAACAGAAGAAACAAAAGGAAATGATTTAGTAAAAGAAACATATAATTTACTTAAAGAGAATAGTGAAGAATATGGAATTAATTTTATAGGAAATGTAGAAGGAAGAGATTGCTTCTCAGGAGAAGTAGATGCAGTTATTACAGATGGATTTACAGGAAATGTATTCTTAAAAACAGTAGAAGGATTAGGAAAACTTGTAAAAAGAAATTTAACAGAAAGTTTAAAAAGAAACCTTTTAACAACAATTGGAGCAATTCCTTGTTTACCAGCCATAAAAAGATTTTCTAAAACCATGGATTATAAAGAATATGGTGGGGCATTATTTTTAGGAGTAAAAAAACCAGTAGTTAAAGCTCATGGAAGTAGTGATGAATACCTATTTTACTTTACTTTAAAGCAAGCAGAAAATTTTGTAAAAAGTGGTGCTATAGAGAAAATGAAAGATGAATTTGAAAAAAAGTAAAAAGTACTTGACAATTTATATAACATATAATAAAACTAGAATATAATTCTTATGAAAATATTAAAGGAGGTATAATATATATGAATACTGAGGAAGTTTTTGAGAAAATTAAAGAAATTATTGTTGAACAACTTGGTGTAGCTGAAACTTCAGTAACAATGGAAGCATCTTTTATAGATGATTTAGGAGCAGATTCTTTAGATATTGTTGAATTAGTAATGGCTTTAGAAGAAGAATTTGATATTGAAATCCCAGATGCAGATGCAGAAAAAGTTGTTACAGTCGGAGATGTTGTAGAATATATAAAAGAAAATGTATAATATTTTGTAAAAAAATTACAGTAGTATTATTAAATATTTTTTAATTTAACTACATATAATTTAGAGTAAATTAGAAAAAGGTATATTCTTTAAGAATATACCTTTTTTCTAATATTTTACTTACCATATTAGAGAATTTTAGACAATTTTGAATTATTCATGTATGAAAATAGTTGGTTATTAAATAATTAACTAAAGTTTTCTTTCTGTAACTCATAGTGTAACAGCAAGAGCAATAGAAGCTTATTTTAGAGGAATTGATGAAAATGGAGAATTACCTACTGAAGATATGAAAAATTGTGAAATCAGAAAATATTAACTATTGGAGAGATATATGATATTTAGTATTTTAGCATTTTTAGCACTTTTGGTTAGTATATGTATAAAAAATCGAAAAAAATCATTATTGGTACAAGCATTAAATTGCTTTTTTGAAGCAACATATAATTTTATTATATGTGCATATACAGGTGCATATTTAAGTATTATTAATATAATTAGAACTTGTATTTTTATAAATAAAGATAAATTTAACAAAATAGCATACCTACTTATTTTAATTGTATTTTGGGGAATTATTATTATAAATTGTACATTTACATGGGCTGGATGGATATCTTTACTACCAACAATAGGGACACTTATAAGAACATATTGTTTATGGCAATCTAATATGAAATTAGTTAGGTTTTCAGGGATAACTACAGGATTATTATATGGCTTATATTATATTTATTATAAAAGTTGGTTTATGGCTTTAGGAGATTTAGTTCTTTTAATAGTTGCAATATTTTCTATATATAATAATGATATAAAATTAAAAGACAAAAACAACATCTTTATAAAAGAAAACAATATATAAAAATTACAGATAACTAATAAGAAATGCATAATAAAGACGCAAACAATTCAATAAAAATTTGTTTTTTTGCAAATTAACTACTATTTACTTTTATTCTTTTTCTATTACATAAGTTTTATCTAAGATTTCGAAAAGTTATTTTTTATATAATTTCCTATCTTGTAAATAATAATAAATAATGTTAAAATAATTAAGAATATTAAAGGAGGTGAAAAAAATGGAAAACAGTTTAGAAAAGTTAGAAGAAAGCATTGGATATAAATTTAAAAATAAAAATCTTTTAAAAAATGCATTAACTCATACATCATATGCTTATGAAAATAGAGTAAAAAGTTATGAGAGACTAGAATATTTAGGAGATAGCATTTTAGAATTTATTAGTAGTAAATATTTATTTGAGAATTTTGAAAATTTGTCAGAAGGAGAAATGACTAAAGTTAGGGCATATAGTGTATGTGAAAACAGTTTATATCAAATAGCTATAAGGCATAATTTTAGTGATTTCTTATATTTGGGAAAAAGCGAAAAAGCTTCTAAAGATAATAAAAAAGCAATTTTAGCAGATACTGTAGAAGCTGTAATTGCAGCTATATACTTAGATTCACAAGATATAAATACAGTTCAAAAATTTATTTTAGAAAATATAAAAGATGCAGTAGAATATAGTAGCAAAAATGTTGGACTTAAAGATTATAAAACAGTATTACAAGAAAAATTACAAGCTAATGGAGAAGTATGTATAAAATACAATATTATAAAAGAAGAAGGTCCAGATCATAATAAAACTTTTACTGCAGAAGTTGAATGTGATGGAAAAAAATTAGCAATAGGAAGTGGTAGAAGCAAGAAGTCTGCAGAAATGGAAGCAGCTAGAAAATCAATAGATTTATTATCATAAAGATAAATTTATTAAAGTACTAACAAATGAATGTATATATAATAATATAAAACAAATTTCAAATAATAAATTACATTTATTTGCAAAAATAGGAGGCGCTAATTACATGATTAAAAAGAAACAATATATTATACCAATATTTGTACCACATTTGGGATGTCCTAATGATTGTACATTTTGTAACCAAAGAAAAATAAGTGGAGAGCTAAAAAATGTTACTGAAAATGATGTAAGAGATACAATAGAATTTTACTTAAAAAATTTTAAAGAAAAAAAGTCTTATATCGAAGTTGCTTTTTATGGAGGAAGTTTTACAGGAATAGATAGTGAACTTCAAGAAAAGTTGCTTAAAGTAGCTTATGAATATGTAAAAAATGGTAGCATAAATGGAATTAGAGTTTCAACAAGACCAGATTATATTAATCGTACAATATTAAAAAGATTAAAAAAATATAAAGTAAAAACAATAGAACTTGGAGTTCAATCAACAAATGATTATATATTAAAGGCCTGTAAAAGAGGCCATACATATGAAGATGTTGTACGTGCTTCTAAATTAATAAGAAGATTTAGATTTAATCTAGGACATCAGATGATGGTTGGTTTACCAGAAAGCTCACCTCAGGACGATTTTAATACTGCAAATGATTTAATAAAACTAAAACCTAAAATGGTTAGAATTTATCCAGTTCTTGTTATAAAAGATACAGAACTAGAAAAAGAATATAATGCTGGAAATTATGAACCATTAACAGTAAATCAGGCTGTTGAAAGATGTAAAGAACTATGCTATTTATTTGGAAAAAAGAAGATAGATGTAATTCGTATAGGATTACAAAATACAGATACAATTTGTTCGCCAACTAATACAGGAAGTGAGGTTGTAGCTGGTCCATATCATGAAACATTTAGACAATTAGTAGAAGCTTCAATATATTATGACACAATTGTACAGAAAATAAAAAAAATAAATACTAAAGCAAAAGAAATTACTATAACAGTAAATCCACAAAATGTTAATAATGTAGTTGGATATAAAAGAGAAAATATTACAAAAATAAAAGAAATGTATGACTTAGATGTAGAAGTAATTCAAGATATAAAACAGTCACCAGAAAAAATTGATATTGAAGTTTCAAAGAAATTTAAAGATTTTATAGATGACAAAGAAAATATACCATCTAAGAGAAAAAATAGAACAAATGTATAAAAAAGATAAAAAACACTGATACTATTAGTATGAGTGTTTTTAAATTTTTGTATGATTTAATTTTAATAACGATTGGATGTTTAATGGCAGCATTTGGAACTGCAGAATTTTTATTGCCTAATCAATTATCTAGTGGAGGTTTTGCAGGTATTGCAACAATTACTTATTATTTATTTAATTTTCAGATGGGAACTGTTATATTAATACTAAATATACCATTATTTATTATTGGCTATTTCAAGCTTGGAAAAGGATTTATAATAAAAACAATTATAGCAACAATTTTATATTCGAAATTTATAGATATATTTGAAAATTTTGAAGTTTTTACTGATGATAGATTATTAGCTTGTTTGTATGGAGGAATATTAATTGGAATAGGATTGGCTTTAGTTTTAAAAGCAAATTCATCTACAGGAGGAACAGATTTAATAGCATATATAGTTCAAGATTTTAATGCAAACATTAAAATGAGTAATATAATAATGATAATAGATATAATAGTTGTATTTGCAAATATTATTACTTTTAAAGAAATTGAAATTGGATTATATTCTACAATTGCTATATTAATTATTGGAAAAATGTTAGATATTATATTTGAAGGCATAAATTTCTGTAAATTAATATATATTATTTCAGATAAGTATGATGAAATAATGACAGCAATTAATTCTGAGGCTAATAAAGGGGCAACAGGGTTATATGGACAAGGCAGTTTTAACAAACAAAATAAAATGATAATAATGTGTGTAACCAAAAGAAGAGGTGTTGATAAGATAAAAAGCATATCAAGAAAAATTGACTCTAGTGCATTTATAATAATTACTGATGCACGAGAAGTATATGGTCTAGGATTTAAAAGAAGTTAGTATTAATAATTATAATTTTGGTGTATGATTAGGAAATGCGGAGCAGTTAAAAAATCCACTTTAAAATATTTAAAGTGGATTTTTTAATATGAAAGTTTTTGGATGTTTATAAGATAAATACTTGTATCCCAAATTGTACTATTTAGCTTTTGGATACTTTTTAAAAGTATTAGTTAATCCAACAATATAATCTATACTTGTACGATAATATTGTGCTAGAACAATTAGTAAATCAACAGGAATATCTCTTTTTCCAGTTTCATATAAACTATATTGTGATCTAGTAATTTTTAAGATTTTAGCTATTGACTCTTGAGATAAATCACTATCTTCTCTTAAATCTTTTAGACGTCTTAAATACATTTTATACCTCTTATGAATTATTTATTAAATCAAAATGATTTTAACATGTATTCGAATAGATACAGGATTATTGTGTTCGTTTGTATACAACAGTATTGGATTAAAATACTATTGATTATTTGTTTAAAATATAATAAAATAAAATAGTAATATTAGAATGTAGTAAGGAATAATTTATCATGGAAAAATATATTTTAGAAAATCAGGACTCATTTAAAATGTCAGATATCTTTGATTGCGGACAATGTTTTAGATGGAATAAGCAACAAGATGGAAGTTTTATAGGAGTAATTAAAGATGCAGTAATAAAGGTAGAAGAAGTTGACAATAAAATTATTTTTTATGGGGAAAGTAATAGTAATTTTAAAGAAACTATTAATTATTATTTCGATTTATATACTAATTATGCAGAATATAAAAATAAATTATCTAATATAGATAAGAACTTATATGAAAGTGTTAAATTTGGTGAAGGAATTAGAATTTTAAGACAAGATTTATGGGAATGTATAATTTCTTTTATAATATCAGCTAACAATAATATTCCAAGAATAAAAAAGATTATAGAAAAATTATCGTTTGCATATGGTGAAAAAATATATTTTGATGGAAAAGAATATTATAAATTTCCAACACCAGAAGCTTTATCAAAAGCATCTATTGAAGACTTAAGAAATCTAGGATTAGGTTTTAGAGATAAAAGAGTTTATAATACAACTAAAATGATTTTGGAAAAAAAGGCAGACTTAGATAAATTATCAAAATTAGAAAATACTAATTTAATGAGAGAAGAATTATTAAAGCTTGATGGAGTAGGTCCCAAAGTTGCTGATTGTATTTTGTTATTTGGTTTAAAAAGATTAGATGTATTTCCAATTGATGTTTGGGTAAGAAGAGTCATGAATGATTTATATATTCATAATGATGATGAAGAAAAGGTTAATAAAAAAGAACTACAAAAGTTAGCAGAAGAAAAATTCGGAAATTTATGTGGTTTAGCTCAACAATATCTTTTTTATTGGAAAAGAGAAACTAGTGCGTAAGAAAATGTCCTTTATGGAAGGAATGAGAAAATTATGAAAAATTTACTTAATCATATAATTACATTTTTTTTATTAATAATAAGTATAATTATCTTTATAATTACACTTTGTTTTTGCTTAGAAGTTTTTGACATAATAGAAATCCCAGAAGAATTTAGCTTAGAAGCCATGTGGGGTTCAAAAATGCAAACTATTGCTCTAGGTGGTGATATCTTTGATGATACTACTTTAAATGAGTTTTCAGATAATACAATCAGAAAAATTGTAAAACCAGAAAGAAATGAAGTAACAGAATCAAATATTAATTCAGATTATTTGAATATGCTTCAAGACCAACTTAAAACAACAGAAAATAGGGAATTTAATGAAAATACAAACTCTAGCAATTTTTATTATGAACAATTAGATGAATATGCAAAAATTATTTATAATAAATTAAATGAAAATATTGATAAATTAAAAACAGGTACATATAATGCCGATTTTGAATTAACTTTTGATGAGCTATTACATCAAGAAAATGGTAAAGAAACATTAGATAATTCTTTTCAGCTTGCAATAAATGCGTTAACTTTTGATAATCCAGATTTATTTTATATAGATGTTACTAAAATATATTTGTTAACACAAATTACAACTAGAGTATTTTCTCAAAAATTTGAAGTATCTATAGGTTCAAATGGAGAAAGCTATTTATCTGATAATTTTTCAGATGAAAGTAGTATAAATAATGCAATTAATAATATAAATCAAATAAAGGATGATTTATTAAATCAAACTTATAATAAGTCTACAGTAGAAAAAATTAAAATAGTTCATGATTATTTAGTTACTACTGCAGAATATGATGTTCAAGCAGGTGACAATATATATAATATCTATGGAACACTAATAAATAAAAAAGCAGTTTGTGAAGGATATGCAAGAACTTTTAAATATTTTATGGACAATATGGGAATTCCTTGTATAATAGCTTGTGGAATTGGTCAAAACAGTGCAGGAGCATCAGAAAGTCATGCTTGGAATTATGTTGAAATTGATGGTAAATGGTATGCTATGGATGTTACATGGGATGATCCAATTATAACAGGTATGACAAAAGCACCAAATTATGTAAGATATGATTATTTTTTAAAAGGATCAAATCAATTTTTTAAAGATCATTTTGAAGATGGAAATATAGTAGGAAATTATAATTTTAAATATCCAGCGTTAAGTGAAGTGGATTATGAGTATTAATAAAAGGAAAATATATGAAATTAAGTATTGTTTATGGTAGAAGTGGGACAGGAAAAAGTGAATATATTTATAAAGATATAACTAAAAAAATAGGAAATAATAAAATATTTCTTATAGTTCCAGAACAATGTAATCTTTCAGCAGAAAAAAAACTTTTTGAAGTTTCAAATAAAAATTGTTTAATAGATGTTGAAATTTTGACTTTAAGTAGAATGGCATATCGTGTTGCAAATGAAATAGGTGGTGAAAATATCCACCTTTCAAAAACAGGAAAAGATATGCTTATTTTTGATTTAATTTCTAAAGAAAAATCCAACTTAAATTTTTTAGGAAAATCAGAAAAAAATATAGATATAGTAAATAGAATGTTTACTGAATTAAAAAAGCATAATATAGGCATAGATAAATTAAAATCAGCTGATATAAAGGACAACTATACAAAATTAAAATTAAAAGATATAACACTTCTTTATGAAACATATGAAGAAAAATTATTTAATAATTTTATAGATGAAAATGATGTATTAACAATTTTATATGAAAATTTGGATAAAACAACAATGTTTGATAACAGTATAATATATATTGATGAATTTTTAGGTTTTACACCACAAGAATATAATATATTTGATAAATTAACTAAAAAGTGTTTAGAGATTACAGTTAGTATTTCTACAAATAATTTACAAAATAATATTTCAAAAGAGAATGATATATATTATTTTAATAAAAAATATGCAAATAAACTTATAGATATTGCAAAACAAAATAATTTAGAAATAGAAGAAATAAATTTAGACAAAACATATAGATTCAAGAATAAAGAATTAGAATTTTTAGAAGAAAATTTATATAATTCTAGTCAAAAATATTTAGAAAAAACAGAAGATATAAAAATATTTTTGGCAAGTAATCCATATTCAGAAATAGAATATGTAGCACAAAATATCCACAATTTGGTTAAAAAATGTGGATATAGATACAACGAAATCGGAATAATTGCAGAAGATATAGATAAATATTCAGAAGATGCAAAGGCAATATGTAGAAAATATGATATACCATTATTTATTGATCAAAAAAAAGAATTAAATCAAAACATTTTAATTAAATTTATTTTTGCTCTTTTAGAAATATTTACAAAGAACTGGTCTTATGAAGCTGTATTTAATTATTTAAAAATTGGATTATTAAATATAGAAAAAGAAGATATATACTTGCTTGAAAATTATTGTATTAAATGGGGAATAAAAGGAGCGAAATGGACTAAAGAATTTGTATATGAGCAAATTAATGATAAGCAAGAAAGACTAGAAAAGTTAAGAAAAGAAATTGTGACACCATTAATAGAATTTAAAGAAAAAGTATCTAATAGGAAAAATGCAACAGAAATAACAAAAGAGATTTATAATTTTATAGTAAATAATAAAATTAATGAAATGTTAGATATTAAATTAAGAAATTATAATAATATTGAGCTTTCTGATGAATATAATACTAGTTATAAGTTATTAATTAATGTATTAGAAGATATAGTGTTAATTTTTAAAGATGAAAAAATGACTTTTGATAAATATAAGGAATTATTACAAGTTGGATTAAATTCTTGTGAACTTGGAAAGATTCCAGCAACTCAAGATCAGGTAATTTTGGGAGATACAGAAAGAACCAGAAGTAATAAGCTAAAAATTGTTTTTGTAATTGGAATAAATGATGGAGCTTTTCCTAAAGTTAATAAAATGGAAGGGTATTTAAATGACACTGATAGAGAAGTATTATTGGAATCTGGAATAGAACTTGCTAAAAATTCTACAGATTGTTTATATGAAGAACAATTTAATATTTATAGAACTTTAACAACTCCAGAGGAAAAATTATTTTTATCATATTCTTCTTCAGATAAAGCAGGGGCATCAATTAGGCCTTCTATACTAATAAAAAAAATAAGTAGAATTTTTCCTAATATTACTATTGAAAGCGATATTATTGAGAAAAAATATTTAATTTCAAATAGTAAAGCAACATTTGAAGATGCTTTAAGAGCATATAAGGAATTTTTAGAAGGAAATAGTATAGAAGAAGAATGGAAAGATATTTTGAGATATTTTTATATACAAGATAAAAATAGATTTAAAAGAGCAATTTCTGGCGTTTACTATACAAATAAATCACAAGAGATTTCTAAAGAAAATGTAGAAAAATTATATGGAGGAACACTAAAAACAAGTGTATCAAGACTTGAAAGTTATAGAAAATGTCCATTTTCTTTTCATCTTACTTATGGACTAAAAATTAAAGAAAAATCAGAGCTAAAGTTGGAAGCAATTGATACAGGCTCATTTATGCATGAAGTAATAGATACATTTTTTAAAGAAATAAGTGAACAAAATTTAAGTATAAAAGAAATAACAGAAGATGAAATACTAATAATAGTTAGTAAGATTATTAAAGATTTGCTCGAAACTAGTAGGTACTATATATTTTCTAGTTCTGCAAAATTTAGATTACTAACAAGAAGATTAAAAAAAGTTGTATTTAAGTCAATTTGCTATATTGTATATTCTCTTAAGTACAGTGATTTTAGAATCTTTGGAAACGAAATTGAATTTTCAAATACAGGTAAATTTAAAACAATAACTTTAGATGTAGAACATAAAAAAGTAGAGATTACTGGAAAAATAGATAGAGCAGATATTGCTCAAATAGCTGATAAACAATATGTTAGAATTATAGATTATAAGTCATCTACTAAAGACTTAGATATGAATCAAGTATTATTTGGTTTGCAAATTCAGCTTATTACATATCTAGATGCACTTTGTGATCAAACAGATTTTGATCCAAGTGGTGTTTTATATATGGGATTAATAGATAATATAGTAAAAAATGCAAAAAATCTTTCAGATGAAGAAATTGAAAATAAAATTAGAAATAATTTCAAAATGAAAGGATTAATTTTAGCAGATATTTCTGTTGTTAAAAGTATGGATAAAAAATTACAAACAGGTTCTTCTGATATTATTCCTGTATATATTAGTAAAGATGGAGAAATAAGTGAGAAAAGATCTAGTGTAATTAGTAAGAAAGATTTTGATGAATTACAACTACAAGTTAAAGATATTATAAAACAAATTTCTTATGAAATTTTAAAAGGAAAAATTGATATTAAACCATATAATTACAAAAAGAAGACGGGATGTGATTACTGTAAATATAAAACAATTTGTATGTTCAATACAAATATAAAAGGAAATGAATATAACTTTATATGATGTGTTTTCAGGGAAAGGAGAATAAATATGACGATTACTCGCCCAACAATAATGGAGGTTGACTTAAAGGCTTTTGAATATAATATAGAACAAATAAAAAAATTTGTTGGTAAAGATATAGAATTAATGCCAGTAATAAAAGCTAATGCTTATGGTACTTATATAAATAAGGTAAATGAGGCTATTAGTAAATTTAATATTGTTGCAGTGGCAACGGTTGATGAAGCTGTTGAAATTAGATTGCAAGGTTATGAAAACGAAATTCTTGTATTAAATCAGCCATATGTAGACGAAATTGAAAAAATAATAAAATATAATATTACAGTTGGAGTTAGCTCAAACGATTTCATAGAGAAATTAGGAGAAACAAATGAAAAAGTTTCTATTCATGTTGAAATTGGTACAGGGATGGGAAGAACTGGAATTAATCCAAATAGAGTAGAAGAATATATAAATAAAATAAATAGATACAAAAATATTAAAATTGAAGGTATTTATACTCATTTATCTTCAGCAGACTCTGATAAAGAGTATACTAAAAAACAATTAGAATATTTTGAGATATCTGTGAAAAAAGCAAAAGAAATTTTAGGAAATATAAAATATATTCATTGTAATGCATCAAATGGTATTTTAAATTTCCCTGAAAATTGCTATAATCTAGTAAGACCTGGAATTATTATGTATGGATATGAATCTTTTGATGGAGTAAAAGAAAAAATAGATTTGAAACCTGTTTGCAAATTGAAATCAAGAATTACTTTATTAAAAGAAGTAGAAAAAGGAACTTCTATAGGTTATGCAAGAAGTTTTATAACAGATAAAAAAACTAAAGTTGCAACAATTCCTATCGGTTATGCAGATGGATTAAGAAGAATGCTTTCAAATAAAGGATTTGTAGTTATTAAAGGACAAAAAGCAAGAATAATCGGTAATATTTGTATGGATGGATTTATGGCTGATGTGACAGAAATTGAAGATGTCTCAATAGGTGATGAAGTTTACATTTGGGACAATGAAATTATTACATTAGAAGAAGTTGCCAAATTATCAAATACTATAAATTATGAAATTATGAGTACAATATCTTATAGAGTACCCAGAGTTTTTAAAAACACACTATAATATATTAAGGAGAAATAATTTGTTTATAGATAATGAAATAATAGTATGTAAAGAACACAAAGGAATTGAATATATACAATTCAGAAAGTTATTAGATTTTGGAATAAAACATGCTTACACTTTAAAAGGAGATAATATAAATTTTAGAACAGATTCAAAAGAAGAAAAAGAATCATTTTCTAAAATTTATAGTGCTATTGGATTAGATGTCAATACTGTAGTAAAGCCTTTACAGAATCATACAAGTAATGTTATATGTATTGATAGGATTATGAGCAAAGAAGAACTTTCAGATATAGATGGATTAATTACAAATAAACCTGGAATAGGATTAACAACTACAAATGCTGATTGTATATTAATGCTAATTTATGATCCAGTAAAAAAAGTTATAGCTAACGTACATTCTGGTTGGAAAGGAACATTTCAAAAAATTGTAGAAAAAACAGTTGTAAAGATGATGACTAATTATAATTGTGATCCCAAAGATATATATTGTTTTGTATGTCCAAGTATAAGACGATGTCATTTTGAAGTGGATAAAGATGTAAGAAATTTATGTGAAGAAATATTTAGCTTTACTAATAGAACTGAAGAATTTATCGAAAAGGGAAAGTTGGTAGATGGAATTCAAAAATATATGATTGACACAGTTTTAATAAATCGAATCTTGCTTTCAGAGCTTGGAATAAAAGATGAGCATATTATAGATTGTAATATTTGTAGTGTATGTAATTCAAATAAAATCAATTCTTATAGAATAGAAGGTAAAGATTTTAGGTTGGCTACAGCTATAATTAGTTTATAGAATAATAAGAATTTAAGTTATAAATTTTAAGTAGTTTATTAAAAAAATAAATTCTAGTGTAAATGTATTAGATAAACTTTAAAAGAGAGGAGAAAATGTCCTATTATAAAAGGATTATATGAAAAATGTATAACGATTTAAATGAAGTAAGAGATGAAGTAATAAAATGTAATAAATGTGATTTATGCAAAAATAGAACTAATTCAGTATTTGGAGTAGGAAATGAAAATGCAGATATAATGTTTATTGGTGAAGGACCTGGTGCAGATGAAGATCGTGAAGGAATTCCATTTGTAGGAAAGGCAGGAAAATTAATGAATCAGGCATTTGTAGGTTTAGGAATTTCTAGAGAAGCAATTTATATAGCCAATATAGTAAAATGTAGACCTCCAAATAATAGAACACCATTAAAACAAGAAGCAACAGCCTGTCTTGACTACTTAAGAAATCAAGTAATTTTAATAAAACCCAAAATTATAGTTCTTTTAGGAAGTACAGCATTAAAAAACATTTTAGGTGAAAATTATGGAATAACAGCATCTAGAGGAAAATGGATTGAGAAAAAGGGAATATTGTATATGCCAACTTTTCATCCAGCGGCATTACTTAGAGACGATAGTAAAAAAATTGATTTTTGGAATGATTTAGAACTTATAAAAAAAGAAGCTGAAAAAAATAATTATTTGATATAATATATAACAAAAAAGAGTCACTAAATATATTTAAGTGACTCTTTTGTAATTGTATCCGAAATAGACCTATTTTTCTATTTCTTTTGCTCTTAAATTTTCTTCTATTAACATTTTCAATTTATGTAATAATTCTTTGAAAAATTGAAATCCAAAAGTTTTTTCTTCTATAAAAGACAATTCATTTCTAAAAGAATTAATGGCTGAAATATTGCCAAATTTTAAAATAAATTCTCTTTTTTCTTCAAGTTTGTTCATCATATCAGAATAAAATTCATTATAAAAATTATAATTATAAGTAGATATAATTAAATGCTTAAAATTGTATAATTTAGTTTGAAATGTTTTTATATCTTCTAGAGTTCTAATTGAATTTAGTTCAGAATTAAAACAATTAACCAATATAGTATTTTGAGTTTCAAGAGTTATTTCTAAAATTATTTTTTTAATATCATCTATTCTAGAATTAATTCTTTTTATTTTATTAAAATTAGTTGAACCTTCTGAAGAAATAGAAAGCTTATATATTTCATTTGATAATTTTGATTCATATTCGAAAAGTAAATCAAAATTTTTCTCTATTTGATTATAAGTTTTTATATTTGACTTAGCTATAAAAGTATTTTTAAATACATCATTACTATATAAAGTGCTATGGTATAATGGGTAAGAACCTGTAAAATACATCATCTCATTAAGTAAAGCTGTTTGAATAGGATAAAAATCTGGACTTTCTGTACAAAGTTCCATATTATAATATTTTACAGTATCTAATTTTGAATTTGTAGCAATAGAAGCCATATGTTGAACAGCAGCTTCGTTTAAAGCCATACCAGTATTAGTTGCTGTTTCTAAGTTATATATACCTAAACGTAATAATTTTCCATGAGAGTTCTTTTTTGTTTGTATATAGTGTAAACATTCATGAACTGCTAAAGTATTTAAATCTTCAAGATTCATATCACTACTAAAATATATAGAATTATTTTTATAAAAATATTTAGCCATTGCCATATCATTTGGCATATCAGCAATATACATATTTAATCTACATATAGAAATAAATAAATCGCTTTTGTTTAGATTATGTTCTGGAAAAGCTTTTAGCAATTTTTCAGAAATATTTGCAGCAATAGTATTTACTTCCATTGTATTTAATTGATTTATTATTGTAATACCTTCTCTTTTTAAAGTAGAATTTATGCTCATCCAAAACTCCTTAAATCTTTAGTATAAGTATATTATACAACAAAATAGGTAAATAAACATATCAACTATATTAAAAGAATATTACAATTATATTACAAAAACATTGTAAAGCAAATTTAATACAAAAAAATTAAATGCATTAATCTTCTATTTCCCATAGAGAATAATGTGCATATGTTGTATAAAACACTAAAATGCTAAATTGTGGGCTTGATTTGGTAAAAAATAAAAATTATACTTATTATATATTAAAAGAGAAAGATGGTGAAAAAAGAATTGAGAAAGAATAAAAATGGATTAAAAGTTTTGTGTTGTTCAACATTTATTTTAAGTGTTGTTCTTTCAGCAAAATCTTTTGCCTTTGAATTTGATGCAAATCTTTCTGATGAGTATAAAGAATGGACAAAATTATCCAATGAAGAAAAAGAAGAAATTTTGATGCCACAAACTATTTATAGTGAATTACCATCAAATATTTTGGAAAAATATGAGATTTCAAACAAAGTGCCTAATTTTATTTCAACATTATTAACAAATAGTAATAGAAGACTAGGAAATATTTCAGATGATGCTCTAAAGTCAAAATATAGTTTAAATGAAAAAATGGACTTAAGAGTGGAAAATCAGAAATCAACTACAGAATGTTGGGCATTTTCTTCTCTAAAGACTCTAGAAACTAATATTGCATTAAATAATAATGAAAGAGAGCTAAAGAATTTTTCAGAAAGGCATATGGATTATTCTACAACAAAAACTTTTACAGATGGAACTAATCCAATTGGTTATAATAGAGAATTAGGAGGTGGAGGTTTACCTGTAATTTCATATTCTTATTTAACAAATGGAACAGGGGCTATATTGGAAGATGAAATGCCTTTTGAAGATAATGAAAGAAAAATAAGTTTATCTGAAATTAACAAAAATGTAGATACAATTGTTACAGACTATATAACTTTACCAACAATAAATAAGGAATATAAAAAAGATGAAAAGGGTAATACAATATCTATAAAATATATAGATGCCTCAGGAAAAGAATATACAGAAGAAAGTTTGAAAATAGCAAGAAATATTATAAAAAAGCAATTGGTTACAAATGGAGCAATTAGTTCAATTACAGCAGGTAATAAAAATAAATATTATGATACAACTAATATTTATACAGCTTCTAATTATAATTGTAATAGCACAACTGAAAAGAGAGATCACGGAATAACAATTGTTGGTTGGGACGATAATTATTCAAAATACAATTTTAGAGATGGTGCTAGACCATCTTCAGATGGAGCTTATTTAGTATTAAATTCTTATGGAAGCGAAAATTTTGATAATGGATATATGTATATTTCATATGAAGACTTTTTTATTGAAAGTGAAATATATGGTGTTCAATCAACCCAAAAGGTAGATTATGATAAAATATATCAACATGACTTTTTTGGAGGAATTTTCCAAATAGGAACAGAGGCTATTTCTACTGGATATTATGGAGTAACTTTTGACAGAGATTCTTCAAAAAGTGAAAAAATAAATTCTGTTGGAGTAAATTTATCAGAATATTGTAAACTAGAAATATATATAAATCCGAATAGTGCAAATTTGTCTTCAGATAATTTAATAAAAGTTGCTGAAACAGAAGAGGTACTATCTCCAGGATATCATAGAATAGATATTAATTCAGTAGAATTAAATTCAAACGAGTTTTCGATTGTAGTAAAACAAATTTCAGAAAATGATGAATTTTCTTTTAAAATTGAAACAAGAGTTGCAGGAACTGCATTTTCAAATGTAAGCTCAGATAATAGAAGTTATTTTTCTTCAAATGCAGAAGTCTGGCAAAACTTATCAGAAATGTCAGTACCTGGTATAGATATGAACAATGCAGATGTCTGTATAAAAGCATTTACAACTAATGTAGAAGAAAATAATAACAATCCTGACAATTCAGATGATGAAACAAACGGTTCAGAAGATAATGAAATTGTTATAGAAAAATATAAAGTTGAAAATGATTATATATTAAATATTGAAAATGAAACTAAAAAAGTAGATTTTATGAAAAATATATCAACTAATTTAGAAGCAAGCATTGTAACTGAAAATGGCGAAGAAATTGTAGAAGATAATGAATTAATAAAAACTGGTATGAAATTAAAATTATCTGACGGAAAAATGTATATTTTAATAGTAAGAGGAGATATTAATAAAGATGGAAAACTTACGTTAACAGATATTTCTAAGCTATTATTACATTATAATGGAAATCAAGGTTTTACTATAACAGATGTATACGCATTAAAGGGCTGTGATATGAATTTTGATGGAGAAATAACATTAACTGATTTATCTCAAATTATAGTTCTTTACAATTCTATAGAAATGTAATAAAAAAGTAACAAAAAAGTATAATAATAATACTTGATTTTTATATATTTAAAAGTTATACTAAAGAAAAGGAGTGTTCAAATGAAAAAGAAGTTTTTAAAAATTGTTATAATAATGATAATGTTAGTTTTAACTTGTGCTACAATTGTTAATGCTTTGAGTTTTACAGCTACAATGGAAACAAACACTACTACAGTTGCTGAATCAACAGAATTTACTGTAACAGTTAAAGTATCAAACTTAGACGTTGGCTCAAATGGAATCAACTCACTTAGTGGATATTTAAAATATGATAAAGATGTATTTGAAAGTATTAGTGAATCAAGTATTGAAGGAATAAATAGTTGGAATTGTACATATGCTAGCGATACAGGAAGAATTACACTAACAAAAACAACTTTTGTAAAATCAGAAGAATCTGTATTTAATGTAACTTTAAAAACAAAAGCTGATGTTTCAGGAAAAGAAGGTATAGTACAATTTACAAATATAATGGCTTCAAATAGTGAAACAGATATTTCAGCTCAAGACATTTCTACAACAATTACTGTTGGAACAGGAGATGGGAATTCAGCAAATACAGCCAATACTGCAAATAAAGCAAACACAGCTTCAAATGGAAGCATAGTTCCAATAATAAGCAATACTTCTAATAATACTTCAAATAATAACACTGTAAATAATGTAGAAAATACAAATAATGAAATCAGTTCTTTTGTAAATACTACAAATACTATAGAAGAAGATATACCATATACAGGAGTTGAAGATGGAATTGCATTTTTAATAATTTGTATAGTAATATTAGCAATTGTATTTTATATCAAAATTGAAAAAATTAATAAAGAAATAAAATAGTAAAATAAATTAGAGCGTAACTTTAAAGTTATGCTCTTTTTTCTATAAAAGGAATCTTCTATTTAGAAAGAGTTACAATAATATTTGTGTATTATAAATTTACATATTTATAATAAAATATTTGAAAAAAAATATATTATAGTATATAATGTATGCATTATAAAATAAGGAGTATTCAAATGAAAAAGAAAATTTTAAAAATTGTTATTATAATGCTATTATTAATAATGACTTATACTACTATAGTTAATGCACTAAGTTTAAGTGTTACAATGGAAACAGATAATACTACTGTTCAAGAAGAAACAGAATTTTTAGTAACATTTAATGTATCAAATATAGATGTTGGTGAAAACGGTATTAATTCACTTAGTGGTTATCTAGAATATGATGAGGAAATTTTTGAAACTGTTAATAAATCAAGCATTGAAGGATTAAATGGTTGGGCTACAGATTATAATGCTGATGACAAAAAAATTACACTAACCAAACAAAACTTTGTAAAATCAGAGGAAAAAGTTTTTTCTATGACTTTTAAAACAAAGTCAGAAGTTAATGGAAAAGAAGGTATAATCAAGTTTAAAAATATTAATGCTGGAAATAGTGAAAAAACAATTGATGCTAAAGATGTATCATTAACTATTGTTGTAGGAAAAGAAAATGGAAATACAGCTAATGTAGCTAATACTAATGCAACAATAGCTATAGGTGCTAATACTAATAAAAGTAATAATTCATCAACAAATGCATCAAATACTAATGCAACAAATAATACAAGCAATAATGTAGTTTCTTATGTAAATACTGCCAATACAGTAAAAAATGAAATACCAGAAACTGGTGTGGAAGATACAATACTATTTTTAATAATAGGTGCAGTAATTATAGCAATTGCAGTGTTTATTAGAATTGAAGTAATTAATAGAGACATGAAAAAATAATTACTAAACTTAAGTTATAAGATATTAATAATAAAAGGGGAAAGAATTTTAATTTCTTTCTCTTTTTTTATAATAGAAAATTGTCTGCAATTCTTATATATAAAATCTCTAGTTAATTTTGTATTCAAAATTGGGAATTCAAATAGACCAGTGATCAAAAAGCTAAAATTGAATACATCAAGCCTATCAACAGATAATTTAACTTAGCAAGTCAAAAACGTGTTGGCAAGTATTATTGCTGACACTTTTTTTGATTTTTATAAGTTTAGTTATATTTAAATGTTTTTGAGATTTTGGAAGGTATGTTGAATTTTAATTTGTAGGCTAGATTTCATTTTCGAAAACTATTAACATGTATATAAAATTTTATTATAATATTTTTCTTACTTTATATCAGAATTATTAACAAAATTATATTATTCATATCCAGTTCCTAGTTCAAGC
>OFGE01000978.1_pt1 | contig 28248 bp, 19 predicted proteins | sample 1521681 | NCBI WGS metagenome assembly OFGE01 (sample SAMEA3504093, study PRJEB24116) | mouse gut metagenome | biome: mouse gut; feature: mouse-associated habitat; material: faeces | place: Denmark | collected 2011
ATACTTACAACGATTTCGGTGTGAATTGCAACAATTGATGCACACAAAATGCTAATAAGCACGCATTTTGGCGCTTGCTCCGACGCCATGCAGCAAGTGCATGGCGCGGGTGTGAAAAGTAACAACAGTTCAATCAAAATACACTTGATTCCTTACTCTTATTATACCCCAGCAATAAAAAAATGCCACAGATTTTGAAAGATTACATCGCTTCAAAATCCATGACATTTCAATATATTTCTGTATTATTATTCCTTAACAGTTCCTTAGCCATGCAAAACATCCTAAATGTATTGCGAGACTGTACAAACCGATACCCTGTGAATAGGCACGGCTGAAATGCTATGTATTATGAAATATATTTGTCGAGTGTCTTGACTGTATCCAGCAATCCCACCATCAATTCTCTGGCCTGCTCTGCTTTCTTGCTGGTATCCGAGCCAAGCTCTGCGGCCTGTTGTGTACTTGCTGTCACTTCTTCACTGACTGCGGAAATATGGTTGATACTATCCACAATAGCATTATTAAACTCTAAAATTTCTTCTATCTTTGCGTAAATTTGCTGCACATTGGTGTGAAGTCCGCCCATTCTGCTGCCAATTTCCCCAAACTGTGTATTTGCATTTTCAATTAACTGATTCTGTGTGCTCGCAGTCGTAATTACATTATCCACAGTATTCTTTGCCATATCTGCATTTGTTTTCAATTCCACAACAATGCTCCGGATTCCTTCTGTCAGTTTCCGTGTTTCATCTGCAAGTTCGCGAATTTCTGCCGCCACCACAGTAAATCCTCTACCAGCCTCACCGGCTCTGGCACTTTCGATAGAAGCATTGAGTGCAAGCAAATTTGTTTGACTGGAAATAGAAAAAATACGTTCTGTTATCTCTTCTACTGATTTGGCATTCAAAATCAGATTGGCTACAGAAGAAACTACCTGTTCATTTGCTTCCATAGATTTCTGTGCCTGCATCTGCAAACGGTCTACCGTCTGCTGACCATCTTTGACAGCACCTTCCGACTGCTGCGCCATCACAAGCATCTCGTCAGACATTTGCTTCGTTTCTATAATCATATTTTGAATGTTTCCAGTCATAACTGTCTGATTTTGAATACTTTCTGCATTGCTGCTGTTTCCATCTGCAATACCGCTTAACTCTGATACCGTAGATGCAACATACTCTGTCAACTGTCTGATGTGTTCTGCTGCTTCTGTTGAATTCATCTTTACAAAAACAGCGATCTTCAAAACTTCCTGCAAAAGTTCATTGCTCTTTTCCTTTTCCTGATTCAGGCTGGCAATTTTTTGTGCATTGTTATCATTTGAGATATGTGTTGTTCCACACAGCACAATCATATATACCACAACGGAAGCACCCTGCAGCAAAAGTGATATGCCGTTTATCGCCACACCCGAATGCATATGTTTGAGTCCCACAACGATATATATAATATCCGCAATATTAATCATGCCAAATACCACTGCAATTTTTAGAATCAGTTTAAAATCATAATATAAAATATAAAGTACCGTCAATGGAAACACCATTATAAACACCAAGTCATTTTGGGCACCAAACACCGCCAGGCCATAAACAAACATATATCCTATTAAGGAAATATCCTTAAATACTCTGCTGTCCTTTTGGTGAAAATAAATTGCATAACAGGCTATCATAGAGCAAACAACTGCTAAATCAACCGCCAGCATGAATCCCAAACTAATGTTTCCCTGCGCATAATCCCCGATGTATCCGAAAAAGAGAAACAAATCAATAATTGTTATAATGATAAGCACAAATTTATTTACCCTTTTCTCTTTTCCAAAATTTTTTTCTGTTGCCATATCAAAACCCCCATTTTTGTTTTTCTTTTTATGACTGTATAAAACTTTGATATTATAACATATTTTTTTAGATAAGATATATTTCTGTTCAAATATGTATATTTTTTGTACCAGTTCAGCCATGCAAAATGAATATATAAAATGCTGCTGGGAGCTTGCTCACATAAGGCATTTTGTATATTCAATTTTATAGGGCGGACGCCCAACATGAAATAAGTTGTCGAAAATAGCCTAAATCAATTGTCAGTATGTACAACCTGACAACTTATGAATGGATATGGCTGAACTGGTACTATTTTTGTATTATGTGCATAAAATCAATTTCTGCGATGCCAGCCTGTTCGCAAAAAGCTTGAAACAAATCTTTTTCATGACAAAAATCCAATAATTTATTCAAAAATTATGCACTAATTTCACCACATCCAAATTCCATTCTCAACATTCTCAATTTTCCCATTTTATCTATATCTTTATTATGATATACTATATTATAATACAAGCGGCTTTACCCTTTAGTGCTATCGCGCAGCGATTTATAATTCAAGCGACTTTACCCTTTAGTGCTATCGCGCAGCGATTTAATATAGAAACTCGTAAAGTCGCAAAGTCCCACGAGAGGAACTTTTATGAGTGCTCTTTCGAATGAAAGTTTCTCTCAGTTTATGTGGGTCGAGGCGGCTTTACCCTTTAGTGCTATCGCGCAGCGATTTATAATAGGAGGAATATTATCAATGAAAAAAATGAACATAAAAACGTTGCTGCTCTGTCCTGGCATTGTATGTTTGCTCGTACTCTGCTTTATTGGAAGCAAAAAAAATTATGCCGCCGCACCACCTAGTATCAGTCCTGAACTTCTTGCTGCACAACAAGCAGAACTGCTGCTTGCCGATATGACACTGCATGAAAAAATCTGTCAAATGATATTTGCCGCACCAGAACAAATCTGCGGCAGTTCCCCTATTACAAAAGCAGACGAAGCAGTTGCAAAAGCATTAACCGATTATCCCGTAGGTGGTTTGTTGTACTCTTCGCCAAACCTTATCTCTCAGGCACAAACTGCAAGCATGATACAAGAAACACAGGCAATGTCAAAAATTCCACTTTTTATTGCAGCAGACGAAGAAGGCGGGACTGTCAACCGATTAATGAAAAAACTTGGAACCACTTATATTCATTCGATGTATCAATACAAAGACGAAGGAACAGACACCGCCTATCAGAATGCCTGTACGATAGCAAGCGATATGTCTGCTCTAGGATTTAATCTGGATTTTGCACCCGTTGCAGATGTATGGTCCAACCCTCAAAATAAAGTCATCGGAAAAAGGGCCTACAGTGATGACTATACACAGGCATCGGAACTTGTAAGTGCCGCTGTTTCTGGTTTTCATGACGGAGGTGTTCTCTGTACACTCAAACATTTTCCCGGTCATGGCGACACTGTAGAAGATTCACACAAAGCATCTGCCCACGTATACAAAACAAAAGAAGAACTTTATGCCAAAGAATTGCAGCCTTTCCTGGCAGGCATCACAGCAAACGCCGATTTTGTAATGATGGGACACTTAAATGTAGATTGTTTAGATTCTCAAAATCCTGCCTCACTATCTCCTATAATCATTCAGGAAACCTTGCGGCATGATTTAGGTTTTGATGGAATCGTTATCACAGATGCTCTGCAAATGAGTGCAATTGCAAACAATTACACCCCAGAAGAAGTCGCCATAAAAGCTGTAATTGCTGGAAATGACATGCTTTTAGAACCTGTTGATATCGCCAAAACTATCAGTGCACTCGAAAACGCAGTTTCCCAAGGGACTATTCCGGAAGAGCGCATTAATGAAAGCGTCCGGAAAATTCTGATTCAAAAAATCACATGGATGGGAAAATAAATACTTTTTCCTATGTATCCGTGGAAACCTGATAACTGTCTAAATCATGATTCATCAACAAAACAGCAGATAATGTCTCCTCTGTTGAACGTTGGATATTTTTCATATCGGCGTCAATAGAATACAGCAGCTCCGATACCTTAACAATCTCTGCGCTGTTTTCTTCAGAGGAGGCACTGACAGACATCATGGCATTATTCATATGTCCTAATGATTCGGCATATTTCTGCGTTATCTGCTGCAACTGTTCCATCGTTCCTTTCATGTCATTGGATTTGTCTGTAAAATTCTGCGAAGTAGCACCAAACTGCTGGTAATCTGTAGAAATTTTATCCTGTAGCAACAGCAGCATTTTGTCTGCAAGTCCATCTAATCCTTGAATGGCCTCAACCACGTCCTTACTCATTTGCTGGATTTCATTTACTGCCTGATTGGTACGTCCTGCCAATACGCCGATTTCTTTAGCGACCACTGCAAATCCCATTCCAGCATCCCCAGCCCTTGCTGCTTCTATGGACGCATTAAGTGCCAGCAAGTTTGTTCGTCCAGAAATGTTTAAAATAGTATCAGACAGCTCTTTTATCATAAGAACAGCCGCCGCCTTTTCTTTTTCTTTCTGTAATCTCTGTGACATTTCCACAGCCTGTTCTTCAATCATTTCAAACGAATGTTGTGCAGTATCATTCAATTGTGTTGAAGAATGACTAATATCCCGCAAAGACATTGTATTTTGGGTGACTATTCCAACGATTTTTTGAATATCTTTGTGTACGAGATTCACCTGCTCTCCAACTACTCCAGCAGAACCTGCTATCGTTTCAGATGCTGCGACCATGGACTGAATCGTATCCCTGATATTGGTTATCTGTGAAACCGAATCCGAAACATGCGTATTGATATTCTCCATTTTGGATTCTATATTTCTCGCTTCATTCTTTATCTGCTTTATCGTCTTTCCTGTTTTTTGCAGGAGCTGATTCAAGCTGTTTCCAATCACTTCCAATTCATCACCAGAAGAAATATCCAATATTTTTGTTAAATCTCCCTCCGCTGAAACCACTTCAAGAATCTTATTGTTCACTTTTATAAAATTGCGCTTCATTCTAATCGCGACAAAAATTGCTGCAATCACAGCAAAAAGAATACCAATTGTTACTGCGATTAAAATATTGCGGATTAAACTGTTTAAAGAAACTCGTATCGAAGAAGCCTCATAATCTACTGCTACAATTCCCATTGCGGTTCCATTATGGTAAATTGGTGCATAGCCACTATAAAACGTTCCCCATTCATCGGTGAATGCTTGTTTTGTCACAGAAGGATTGCCTTTCATTGCCTCAAACATCGCATCTTGTGCCTCGTAATCCTCGGCATATTCCCCTGGATCATCAGGGTCTGTATCTACAACAAACTGAAAATAATTCCTATCCTTTGGCATAAGTGTATAAACATATGTAACAGAATCTCCCGCCAGAAAAAAACTTAGAGAATCTTTGACCGCTAAAAGTGCATCTTCTTCCCCTTCCATCGCTTTTCTAAAAAGTGTTTCATCAACATTTTTAGCAGCGATAACTGCAATCTCCATAACATCATCTTTGCATTTCTGCCTCAGAAACGCTCCCATCGTAAGATAGGAAACGCTTCCCACAATCAATGCTACAACAATCGCCGCTCCCAAAATAAAAAGAAAGAGCTGTGAGGCAATGCTGACTTTTCTGGTTTTCATATGATGTCTTTCCTCCTTTTTTAAATCGCTGCGCGATGGCACTAAAGCGTAAAGTCCCTTTGACACACCTGTACTGAGAGAATCTTTCATTCGAAAGGACACTCATAAAAGTTCCTCTCGTGTGTCTTTGCGACTTTACTATCTAGCAGAATTTATTTTTCTAAATCGCCTGACTTTTCTTAACTGAACTTTTTAATCGCTGCGCGATGGCACTAAAGCGTAAAGTCCCTTTGACACACCTATTAATGAAAGAATCTTTCATGTAACAGTTCAGCCATACCCATTCATAAGTTGTCGGATTGTGTATTCAATTTTGCATGGCTAAACTGTTACACATTCATATACCTTCTATTGACAAATTGTTAAGTAGTATGTGGACAAGAATATAGTAACAAGAAGATTCATCATTAAATTACAGCGTCAATAGAAGGTCCCTTCAATTGACAATAGGGGCGCTTGATCAATATGAAGGTGTATAAATTATATCAAAAAAATAATACAAACCGGCTGCGTTGGCATACTTTGCATCTTTTTCAGCATGTTTTGCAGCCTCATTTATATTTCCATTTTACTTCGATGATGTACCAATTAGAATTTCCTATAAAATCAAAAACCCCTTTGCTTGGACTTCTAATATCCAGCAAAAGGGTTCTGCCTGTTTATTTATTTAAAATATTCAACACCTGCTTCAAAGATTTTCATATCCTGTTCCCCATAAATATTAACAGCTACCTCTTCTCCGCGGCGCTCTACATGTGCCATCTTGCCAAAACATCTTCCATCAGGAGAAGTAATGCCCTCGATTGCTGCATAAGAACCATTTACATTCCACTCCTCATCCATAGAGATATTTCCGTCAAAATCTACATACTGCGTTGCTACCTGTCCATTTGCAAAAAGTTTATCAATCCACTCCTTGGTTGCAACAAACCGTCCTTCCCCATGAGAAGCGGGAACCACATATGTCTTTCCAAGTTCTGCGAATTGCAGCCATGGTGATTTGTTGGACACGACTTTTGTATATACCATCTTGGAAATAAGACGGTTTATTGTATTGTACGTGAGTGTAGGAGAATCCTCATTCTGCCCTTTAATCTCACCGCCTGGCACCAATCCCAGCTTGATAAGCGCCTGGAACCCATTGCAAATGCCCAGAGCAAGTCCGTCTCTTTCCTGCAAAAGCTTCGTGACTGCCTCTTTCATCTTCTCATTTCGAAATGCTGTTGCAAAGAACTTCGCACTGCCGTCCGGCTCGTCGCCTGCTGAGAACCCTCCTGGAAACATAATAATCTGAGCCTGGGAGATTGCCTTTTCAAACGCTTCTACAGAATCTCTGATATCTGCTGCTGACAGATTCCGAAATACCTTTGTTTCAACATTGGCACCTGCACGTTCGAATGCAATCATCGAATCATACTCGCAGTTTGTTCCTGGAAATACTGGTATAAATACATTGGGCTTTGCTACTTTATTTTTGCATACATATATTTCTTTTGCATCATAAAGTTTTGTTTCAATCGCATCAGTTTCCTTAACCGCTTTTGTTGGAAATACCTTTTCCAGTTTTCCTGTCCATGCTTTTAATGCCTCGTCCATAGATACAGTTGTATCTTGATATACAAATCCATCATTCTCAGAAAGAACTTCAGCGACAATTTTGTATTCTACACCGCTTTCTGATACAGCTTCTAGCTTATCTGCTGAAACCTCTGCAAGGATACTTCCCATTTCATTTGCAAAAAGTGCATTTGCTGAGAGTTTCTCGTCAAATGCCACTCCCATTTTATTTCCAAACGCCATTTTTGCAGCCGCTGCTACAATGCCTTTCGAATCAAGTGCATACGCAGCCACTATCACCTTGTCTGCTATTAGCTTCGCAATTGCATTGTAAAGCTTCATAACTTTCTCGTATTCCGGAAGGTCATACTCATTTTTTGGCAATTCAAACACTACAAGTTTATCGCCTGCCTTTTTTAACTCCGGCGTAATAATATTCTGCTGTTTGGCAACATCCACTGCAAATGAAACAAGCGTAGGTGGTACATCAATTTCATTAAAGGTTCCTGACATGGAATCTTTCCCGCCAATGGATGCCAACCCATAGCCCATCTGTGCATCATAAGCACCCAAAAGCGCTGCAAATGGTTGACTCCAGCGAGAAGCTTCCTTTGTCATACGTCTGAAATATTCCTGGAATGTAAATCGTATCTTGGTAAAATCTCCGCCTGAAGCCACAATCTTAGCCATAGATTCTGTAACTGCGTACACTGCGCCATGGTATGGGCTCCAGCTTGATAAATATGGATCAAATCCATATGCCATCATTGTAACTGCATCTGTCTTTCCTTTCAATACTGGAAGCTTTGCAACCATTGTCTGTGTCTCTGTGAGCTGGTATTTTCCACCATAGGGCATAAATACGCTTCCTGCGCCAATCGATGCATCAAACATTTCCACCAGACCTTTTTGAGAACATACATTGAGATCGTTCAAAACCGCAAGCATTGCTTCCTTTATATTATCTTTGCTGAGTGCCTCTTCCACCTTTCTGACTGCTGTCTTTTTGAAATAATTATCTTCTTCTACAGGCGTATCAACAAATACATTGGTTTCCTGATGCGCACCGTTTGTATTCAAAAAGGCTCTTGCAATATCGACAACTTTTTTACCTCTCCACAACAGTACAAGCCGTGGTTCTTTGGTTACAGTTGCCACTTTGACTGCCTCAAGATTTTCTTCTGCTGCATATGCAAGGAACTGATCGGCATCTTTGGGATCTACAACAACCGCCATTCTTTCCTGTGATTCAGAAATAGCAAGTTCTGTTCCATCTAAGCCTGCATACTTCTTTGGCACCTTGTCCATATCCACAATCAATCCATCTGCTAATTCACCGATTGCCACAGACACACCACCTGCCCCAAAATCATTGCACTTTTTGATAAGCCTGCTAACTTCCGGCCTGCGGAACAATCTCTGAAGCTTGCGTTCTGTCGGTGCATTTCCCTTCTGGACTTCGGCGCCGCAGGTTGTCAATGATGCTGTAGTATGCACCTTGGAAGATCCCGTTGCTCCGCCGCAGCCATCACGCCCGGTACGTCCTCCTAACAAAATAATGATATCATCTGGATCAGAATTTTCACGAATCACGCTCGATCTTGGTGCCGCAGCAAGTACCGCCCCGATTTCCATTCTTTTCGCTACATAATTTGGATGATAAATTTCTTTCACAAGACCTGTAGCAAGTCCAATTTGATTACCATAGGAAGAATATCCGCTTGCAGCGCCGCGAACTAGCTTCTTTTGAGAAAGTTTTCCTTTCATTGTATTTCCTACTGGAACTGTAGGGTCTGCGGCTCCTGTGATACGCATTGCCTGATATACATAGGTACGTCCTGACAGCGGATCACGGATCGCTCCGCCAAGACAGGTCGCAGCACCGCCAAATGGTTCAATTTCTGTGGGATGATTGTGGGTTTCATTCTTAAAATTCACAAGCCATTCCTCAGTGACAATCCCTTTTCCATCTCCCTTATCTATTTCTATCGGAACTACAATGGAACATGCATTAATCTCATCTGATTTCTCCAAATCTTCTAGTCTGCCATCTTTTTTGAGCTTTCGCATCGCCATTAGCGCCAAATCCATCAGACAAATATACTTATCCTTCTTTCCTGCAAAAATTTCCTCTCTGACAGTCAGATACTTTTCATATGTTGTTTGAATTGGTTTGGTATAATAACCTTTTTCAAATGCAATCTCCTTAAGCTCTGTAGAAAATGTTGTATGGCGGCAGTGATCGGACCAATAGGTATCAAGTACTCTGATCTCTGTAACGGTTGGATCTCTGTGCTCTTCATTTTTAAAATAATTCTGGATATGCTGCATATCTGCAAATGTCATCGCAAGCCCAAGGGAGTCGCAAAGCTCTTTTAAACTGCTCTTATCCATATCCACAAATCCGTCAAAGCTTACTACATCTTCTGGCTCTTCAAACTCTGTTATCAAGGTGTTTGGCTTCACCATATCTGTTTCTCTTGAATCTACCGGATTTATACAATAATGCTTTATTTTATCAAATTCGCTGTCTGAAATTGTTCCCAACAAAAGATATGTGACTGCCGTCTTTATTATAGGCTGCTCGTCTTCCTTTAGAAACTGCACACACTGCACAGCGGAATCTGCTCTTTGATCAAATTGTCCTGGCAAATACTCTACTGAAAAGCAGCGGGCATCTTCGGGAATTTTAAATTCTTCATGGTACAATTCATCAACAGGCGGTTCCGAAAATACACACTTACAGGCTTCTTCAAAAACAGCATCTGAAAGATTCTGCACATCATACCGAATAAAAATCCGAACCTTTTTGAGTCCAGCAATGCCCAAATATCCTTTTAACTCTTCCTCTAATTCCCGCGCCTTTACCGCAAAGGAATCCTTTTTTTCAACATAGATACGTCTTACGTTTTCCATTTCATAAATCCTTCCTATTTATAGTTCCGCTTCTTCCCTCCGATGCCTTGTCAGCAGAGATATTTCCTTTCTCTCTTTCGTTCGCTCGGAAATCCTCTGGGCATCGTTCGGGTTTTGCTGTTTTTATGGTTCCGCGCATTGCCAGCAGTTAATTTCCATAGTTGGAAACGTTGCTGCTGTCTACGCGCTCAAAATCAACCCAAACATATTTTCCATCTTCTGTAATTCCTTGCATATCTTTCATTTTTCCATTTCCAATAAGCCGCAATGCTGCATCTACAGCCGCGTGGCCCTGTCCAACGCCAGACTGATATACCGTAAACGCCATTTCATTATTGCGAATAGCATCACAACCATCTTTGGTTGCATCAACGCCCAAAATCGGAAGTGTACTACAGTCAATTCCTTTATCTTTACATGCTTCTACAATGCCCAGTGCCATAGAATCATTATTGCAGATAACACAATCCACCGAAGCCCCTGTCCTCAAAAACAGCTCAAATAATTTTTGTGCCTGTCCTGCATCCCAATTCGCACTATCTTCAAATACATAATGAATCTGCCGCCCGCTTTCTCCTAATGCTCTTTTGACACCTGCTACTCTTTTTTTGGTAGCAGAATGATTCTCTGGTCCTGTAATCAGTACTACATTTAATTCCTGTTTTCCTGGGAGCTTGTTTAAAATATATTCTGCCTGAAATTCTCCGGCAAACTCCCCGTCAGAACCTACATACACATACTTTTTCGCCTGCAAATGTTTATCCTCTGGACAGCTATTGACAAATACGATTGGGATATCTTCCACACTCATTTTTAACTGCACCACTGTATCTACAGAAACTGGGCTGCAAATAATCACATCATAATTTTCTGCCGCTGCCTTCTTTAATTGTTCAACTTGTCGCTCAATAGAACCTTGCGCATCTTCCATAACAAATTGTACGCCTTCCTGTGCTGCTTTTTCTGCTGCCCCATCTACAAGAGTTTGGCGGAAGGTATCCATCTGATTCAGAGCAAAAAAGATTCGTATCTCATCATTGCCCTTCGCAGATCGCTTTCCGCATCCAGACATTATAGCAATCAATAGTACCATTACAAATACGATTCCTGCCCTATTTGTTTTATGTCTTCTTTTCATTGTCCGCCTGCCTCCTCTCTGATCTTGAATCTGGCAATCTGTTGATACAATTCTTCCGCAGAAGATGTCAGCTCTTTTGCGCCCTCAGAAACACTTTCACTATTTCCCGTAATATTGTCAACCTGACGCACCATTGACTCAGATGTTGCCAAAATTTCCTCAGAACTTGCTGCTTGCTGCTCTGATATTGCCGCCACATTGGTTGCCACGTCATCAACCTTTTCAACTTTTTTAATCAATTCATGAACAAGTCCATTCACTTGATCAATATTGCCAAAAATTGAATCAAATGTCTTTAGAGTATCCTCTACCAAACTGCTGCTATGATTGATATTCTCTACACTTTCCTTCGTTTGTTTTATGGTATCCTTTACCAATCCGTTGATCTGCCCAATCAGACCTTCAATATTATGTACCGCATCTGCACTGGTATTAGCAAGCTGCCCAATTTCTGTTGCCACCACTGCAAACCCACGTCCTGCGTCCCCTGCACGAGCCGCCTCAATCGACGCATTGAGAGAAAGAAGCGCTGTCTGATCTGCAATGTTTCCAATTATCTCTGTAATATTTGTAATCTCTTCCGAAGCGTTTCCTACCTCATTAATCACCTGCTGCAATTTCTTTACAGATGCATCGATATTATTCATTGCATTGCTGACATCCTGCAAGTCCATTTTTCCATTCTGGGAGATTTTTACTGTTTCCTGCATTCTGTTATCAACCTGATCCCCATCTTCTTTCGCGTCTGCTACTACCATTGCAAGCGTTGTTGCATGTTCCGCGATTTCACCAACAGAAAGAGAAAGTTGTTCGACTGTAGAATTTAACTCCCGCATAGACTGACTCTGATGTTTGGAGGCATCGTACATTTGTTCTGATATTGTGTCGCTGTCTCCCGCTTGAGCGCTCAGTTTATCAGACATTGCATGTATGGAAGCAATCATCTGCCGCATTGACAAAATAAATTGCTCCACATACCCGCTCATAACTCCGATTTCATCGCTGCTTCTGACTTTTACCTGGACTGTAAAATCTCCATTTGTCATTGCTGTTATTACTTTGATCAGTTCTTTTACTGGACGAATCACAATATGCACGACGCGCTCTACCAAAACTGCCAGCAAAATAATAAATAACAGCCCAATTATCATCATCACATTTCTAACACCGTCAATATCTGCATAAATGACATTTGTAGGAATATAAGATACCAAAATCCAGTCTGTTCCCTGTATTTCGGAAAATGCTGTCATATTCTCTCCTATTTCTGCCATCTTAAGATCTCGCTGAGCCACTTTTTGCCAGACACTTTGCATAAAAGCATCTTGAGATGCACTCAGCTTTGTTGAAATCAAGTCATTTTGATGATGTGCAAGAATCGTTCCATCAGAACTGCTTACCAGAAATGCCCTCGCCTGCTCCATCTCGATATAACTATTCACAATAATGCTGATTCGCTCTAGCGTAAGATCAACAGAAATTACCTTCATGGTATCAGAAGCATCATCCAATATCCCTGAAGCGCTGATAACTTCCTCACCTTTTGCATTGGTATATGCCTTTGTGAATCCCATGTTCCAGCGCGTCAGTCCCTCCTGGTACCATACAGATTGTATTGGATCTGCTTCATTCTTCCCGGACTCTGTTGCAGTTATTAAATTTCCATTTTCATCGGCAATATATAACCCTTCTGGATAATTGTCATGAAAACTATAGTAGCTGTCCAAAATCGCCTGTAACTGTTCTTTTTTTGGTTTGGTTTGTTCAATAGACTGTTTGATTGCCTTGAAAGCCGACAGATTTTCGCTGAGCCAAGCCTCAATCTGATTTGTCTGGTTTTCAATGGATGAACTGAGTAAGTTTTCTGAATATTCCTTGATAATATTTTTTGAAATAAAATACAGAAATCCCACCAACAATATTATAATAGCAATCACTACCGGCAATATAATTGCAAGCAGCTTTACTTTTATAGAAACAATTTTCTTTTGCCCTTTTTCTTTCATCATCCGCCGCCTTTCTTTGCGCTTTCAATCACTCTTTTCCATTCCAACAGTATGTGCATAGCTTACAGCGCTCCAGCCCTGTAGCTTCCAGCATATCATCCAGCCTGTTAAACCGAAGGGTAGTAAAATTCAGCTCCTTTCGAATCTCTTCAACCATCTGCTCATATTTTTCTGTTTCAGGGTCTGCATATTCCTGCAGCACCTCCTCCGTCACCTGACCGTTTTCCAGCCGTTCTATAACACGCCTCGTAATCAAATCCAGCTCAGAAGAAGAACGGGAAAAATTCAAATACTTGCAGCCATACAGCAGTGGTGGACAAGCGGGCCTGATATGAACCTCTTTTGCACCGCTTTGGTACAGAAATTCTGTTGTCTCTCTTAACTGTGTTCCTCTGACAATAGAATCATCAATCAATAACAGACTTTTATTCTTTATCAGTTCATCAACTGCTAAAAGTTTCATCTTTGCAATCAAATTTCTCTTGCTCTGCATGGTTGGCATAAACGAACGCGGCCATGTTGGCGTATATTTGATAAATGGTCTGGAAAAGGGAATTCCTGACTCATTCGCATATCCTACCGCATGTGCAATACCAGAATCCGGCACGCCTGCAACGATATCGGGCTGCACATTATCCCGCTGCGCCATTTTCTCTCCGCAATGATACCGCATCTGTTCTACATTGACACCCTCGTACGAGCTTGCAGGATATCCATAATAAACCCATAAAAATGTGCAGATTTTCATGTCTTTTTGCGGATTTGCAAGTGTCACACAATTTTTCTCTGTCAATACAACAATCTCTCCTGGGCCCAACTCTTTATAATCCACATAACCCAGATTTTTGTATGCAAAATTTTCAAAAGACGCACAAAATCCATCTTCCTTTTTCCCGATAGCAATTGGCGTTCTGCCATATTTATCTCTCGCAGCATAGATTCCTGCCTTGTTCATCAAAAGAATCGATAACGAACCATCAATCACATCCAAGGCAAGATTTAACCCCTCGATCAGATTTTCCCTTCGATTTATCAGTGCTGCTACAAGCTCTGTTGCGTTGACTTCTCCGCCGCTCATCTCCTGAAAATGTGCATGTCCCACATCAAACAGCCGCTGCACCAGTTCATCGGTATTATTTATTTTTCCCACAGTTGTTATCGCAAACGTGCCATGATGAGAACGAATCACTAACGGCTGCGGCTCATAATCCGAAATACAGCCGATACCGTAATTCCCATGCATTTCATTTACATCTTTATCAAACTTTGTTCGAAATGGTGCATTTTCAATGTTGTGAATGGCTCTGTTAAAACCATCTTTCCCATAAACTGCCATCCCTCCTCGTCTGGTTCCTAGATGAGAATGGTAATCAATGCCAAAGAACAAATCAAATACACAATCCTGTTGTGATACTACTCCAAAAAAGCCGCCCATTTTTATAACCATGCCTTTCTATATAAAATCAATATTATTGTTCTACTTCTATTATATTTCCTAAAAAGGAATATCACAAGGAAAATTTTTCAACATCTAAAAAAGACAGCAACAGTTTCGCTTTTGCCAAACTGTTACCGTCTTTTTTGTATATAGGTATTGTAATCCGGCAATTCTTCGCCGTCTTTCTTCAACTGTTGCTCATATTCCTTATCATATTTTCCATAAAAATATAGTTCTAACAAAGTTTTAAAATCTGGAAACTTTTTTTCTCCCTTCACAATCCCATTCTCATCAAGATATCCTGCTTTTTTCCAATCAAACACAGTCTGATCAAAACTGCAGATCTGCCAAGTATCTGGATTTTGCACACAGGCTTTTGTCTGCCCAAGGTCAATGCACAGCGGTCCATCCCATTCACCAATGGGTACAAACTGTTTAATTTTATCAAGCTCTAAATTGACAAGTCCACTGTCTGTACAAATTCTTCGAAAGCTTTCCATCAATGCATACAAATTTCTAAGTGGCTCTTCCTTTGGCAGCGACAACAATTCAATCCACCATAACCCCTTTTCACTTCCTGGTCTGTCATTCTCTATCCCATCTACTGGAACTGGTGCACAAATCACCGTAAACTCATAACAGTATGCCTTTAAATAAGTACGAAAAATAGATGGAAGTTCTATGCCAAATTTTTTTTCAAATTTATTGATATCTGCGTCTGTCACTGTAGACGGGCTTAACATCGTCTTTTTTGCTACTCCGCGGTCTATCAGCGCCTCAAAAGCCCCCGCTATAAATTTTTCTTCCTCCATTTGCGCCATTTTTATTCCCTCTTTACTGCATTATGTAATATTTCTTTAGTATATTTTAAGACTATACCATACTGAAAAAAGATTTTGTTGAAAATGGCGAAATCCATATTGAAAATGGCGAAATTCGTATTTCTTTGATACTCTGCGATAGTTATTTTCGAAGCTTATTGCCGTCCATGTGTGTACAAAATCAATCTGACATCAAAGAGTCCGCTTTCATCATTAATTTCTATACTTCCATTATACTTTTCAACGATTTTTTTCACATTCTTAATTCCAAGTCCATGAACCTGTGAATTGTCTGATTTATCATATTCTTTTGTAGAGATATATTTATCTGCTGTCTTAATCAATACCCCATTATAACTGTTTTTAATATTGATAAAAAGAATGCCTCTCTGATAGGTAATATTGATATGCAACAGTTTATCATCTGACTCTTTTGCTGCAGATATGGCATTATCAAGCAAATTACCCAATATAATATTCCAGTCAAACGTCTGAATATCCAATTCCTGCGGAACACATACTTTACACTTAAAATTCCCAAGGTCATTCCCTGCTCTGTTAATCATGAGATTCAGCAAACTGTCTACATCTGTATTCCCGCTGCTCACATATTCCTTCTCATTTGTCATATACATCTGCATATTTTTGATGTAGCTTTTGATATCTTCCACCCGTTTGCCTTCTGCCATCATCAAAATCTCACTAAGATGGTGTTTTAGATCATGTCTTAATCCACGGATTTTCTCCTCGGATTTCATGACAATCTCAAGCTGATTCGAATAACTCTCAAGCTGTCGTTCTACAAGCGCGCTTTCCTCAAGCTTTGTATATGCCCCTACCATCTCATCACAAATATAAAAAACAATCAAATTCAAGAGAATCATCCCGACACCCATGATTGCCACCACATACTGGCTTTTTGTTTCGCTGACAACGAGTACAAGGAGCAAAAGCACACATACAATCGGCAAAAATATCAGCAAATCCCAATGTTTCAGGGCGATATCCTTCCTCATATTTTTGATTCCGAACTTCTCTATCAAACGCTCACACATAAAATTCAGCAAATAAGACAAATACTGACCGCCACTTCTAATCGCTTCCTCTATGTCATAACTATCAAGCAGATACAATGTAGCTACACCGCAAAACATATTCATGCCGCAGATTAGGGCGGTTGCAAGCAGTTTTTTTCCCTGTTTGCCTGGATAAATCTGAGAAAGCATCCAGATAAAGATACTATTAAGTCCAAAATCGACAATTGGCATATCCGATGTGCCAACAAAATATCTGGTAAAAACTCCTACTGCAAAATAACATCCATATGCAGTCAGTTCCTTTGATTTTTTAATCTTGGCTGTATCAAAAAAACAATGCATATATTTGTAGATAATATAGATTAACAGTACATTCAATCGTTCCGCCCCCATGCGCAGTCCATAATATGCTTCCTAACCAATTTCCTGTATGGCTGACTAATATTCAATATAATATTTCCCCTCATTTTCACATTTTCATAACTGCACTCATTCATGTGGCTCATATTAATGATAAACGATTGATGTATTTGGATAAAATTGTGCGGAAGCTGTACCATAAGATCTTTTATTCTGCCCGTAAATGATATTTTCTCATCAAGTGTTACCATATTCACTTTCTTGTTATCACTATAAAAATAGACAATCTCCTTATATGGTATCCTGCAGTTATATCCATTTGCCTTATATTCAAACAATTTATTATTCCTGTTGTGCAGACGCATCGCTTCTTCAATTGTATCCTCAATATCCTGTGCGCTTACAGGTTTGATCAAAAAATCAATTGGATGAATTTTAAAAAGCTCTAGTGCATAGCTGCTCTTTGAAGATATATAAGCAATGCTGATATCTGGATTTTCAAGCTCATTTCTGATTAATTTTCCAATCTGTATACCATTTGTTGATACAAGCTCTATATCAAGAAACAACAAATCAATATGTATCTTTTTGGTAAGATCCGCATACAAAGCTTCCCCTGTGTGCCAGACAGAAACTTCTATCTCCGCTTTGTTTTTTTTGCTGTATTCCTGTATCATATTTGTGATTTGAACACATGTGTCTCTTTCATCATCGCAAATACCGATATTGTACATCTTCACCATGCCTTTCTGTTCTTCATCCATTGTTCGCTGCAAACTTTATTTTTTTTGCATTTACTTTGACTACCGGCCGTATTCCAAATCCTTCTGTACCGACTTCCATTGTGCGCAAAATCTCTTTTCGATAGCCATTGTCTACCATATAGCACCGGCTGGATTTATCTGGCACTGGCTCTCTGAGCCACCAAAGATATGCCTCAAGTCCTAAGTCCAAAGAAAACATTCTGTACCATAACGTTTGGTCCTGCTGAACAGCCTGTCTGGTTGGCAGCGCATAAATACTAACATTTGCTTCCTTCAACCATGATAGCTCATCTTTTGAAAGCAAATAAACAAAATCTGTTGTCTCTATTGGTGTTTTGTCAAGTGCATTTCCATTTGTAATATTTTGTGTAGGGAGTAATGCCGCTTTTTCTTTTTTGGAAAACCCTGTGAGAAATCCAGGTTCCCCGATATAGCCATTCTTGTTTTCTGACATCGCACTCGCAATCGGGCCAATCCCTTCATATCTTACAGTTTCTTCATCAGAATTGAGCCATGCCCTAATATCTGAATCTGCCCAACAATTGCTGCCGCGCACAAATGCCTGCAATTCAAAATCCCTATCAGCTTCTGTCTCATGAACACTCCAGTAACTATTTCCTTCTTCATCCTCATTGAATACCCCACTTGCCGGTGCATCAAATGCCTTGAATGTCAAAATCTTCTCAGAGATGAGAACCGTTTCCCAATCTTCCCCAATTTTGATAACCCTCCACTGAATTGGCTCTCCCAAATAAGTGCCAAATGATACACTGTCCCCTGTCTGCAGATTCAAAGCCACACCTTGTTCATAAAAGAACATAAAAATACATATCGATACTACTGCTACAAACTCTATCAGTTCAAAAAGCCGTTTGCCTGTATTTGATTTCGTTTTCTGCTGCTTTTCTGCATTTTCAACATTGCACAATTCCTTCAAATTCTTGTCCTTTGTATTCCAAATATTCATCATGAACCTCTTAGACAATCTGTTTCATCTTTCTGCTTTCTATCAATAATGTCCTGTATTTTCATAGTTATTGCCTCCTCATTGTCGGAAGGTCAAACAACTATTACTATTTTACTATTAACTCAATCTATTGTCTAACCCGAACACGCAATTAAAATTAAACAAATGTTTATTGTATTGTGCAAAACAGTGTCAAAAATATGCGCTTTTTGTTTTTATATAGTATATATTCGCAATTTCCTTTGGACGCCCGTGTGCATAAAAAAATTGAGTGCGCTAACCACTCAATTTTCTACTAATACCTTATTTAATATAGCATCTTCCATGATGATGCGTTTGGCAGCTTCCCGGTACTTCTCCTCGTGAAGATACGTATGTCTGTGCGGCTTGATTGACGGCGCCATATCAACTGCCTTGCAAAAGTCTTCCTTTTTCATAGCCAATGTCTCTGCATATTTCCAGAATCCAGTCTCTGTGAGCACTGTGTTGATACGTACATACCGATGATCCTGCACAACGCTCATGATATAAGTCGCAATCCCTACCTGAATACCATGAAGCTGCGGATTCTCCAAAATTTTATCCAGCGCATGAGAAATCAAATGCTCGCTGCCGCTTGTTGGCGCACTGCTTCCCGCAATTTCATTTGCTATTCCGCTCATAGAAAGCGAATCAAGCAATTCCTTCAAAAAAAGTTCGTCCTTTATGCTCTGATAAGGAGTCCGCACAAAACTATTCACTGCTTTCTTAGCAATCATAACCGCAAAATCATTGACTTGTGCAGCTCCATGCTCTGCTTCATAAATCCAGTCATAAACTGCTGTAATCTTGGACAGCATATCACCAATACCAGAATAAATAAACCGTTCTGGTGCAGTGCGAATTATCTCAGTATCCACAATAATGCCATAAGCAAGTCTTGCTGGCACAGAATTTCTCCTGTTTTCTACAATCAGTGACGCACTGGCACTTGAAAACCCATCGCTCGAACTTGAAGTCGGAACACTGATAAATGGTAAATTTTTCAAGAAAGCTGCGTACTTTCCAGCGTCAATCACCTTTCCGCCGCCGATAGCAATGACTGCCTGCGTTTGGTTTGGTATCGAAAAAGCCATGGAGATAATATCGTCTATCACAACAGTATCAATCTCCCGATATTCAAGAACATGGATTCCCTCTGATTTCAAAGATTCCATAACCTTCGTCCCAAACAAATCAATTAACCCATTTCCAAAGTAAATAATAGCCTGACAAAATGATGCTTCTCTCAAATAACTTCCTATATTGTCAAGCGCTCCTTTTCCAACCTTCAAAATTGCAGGAATTTCTATACTGCTCGCGTTTCTCATTGCATTTTGCTCCTCTTCTACTTTTCATTATATTTCAGTGCCCTTGTTGCATTTAATACAGCAATAATCATCACACCGACATCAGCAAAAATTGCCCACCACATATTGACAAAACCAATTGCCCCAAGTCCGAGACATGCAAATTTTATCACAAGTGCAAACACAATATTTTGATGTACAATGCGAAGCGTTTTTCTTGATATATTTATTGCAGTCGCTATTTTAGCTGGGTCATCATCCATCAATACAATGTCAGCCGCTTCTATCGCTGCATCTGAGCCAAGCGCCCCCATTGCTATCCCAAGATCCGCTCTGGAAAGTACTGGCGCATCATTAATCCCATCGCCCACAAAAGCAAGCTTCTCCTTTGTCCCTTTTGCTGTCAAAAGATATTCTACTTCTGTGACCTTATCCGCTGGCAGCAGCTCACTTTTCACCACATCCACACCAAGTTCTGACGCTACTGCTTCTGCTACCGGTTTCGTATCTCCTGTCAGCATTACCACCTGCTTAACACCTGCCGCCTTCAACCCTGCTATGGCAGATTTTGCATTTGGCTTCACAATATCCGAAATCAGAATATACCCTGCATAATTTCCGTTGATTGCCACATGAACCTCAGTTCCTATTTTTTGTGGTGCTGCATAAGATATCCCCAGCATTTTCATGAGTTTCGTATTTCCTGCCGATACCTTTTTCCCACCAATGACAGCTGATACCCCATGTCCGCTACGCTCTTCCACCTCAGACACCCTCGATGTGTCAATTGGTTTTCCATAGGCTTCTTTCAAACTTCTGCTAATCGGGTGATTCGAATAGCTCTCCGCATATGCCGCTGTCTCAAGAAGTTCCTCATTGGATAACCATGTCTCTGCTTGTACATGCGTCACCTCAAACACGCCTTTTGTAAGTGTCCCTGTCTTATCACATACGACATATTTGGTTTGTGAAAGCGCTTCTAGGTAATTCGATCCTTTTACGAGCACTCCTTTGGAAGAAGCACCGCCAATACCGCCAAAAAAGCTTAATGGTATGGATATCACAAGCGCACATGGACAACTAATCACAAGTGTTGTAAGCGCTCTGATAATCCACTGGGACCAGTCTGCCGGATTTCCTATCAAAAGATTGATAATAGGGGGTAACATAGCAAGTACCAATGCACCAATGCAAACCGCCGGCGTATAATATCTTGCAAATCTGGTAATAAAATTCTCTGATTTTGACTTCTTCATGCTGGAATTCTCTACCAAATCCAATATTTTAGACACAGTGGATTCTCCAAATACTTTTGTTGTTTCTATACGCAGCAGTCCTGACAAGTTGACGCAGCCGCTAATAACTGCATCGCCTTCTATAACCTCTCTTGGAAGACTCTCTCCAGTAAGTGCACTTGTGTTTAATGTTGAATTTCCGCTTATGATTACCCCATCTATTGGCACTTTTTCTCCAGGCTGTACCACAATAACCGTTCCTATTTCAACATCGTCGGGGTCAACCTGTTCCAGTTCACCATCTATTTCAATGTTTGCATAATCTGGGCGAATATCCATCAGTGCTGATATATTTCTGCGGCTTTTGCCAACTGCATAGCTCTGAAAAAGCTCTCCGATTTGATAAAAAAGCATTACTGCTGTGCCTTCTATATACTCTCCAAGTATAATAGCGCCTACAGTGGCAAGCGCCATCAAAAAATTTTCGTCAAATACTTGCCCATTTACAATTCCAAGAACCGCTTTTCTCAAGATATCATATCCAATAATCAAATATGGAATCAGAAAAAGCGCTAATTTTAAATATTGGTTTTCTACTGGAATCAAACAAAATAGAAGTACCAAAACTGCTGAGACAAGGATTCTGATTAATACTTTCTTTTGCTTTTTACTCATTTTTTCACACCCTTTTTCCTACACAACGCTATTAAAATATTACAAAGTGGCTTCTGCATCCGTTTGCAGCGCCACTCTGTTCTGATTTCTTAGCAAAAGATCTCACAGTCCGATTCAACTTTTTTGCAATTTTTTACCACTTCTGCCATAACGGATGCCTCGTCAGCACCTTCTTCAAACTCGATTTTCATCTTCTGCGGCATAAATGCAACCGTTGCCTCTTTCACTCCTTCTGTTTTCTTTGCTGCTTCCTCCATCTTTGCTGCACATGCGGCGCAGTCTACTTCAATCTTGTAAGTCTTTTTCATGTTAATTCTTCCTTTCCTTTAATCTTCCAATACATGTTCCATACCGATACGGATTATCTCTGACACATGCTCATCCGCGATAGAATAATAAATACTCTTGCCATCACGTTTGGTTTTCACAAGCTTACTTTGTTTCAGAAGCGCCAACTGATGACTTACCCCTGACTGTGTCATATTTAGCCGCTCGGCAATATCACCCACACACATCTCTTCCTGATCCATAAGCAATGAAAGAATTGTGAGTCTGGTGAAATCCCCAAATATTTTAAATACTGATGCTAAATCCTGCATTGTTTCTGTTGTGTTTCTTGTATCTTTCACACGGTCACTTCCTTTCTCAAATGTTAGAGGATACGGTGTTTTGTTTTATTATATGAACATTTAATCATATATTCACTTATTTGTCAAGAAAAAATCCCGAAAAAAAAAATTTTTTTTCAGGATTTATTTCTTGATATTATAAAACAACTATAGTATTTCCAGCAATTCTTCCACATTTTTCTTGCCAAAAATTACTTTCTCATCATTAATTATCATACAGGGCACACTCATAACATTGTATTTCTCTTTTAAATCCGGAAAATGCGGCAAGTCAAACATTTCTGCACTAACATGCGCCGAATCCGCAGCAATTTTCTGTGCCGCCATGACCGATTCCGGACACATTGTGCAAGTTAATGAAACCAAAATCTTAATATTTTTATCTGCCGAAAGCGCTTTTATTTTCGCACTTGTCTGATTATCCAGCTCCTGTCCCGGCCCTGCCACATTATACAATGCAATAACAAAAGAATTGAATTCATGCCCTCCTGGCACACCATGAAAATAGATTCCACTGCTTTTCCCATTCTGATCCAATATCTCAATCGCAGGCACTCTAATATCAGACGCAGCCTCTGTTTTTGACGCTTCTGCCCATGTCACTTTGTCGGTAATCCCTGTAAATTCATTTAAAAATCCGCGGATTTCTCCAGAAAGAGAACTTTCATCAAGCCACGCTCTTACTGCAACAGAAGATGCAAATTTTGAAAAAACACTCTCTAACTGCTGACGGATTTCATTGCTGATAAAGCCTTCTCCCTTTGTAAAATAATCCTTTCTGTCAGAAACTCCCTGTTCCTGTCCTTTCGTCTTTTTTGCAGGTTCTTGATACAAGTCTGGAATTTTTCGCCTTGCATGAATATCTGACACAATACGTTCTAGGGATGTTGCTGCAATCGCTCCATCTGCAACGGCTGTCACCACCTGCCTTAAGTTTTTGACACATACATCACCTGCTGCAAATACACCTGGAATATTAGTTTGTCTGTTGATATCTGTCACCAGATATCTTTGCTCATTGCGCTCTATGCATTCTGGTATCCACTCCGTATTGGGCACATATCCTGCAAACACAAAAATTCCAAATGTACTGTCCTGGGGTGCATCATAACGCCACTGTTTTCCTGTGACATTGTTTTGAAAGACAGCATACTTTAGTGCCTGTTCACCGCCTGCCTCTATGATTTCTGTCTCAAAAATGGTTTCAATATTATCATAATCCTTTAATTTGTCGGACACGGTTTTTGCACACGTAAAGTCAGGTTCCCGTACTACCATGGTCACTTTTTTGGCATATTTCGTTAGAAAAATACCCTCTTCTACTGCCGCAAATCCTCCACCAATGATAAAAACTTCCTTTCCTGTAAAAAATTCTCCATCACAGGTGGCACAATATGCCACGCCTCTTCCTTGAAATTCTTTTTCTCCCTTAAATCCAAGCTTTCTGGGATTTGCACCTGGCGCAAGTATCACTCCAAGCGCTTCATACTCTCCTTTTGTAGTGCGAAGTAGTTTAATATCTTTTTGCAGCTCCATATCCAATACTTCTGCTATGGCAAATTCTGCCCCAAATCCTTCCGCTTGCACACGCATATGCTCTGTCAGCTCTTTTCCTCCTGACTGTTCTACGCCGGGATAATTGACAATCTCAGAGGTTATGCTAATCTGTCCGCCAATGCCGCTTTTGTCCAGTACAAGCACTTTATATTTTGCTCTTGCTGCATAGATTGCGGCAGACAGGCCCGCTGGCCCCGCGCCTACCACAATCACATCATATAGTCTCTCCTGTGTTTCCATCTGCCCACCTATAACAGCCCTACTAAATCAAGACTTGGCTTTAATGTCTCAGCTCCTGGCTGCCATTTTGCAGGGCATACCTGATCGCCGTGCTCTGCGACAAACTGCGATGCCTGTACACGGCGAAACAGCTCCTCTGCATTTCGTCCTACATTGCCCGCGATAACTTCATAAGCCACAATCTTGCCTTCTGGATTCACAATAAAGCTTCCTCTCTCTGCAATACCGTCCTCCTCAATCATCACATCAAAGCCTCTGGCAAGGACTGCCGTAGGGTCTGCAAGCATTGGATATTGAATTTTCTGAATTGTTTTGGATACATCATGCCATGCTTTATGAACAAAATGTGTATCACAGGATACGCTGTAGATCTCACAGCCTATCTTCTTAAAATCTTCATATTTGTTCGCCAAATCCTCAAGCTCTGTCGGACACACAAAGGTAAAATCGGCCGGATAGAAAAAGAATACACTCCACTTTCCAAGAACATCTTTCTTTGTTATCTCTTGAAATTCATTTTTTACAAATGCCTGAACCTTAAAATCTACAATTTCCTGATGAATTAATGACATAAAAAAATCCTCCTTAAAATTTTCGGTATGGTATAGCGTAACCCGTTTGAATGCAAACCATACCCAGCTAAGGAGAATTTTTTATAACTTTTTTCATTCTTTATACAGACAACTAAATTCTTAAGTGATTGCAGGTGGCAGCCACATCTTAATATTTTTCTCATTTCTTTTCAGGGACGAGAGCTGTTTGTTTCGTGTTCCCCCCCCCCTAAGTCCACCTATTCGGTTATTTATATATATTTCTTTAAAATCTGTGAAAGCCTATCCACATCAATTGGTTTCGCCACATGTTCATTCATTCCACAGTCAAGGCAATGCTGTATATCGTCTGAAAAAGCATCTGCGGTCATTGCAATAATCGGAATATTGGCATCTTTACGATCTAATGCACGAATTGTCTTTGCTGCATCATATCCATTCATAATCGGCATTCGAATGTCCATCAATATTACATCATAGAAGCCCACTGGCGATTGCTCAAACATTTCAACACAAATCTGCCCATTCTCCGCACGCTCCAATTCAAATCCGGCTTCTGACAAAAGCTCTTCTGCAATTTCCCAGTTCAAATCATTATCTTCTGACAACAGAACATGTTTTCCCGAAAAGCACTGTAAATGAACTTCATCCTCTGATTTTTCATCTGCTTCTCTAAGCACATGCTGGCTCAGACCCAAAAATAAATTGGACTTAAACAATGGTTTGGAAATAAATCCCTGGATGCCTGCTTCTTTGGCTTCCTGTTCTATTTCGCTCCAATCATATGCCGAAATGATTAAAATTGGTACTTTGTCGCCTAAATGTTTCCTCATCTCACGTGCTGTATGCAATCCGTCCATTCCTGGCATTTTCCAGTCCAAAAGTACCACTTCATAATCATTGTTTTCCTCATGACACTTTTTAACCATCTCTACAGCAGTTTTTCCATCACTGGCCCACTGTGCATCAATCCCAATTTCTTTTAAGGAAGAAACGGCGCTCAAACACAAATCCTCATTGTTATCTACTACCAGCATTTTCCAAGGAGGTAATATCATATCTGCCTCTTTGGTATCTGCCTTTTCCAAATCAAGGACAATATGGAATTCACTTCCTTTTCCAGGTGCGCTCTTCACTTCTATTGTACCATTCATGGTATCTACAATTGCCTTGGTAATCGCCATACCAAGCCCTGTGCCTTCAATCTTATCAATCTGCGCTTTTTCTTCGCGCGTAAATGTATCAAAGATTTTTTTCTGAAACTCTTCTGTCATTCCAACGCCATTATCTTTGACCCGAAAATGACATCTTACATAATTATCTCCTTTTGGAGAATCTTCTTGATCCAGAAAAACATTGATAACGCCGCCTTCTGGTGTAAATTTTAAAGCATTTGATAAAAGATTAATCAGCACTTGATTCAATCGAACACTGTCACAATATACCTCTTCTGTCTGAATCTTTTGAATAAAAATATCAAAATGCTGCTGCCTTTCTTTTACTTGTGGCTGTACAATATTCACAATACTGTCCATTGCCTTGCTTAAAGACAGCAGACTCATATTGAGAGACAGCTTTCCACTCTCAATCTTAGACATATCCAATACATCATTAATCAATCCTAACAAATGCCTGCTTGAAAGCGTTATTTTTTCCAAACAGTCCTTCACACGCTCTGTATTATCAATATTCGCCATTGCGATAGCTGTCATTCCCACAATTCCGTTCATCGGGGTACGAATATCATGGCTCATGCTGGAAAGAAACTCACTCTTTGCCTTATTGGCTTTGGCAGCTTCTCTTCTTGCCTGATCCAACTCATACATCTGCTGCTGTGACAGCCTATAATACAAAATAAATATAATAAGAACACCTATTAGTACCGTAATACACAAAATCAAAGTAATTGCTTGACGCTCTACCGATAAGTTCTTCATGATTTTATCGAGTGTTCCAAACGGCATCACAGAAATCAAGTACCATTCTGAATCTGGCAAATGTGTACATAATAAATATAAAGTTTGGCCGTTTACTTGGACCGTCGTTTCATAATCTGTATTTGTGTTGATAGCATTTTGCAGCTCTGCAGCGTACTCTTCTGCAGTCTTTCCATTGTATTCTGAAAAACTCTCTGTAAAAAAATTAAAATAGCTGTCTTCTTTCCTTGTCCGGACAACATAAGTACCATCTCTACGAATAATATAAGAATACATCAGTGAATCTTTTTCATCTAAAGAAAGAACACTTTTCAGATAATCCATAGGAATTGCGCCTACCATAACGGAACTTGTTCTTCCGTCACTCATAGGATAATTAGCGTCAATTAGCAGACACAGCAGCTTTTCTCCTTCTGGACTGACACCTGCAAATACACGCAAACTGCTGTCATTCAACACCCTAAAAAAAGTCTCTTCATTGTCATATTCCACAGGTGTCCCATAAATTGTTTCGCCATAACCATCACTGGTATAAAGTCCTAAGTAGACAAAACTACGCACTTGGACGCTGAATCCTAACTGTTCGATCATATCCTGCCCATATTCCATAGTCTCAGGCGGATGTCTTTCTACAATCCCTTTTAATTCCATCATTCGCAGATTTACTACTGCATCAAATTTCTCCTGCATCTGCTTTGCCATCGCAGACATATAAATTGCGCCAACTTTATTGATTGCATTATCACTTTTTCCGGCTATTATTGCAGATGCAATGGAAACCATCGCAACACATACAATCGCCAAAACCGAAAATCCTATTAATAAAAATTTTTTTGCGTTCTTTATCATAGTTATTTCTCTTAAATCATTCATCCATATCAAACTATATGTAAATTTTGGTACGAATGCTCCTTCTACCCTTTTACAATAAATTACAAAATACCTTTTTTATTATACATTGAATCTGTAGAAAGTCAACAGTGCAAAATTGTTTCCATTCCAACCTTTTGCGGGACAAGTCCACAGCTTTCATAAAATTTCTGTGCACTTTCATTGCATGCCCATACATTTAATGTTATATTATAACATTTTTGCTCTCTGGCAAACTGCACCACATACTCATACAAGCGTTTCCCGATATGCTGTCCGCGTCTGCTCTGGTCAACACATAAATCATCAATATACAATGTTCTGATATCTGTCAGAATATTATCATTTATATGTTGCTGAAATATACAAAAAGCATAGCCTAGGATTTCTTCATTCTCATTTACACATACAAAAATCGGTTTTGTGTCATCATGAATAAGCTTGCGAAGTTCATCATCTGTATATTTTTTTGTATCCTCTTTAAAGAGATCTGGTCTGCCCTTGTGATGTATCATTAGAACCTGACAAAGCAGATTATTGATTCCCCCCATATCTTGTTCTTTGGCACGCCTTATGTTCATTTTTCAATTCTCCCTCATTATTTAACCTTTTACTAGACATTTCCGAAATTGTTCGAAATAAAGTCCATTATTTTTAGTATACAATATTTGTAAACACTTTTCAATGGGTTTTGCTGTATCTTCAGAATAAACGCATGAACGGATATTCTCTAATTGCCATCCAATTATTTGGTGAGT
>OFGE01000984.1_pt1 | contig 28003 bp, 16 predicted proteins | sample 1521681 | NCBI WGS metagenome assembly OFGE01 (sample SAMEA3504093, study PRJEB24116) | mouse gut metagenome | biome: mouse gut; feature: mouse-associated habitat; material: faeces | place: Denmark | collected 2011
CCGCCGCATAGGTGGTTGCCGCTGCCAATGAGGTCGTCGCGCTCGTCGGAGGTGTAGGTGAGCGCCAGAATCAGCTGCTGGCGCAACACGCTCTCGATGTCGATGAGGGTCTGGCCGATGAAGTAGCTGGGACTCGTGGAGGGCGAGAGCATCTCGGGGCCGAAGTAGCCGGGAAACAGCACGCGGCGCAGCTCGGTGATGAGCCCCTTGATAGCCGTGCGGCTGGGGAAGCGCCGTCCCGGCTTCGTGAAGAAGATCTCGTCCGCCTCGTAGTTCTTCTCGATAGCGGCGACGATGCGCTCCAGATTGTCTCCGAACATAGGGCCTCCTCGCAGATCGGCGGCACGGGCCGCCTTCCCAGGCGGCCGTCCGCGGTTTTCGATAGGATAGCAGAAAGGCGACGGTTCGCCGCTGAACACAGCGGCCGGGGGCGAAAGGGCTACTATCGAAGGCAAAGATACTAGATGCTCGTTCGACGCCGAATCGCAGCCCGCGCACCTGGCGTCTTTGCCTCGCACGGAAGCCGGCCATGCGGCTTCCCAAGCCAAGCAGCCCCGTTGCCTTCGCTCGCCGGGGCTGCTTGCATTCTGTTGCGCTGATGCTGACGCTCCAGCGAGCTACGCTGACGCTGCGGTGCCGGGAGACTCCCATAGCCCAACGAAGCCCTGCTTCATCATGAGGAGGTCCCTCTTTCCGAAAGCTGCACCTTGCGAAGAACAGCCTGAGCAAGAGAAGGATCGACGAGACGCGATAGAGCAAAGCACTTTTTGCCAGCATCTTTGAGCGACGCTCCTACGTGATAACAAGTTTTCTCGTCAATAACAAGAAATCGATCATGAAAGGAGCTGCTGTATCTAACAGAGAGCAAAGGGTATTGCGCATTGAAGAGATCGACGTCCATCGTTGTGAGCTTACAGTTGGGCTTAGTCCAAACGACTACCTCGACCCCTGTATGCTTCTTCGCAAGTATGTTGAGAGTTTTGGTATCAACATAGCCGTCGACAACGATTATTTTTTTCTTTGCTTCCTGTATAAGATCAACAATGAGGCTAAACGCGTCGTACAACTGGCCCTCGAAAAATAGCTTTTGACAAGGGGCACTCTGATCGCCAATAAACTCGAATATGAAATCCAGACGCTGATCTGTCTTGTCTTGTCGCCGCTCAAGACCCTGAATTCGTGCAAGCAATTCAGCATTGGCGACAGAAAAGCGGCGAAGAGCGACAAACGCCTCCATGATCCTTACGCTCACGGCAACGGCAATGTCACTGTGAAGCACAGCGGAAAGCATCGCCACTCCCTGCTCTGTAAAAACATGGGGTAGCTTCCTCCTGCCCCCGTGATTGCTTCCAGAACTTGATGTCGCAATCTGCGACATCAAGTTCTCGTATTCGGACTTCGTGAGCTGAAAGCAGAACGACTCCGGAAAACGTGCCTGGTTTCTTTTTACGCTCTCGTTCACGCGTCGCGTTTCAACCTGGTACAGTACGGCGAGATCGCTATCGAGCATCACCTGTCTGCCCCGAATTCGATAGATTAAAGTCTTTATATCGGTGAAATCGTCGACACCTCGAAGAGAAATTGCTGAAGCAATATTTCCACTGCGCTCTTTCTGCTCAGACATAGGAGGCCTCTTTCTTACGAAGCGGCTGTCCTCCGGTCCGACCAAAGTTAGAGAAAACTCAACCAAACATTTGTACTATTATATCTGATAAGATAGGAGCAATCAACCCAGTATTTGAGCAAGTATGGACACTGAGTCCGCCTAGCATCCATTTTGGAAACAGGGAATCTACCGTGAACCGCTTTCAGCGCAATCGCACTGCTTCTCTTCCACGCACTCGTGCTGGCCGCTCGGCCCATCGCCGCAGTACACGGCGCGGTCGGGGTTGCCGGCCAGATATGCGGCCATGGAGTACTGGGTGATGTCGCTGCGGTTGATGATACCCACGATGTGGCCCTCTTCCAAAACCGGCACCTTCTTCAGGTGATTCTCGGCCAGCACGCGGCACACGTCGGTCAGGTTCGCGTGCACGCTCACACATATGGGGCTCGCAGCACCGATCTCGCTGGCGCGCATCTGCATCACCTTCGCCAGCTTCTCGTCGTAGCCCTCCTCGTCGGGAACCGTGCGGTTGATGAGCACGATAGGATCGGTGAAGGAGCTGCGGCGCGGGCTCAGGCGCTTCAGAATGTCGCCGTCGGAGATGAAGCCCACCGGCTCCCCCGAAGCGTCTACGATGGGGGCCGCCGAGATGTTCTTCTCCACGAACAGGCGCATGGCCTCTTCCACGGTAGCCTCCTGGGAGAGCGAGTACACGTCGGTCTTCATGATGGAGGTGAGCAGCGACTTGCGCGTGCCGCCCTCGTCCACGGCCGCCTCCTCGCCGGGCTTGTCCTTCACGAACATAATGGTCATGACCAGGCCCACCAAGCACAGCAGCGTGCACACGAGGAACGCCGCGTTGATGCCGAGCATGGTGCCCTGGGCCGCGCCGAAGTTCGGCGTGGCGAAATTCTGCACCTGGGTGGATACGGCGATGATGATGGCCGTGCCGAGGGAGCCCGCCACTTGGCGCAGGGTGTTGTTCACCGAGGTACCGTGGTTCATCACCTTGTTGTCCAGGGCATTCATGCCCCAGGTGGTAATGGGCATATTCACGAGCGCCATGGAGAACATGCGCACGGTGTACACGATCGTGAGGTAGATAATGCTCGACGTGAGGTTCAGAATGGCGAAGGCGAAGGTGGTGAGCGTCAACAAGCTCATGCCCACGATGGCCATGCGACGCGGGCCGTGGCGATCGAACCACTTGCCGGCGATGGGGTTCATAACCCCCATGAGGATGGCGCCGGGCATGAGCACAAGGCCCGACACCGTAGCCGACAGCCCGTGGAGCGACTGCACGTAGATGGGCATGAGGATGCCGGCCGCCAGCAGGGCCCCCTGCACGAGCATGCCGATGATGGTGCCGATAAGGAAGCGGCGGTTCTTCAGCACATCAACCCGCAGCATGGGGTGGGGCAGCCGCGTCTGGCGGATGAAGAACCACACCACCCCGACGATGCCAACCACGGTAGTGGCCACGGGCACCAGGGTCAGCCCCGCCGAGCCCAAGGCCGAGAAACCATAGAGCATGAGCCCGAAGCCCAGGGTAGATAGAACCAGCGACAGCGGATCGAGCACCGAATCGCCCTTGTTCGCCGGGGCCTTGTTGTCCACGAGGAACAGCGATGTCGCAATGATGACGAGCGACAGCGCGAAGATGATGTAGAACAGGATGTGCCAGTCGGCCTGATCGATGACGAAGCCCGCCACCGTGGGGCCGATAGCCGGCGCGAAAGCGATCACAAGGCCGAAGATGCCCATGGCCGATCCGCGGCGATCCACGGGAAACACCAGCATGAGCACGGTCATAGTCACGGGCATGAGGATGCCGGCGCCCATGGCCTGCACGAGACGACCGCCCAAAAGCACCGGGAAGTTCGGGCCGACGCCCGCCATAAGCGTGCCGACAGCAAAGGTGGCCATGGAGAACACGAACAGTTTGCGCGTGGAAAAGCGATCCTGTAAAAATGCCGTGATGGGAATCATGATGGCGTTTACCAGGGTGAATCCCGTGGTGAGCCATTGGGCCGTAGACTGATCGACGGCCATTTCCACCATGATGGACGGCAGCGCCGGCGTAACTAGCGTCTGGTTCAACACGGTAACGAAGGCGCCGAACACCAGCACCGCCAACATCAGCCATTCCTTGCGGGACAATTTCATCTTCTACCTCGTCTGCTACTCGTCTCTTGCGTGCGCTTCGCCATATGCGTTCTGTGGGCCGACCTACTGTACCACTGCAAGGCCCCGCGTCGCCGCGAACCGCGCCGAACGGTTGCGGGGCTGGCAACTTGCCCGCAGTCCTTTGGGAGCTCTGACTTAAAAGCCGAACCGAAGCGCCAGAGGACGGAAGGGCCGCGACCGGGCGGGAGAAAAGCAACAGCACTATGAAAGTTCACGGTAAAGCGGTGTCAGTTCGGCGGATGCGGCGGGAAATCGCCTAGGATATGTCCCGTAATTTAGTCGACGGATAGGGGCTCTTCCAAAGGGGAAGCGGCCTGAAATCCACCGAAAGGGTGCATGACGGTATGTATACCGCACTTTGCTTGTTGCTCGTTGTCCTGTTCCTGCTGATGAACGCGTTCTTCGTTGTGGCCGAGTTCGCGCTGGTGCGCGTGCGCCGCAGCCAGATCGATATGGCCGTGGCCGAAAAGCGCCGCGGCGCCGAGGCGGCCCGCGATGTGACGACCCACATCAACGCCTACCTGTCCGCCTGCCAGCTGGGCATTACCCTGGCCTCCCTGGCCATCGGCTGGCCGTGTCCGCCGTGCTGGAAGGCCCGCTGCTGGCCCTGGGCCTGCCCGAAGCCGCCATCCATCCCATCTGCGTGGCCGTGGGCTTCTTCATCGTGACAGCCCTGCACGTGGTGGTGGGCGAACTCATCCCCAAATCCTTCGCCATCTTCTCCACCGAGAAGTACGCCCTGCATACCGCCGGGCCCCTGCGCGTGTTCTACCGCATCACCTACCCCATCATGGTCATCTTCAACGGCGTGACCAACGCCGTGATGAAGCTTTTCGGCCATGATCCGGCCGACGAGCACGAGGTGTACACCGGCGACGAGATCAAGCTGCTCATCGACGAGTCCACGGAGAACGGCCTTATCGACCCCGAGCAGAACGAGTTCGTAGACAACATCTTCGATTTGGGTGACAAGGACGCCGAGGGCATCATGACCCCCCGCACCGACGTCATCTGCCTGGACACCGAGGACACGCTGGAGGAGAACCTTGATCTCATTCGCCAGTACAAGTACTCCCGCTACCCCGTGTGCCACGGCTCGAAGGACCACATCGTGGGCTTCGTACACACCAAGGACCTCGTGGACACAGCGCTGGACACGCCCATGAGCGAGTGGAACGTTCGCGAGCTGCCCGCCGTGCCCGAGAGCATTCCCATCGCGAAGCTGCTGGAAACCATGCAGGAGCGCTGCACGAAGATCTGCGTGGTGGTGGACGAGCACGGCGGCACGGCCGGCATCGTCACCATGAGCGACATCATGGAGCAGATCGTGGGCCGCATCGACGACGAGTACGTCCATGACACCGATGACGACGTGGAGGAGCTGCCCGACGGCACCTACCAGATCAACGGAACCCTGGCCATCAACGACCTGGTGGAGCTGCTCGGCTTCGAGCCCGAGGAAGCCGACGAGGTGGAAACGGCCGGCGGGCTGCTGCTGAAGCTGTTCGACCGCATTCCCGCCGAGGGCGATGTGGCCGTGCTGGAGCATCGCGGCACCAAGGTGACCTTCACCGTGCTGTCCATGGACCGTCTGCGCATCGACCGCATCTGCATGGCCATCGATCGCCCCGACGAGGAGTAGCGGGCGGCCCCGAGAGCTTCGTATCCGGGCGGTCTTCGGGCCGCCCTTCGACCGAGCGACGGCCCCATGTATAATGTCCCCGTATGATCGAGGGCCACAACAGGAAGGGGCATACCGTTGCAGCGCAATCACGGGCGGTGGCTCGGCAGAAATCTCCTGATAGCTGTGGCGGGTATCTCCGCCCTTCTGGCGGCCCAGTCATTTGAGGCGCCCTGCGAGATTTCCTGGTATCTTCCCCTGGGACAAGGCAGCGTGCCGGCGACCATTGTAGACGTAGCCGTCGCCTCCCTCGTTTCTTGCGCTTTGATCATCGCGGGCAACCGAGGGGGACGCGCACTCGCGAGTGTTCCCCTCGCCATAGCAAGCGCCTCATGCTGCCTAATGGGCCTGGCCATGCAAGGTACGGGAGAGCCCCTCTCCATCTTTGGACTCATCCTCATGTCTGCCGGGGGAACCGTTCTCCTCTTCTGCTGGCTGGCGGCAGTCTGTGCCCAGCGCGATATCGGCATTGCCGAGCTGATGATAGAGGTCGAGGTGCTCGCATCGGCGGCGGCGATTCTCCCCTCGCTTCTGCCTACGTCATGGTGCCAAGTCCTCGCCGGCATGAGCGTGGCAGCCTCTGCGGTGGCACTTTGCCTCATCCAGCGCCCCGCGCCTTCCGCATCGGAGGCCGAGCGGTCTTTTACCCTCGAGCCGTCTTCGCTGGCGAAAATCCTCTGCAGCTTCTTTGTTATCGGACTGGTGGTGGGATCCTTGCAGTACTCGGTCTTCCTGCAGCAGGCAGAAGGCGAGATGTTCCCCGTCATCATTACCGCCATATCGCTCGCACTCGTGCTCTGGCTCTTTAACCGCGGGCGAGACTTCAATCTGTCGGTATGGACGAAAGTGGTTGCGACCCTTTCGTTGGTCGCTCTTATCTTAGTGCTGTTCTCATCGACTCTCACCTACCTTGCCTACGTGTTGGCCGGCATCGCATACTCTCTTTTGGAATGCGGCGCCCTCTACATGGGATTGCTCCTGGGGAGGCTGTATCCTGGTACTCGTGTGAGAATCTTAGCCACTGCCTGGTGTGTGGGGACTTTAGGGTCCCTCCCCCTGCTGGCTTCCGCTTTTTTCGGACCCCACATCGCAAGCAGGGTCGCCATGCTCTTCATGGCCCTTCTGCTCGTCGTGGCATCCATTTGGATTCTGGAGGATCGAACCATGTCGCTGCTGTTGTCCGCAAGCGGCGGCGCGAAGCTCACCTCACTCTCGGGTCGTCCCCTTGAATCATTCAGCGACAACAGGGGCCTGACTACTCGCGAACGCGATGTATTCAATCTCTATATCGTCGGACGAAGCGCCCCCTACATTGCAGAGAAGCTCGTAATCAGCGAGAGCACGGTGAAATCTCACCTGCAGCACATCTACACCAAATGCGGCGTCCATTCGCGCCAAGAGCTTATTTCGCTCGTTGAAACGACCTCGAAGGAATAAACCACCTGGTCAGATGGTTGTCGTACTTTTCGTATAGGGTGCTTTTTCTTGTATTTCATACGTTTCTCCTGTTTTGCGCGACTTCCGAATGCGGTGATATAGGTGCCGTCCTGATATACGACAAAAGGAGGGTACCGTGACGATGAAGGATTTTGGGAAGAAGGGAACGCTCAGCCGCCGAAGCTTTTTGGCAGCGCTCGGGCTGGCGGGCGCTTCAGCTGCCGGCGCAGGCCTCGCCGGCTGCGCCCCGAAGCAGCCAACCGAGGCAGCTGGCGACGACCAGACCGCCCTCGCTGACACTGGCACCCTGGTGGAAACCGACATCCCCGAGGACAAGATTATCGAGACGGTTGATTGCGACGTGTGCGTGGTCGGCCTGGGCGTGGCGGGGGTAGGAGCCCTGCGTTCTGCCGCTGAAGGAGGACTCAAGGTAGTCGGCGTCGAGAAGGGCAGCAAGCCCAGTGCTCGCTCGAACATGTTCGCCGCCTTCGGCACCGAGAAGACGCGCTCCATCGGAATCGAGGACATCAGCCCCACCGAGGTGGCCAACGAGCTCATGACGCAAATGTCGCATCGCGCAGACTATCGCATAACCACGAAGTGGCTGAAGAACTGCGGGGAGGCCTTCGAGTGGTATACCTCCGCTTACGACGGACTCCTGTGGCTCGGCATGGAAGACGAGCTTCCCGAAGATCCTAATCAGCTGTTCGTTTGCGCCGATACGCTCACGAGCGGCGTCTACCGCTTCGGCATCGATCACGAGCGCCTGTTCGCCGGATGCTGCTGCATCAGCGGCGGAGACGAGACCCATACGCCCATTCTGGAGGCCAATGTCGATGCAGCCGTGGCCACCGGCAACGCGCAGGTGCAATTCTATTCGCCAGCCGTGAAGCTCGAGACTGCTGACGGTCAGATAACCGCCGTGATCTGCCGCAATGATGAGGGCGAGGGCTACACGCGCTATCGTGTCTCCAAGGGCGTGGTGCTCGCCACGGGCGGCTATTCCCACAACGAGAAAATGCTGGGGCAGTATGCTCCGTGGATTCTGAAGAACCAGGACAAATTCCTGTTCTCATACGAGGTGACAGATCACGACGGCAACCCCGCCGATACCGGCGACGGCCAGCAGATGGGCATGAACGTCGGCGGCCACCTGGACGTGGGACCCCATGCGGTAATGGCTCATATCCTCCAGTTCGGCCAGGAGTTCTTCCTGCAGGTCAACGAGCACGGCGAGCGCTTCACCAACGAAGACCTCAGCATGACCAATATCGCTAAGGTCATGCAGAACCAACCAGGCAGCAAGGTTTTCCAAATCATAGACAGCCACTGGCCCGAGCAGTACCCGATGCTCGAGATGGTCATGGAAAATATCCGCAGCTATGGCGACGGCGAGGGTTTTTCGGCTCAAGCCGACACGCTTGAAGAGCTTGCCTCCCAGCTGGAGCTCAGCGCAGATGCCACCCAGAACTTGGGCGCAGCGGTCGCGCGCTACAACGAGCTGTGCGAAAAGGGGGTCGACGAAGACTTCGGCAAGGCGGCGGAGAAGATGTTCCCCGTGGTCGATCCTCCCTTCTACGCGATCACCTACGATATGCTCAAGCACACGTCGGTGGAAGATGTGAGCTGCATGCGACTGCTCGTTACCATGGGCGGCCTCGTAACCGACGACAATGCTCGCGTGCTCAACGACGACATGGAGCCCATTCCCGGCCTGTTTGCCGTTGGCAACGTGCAAGGCGGACGCTTCGTGGAGGACTACCCCTTCACGTTGTCGGGAGCCAGTCACGCCGCGGCTCTCACCTACGGGTATCTGACGGGCAAATATCTCGCCGAGCAGGCTTAAACGGTGCCATTTTGGCGCGCGGGACCCTCAGAATTTCCCGCGCGCCAATCGATCCCTCTGGCCCAAACAGTAAAGAACCCCGGCCTGGGCAAAGTGCCGGGGTTCTCCCTTTTCCGCTGACTGGTTCCACTATCGAAAAGCGTAAGCCGCCGGGGTAGCTCCCCTTGAGGGCCATCGGGATTCTAAGACTCCTCCCCGATAAAACGCATGGCGCTCTTCCAGGTGATGGCCTCGAACTCCTCGGGGGTGAAGGGCATGGCCGCCAGCATGCGATACTCAGTGGCGGGGCTCCACATGGGGAAATCGCTGCCGAACATGACGCGGTCGGGCCCATAGGCACGCACCAGTTCCACCGTGCGACGGGGCCCGAGGAACTCCAGGGCGCTGGAGGTATCCACGAAGCAGTTCTCGTTTTCCAGGTACTCCAAGGCATAATCGAAGATGGACCAGCCGCCAAAATGGGCCGCATCCACCTTCAGGCGTGGAAAGGTGCGCAGAATACGCTGCAACCGGCGCGGGTGCGAGTAGTCGTAACGGTAATCTCCCGTGTGGATGACGATGGGCAGCCGGCCCTCGATCACCTCGTACAGCCGCATGAGCCGCGGGTCGTCCATATTCACCATCTGAGTATCGGGATGAATCTTCACGCCTTTCAAGCCCAATTGAATAGCGCGGTCGATCTCCCCTTCTACGTCCACATAGTCCTGGTGCATAGTGGCAAAGCCGATGAACTCGGGGTGCATGAAGCACTGATCGGCGATGAACGTGTTGATAGTCTCCACCTGACCGGGAGACGTGGCCACCGAGTGCACAATATGATGGGTGATAGGCGTACCCTCGCAGGCTGCGAGCAAAGCCTCGGACGAGGCATCGGGCGCGGCCATGGTCACGCGATAGAAGTCGCCCACGGCAGCCGAGGCCTTTGAGGCGATCTTCGCAGGGTAGATATGGGAATGGGCATCAACAACCGGCATGGGAGACATCCTTCGACGCGAGCCTTATTTTCCCTATTGTAAGGAACGGAGAGCTGCGGAAAAATGACCAACCTGCTCATTCTGTTGCCAAAATCAGCGAACGGCAGACTCGTTCTTTGCCTGAGAATAAACTGGCGGAGGAGGAGGGATTCGAACCCTCGTCACCGGGGTTACCGGTGAAACGGTTTTCGAGACCGCCGCATTCAACCACTCTGCCACCCCTCCGCATGGGGTGATGCGCCATGATGGGGCGCTATAGCGAAGCGAGCCTTAACGGCTCGCGAATTAACTCTGGCGGAGAGGCGGGGATTTGAACCCCGGATACGCTTTTGGCGCATACACGATTTCCAATCGTGCTCCTTCGGCCAGCTCGGACACCTCTCCACATAGCCTTGCTTCGCACAGGCGAAGCGTTTAAGAAGTATAGCGCAGCAGCGCCGCCCACTCAAGAAGTTTTTTCATCACCATCGATGAAACAAAAAGAGCGCCCGCCACAACTCGGCGGACGCTCCGTTCAGAACAATAGAAGGGAGGGCTACTCGGTCGCGCCTTCCGCAGGCTGCTGGGAGGCACCGCTGCCAGCTGCATCGCCATCAGCGGCATCTCCCTCGGCGGGCTGCTGGCCGTCTCCCTGAGCGCCGTTCTCCATCTGCTGGGCAGCCTCGTCAGCTTCTCCCTCGGCGCCCTCGGCGCCCTCTTCAACACCCTCGGCCACGGGGGCTTCGGCAGTACCATCGCTTTCGCCCTGAGCCGCATCGTCGCCGCTATCGCTTGCAACCGGATCGATGTCAACCGGGTTGCCATCCTCGTCAACCGCCGTAATGCCCGTGCCGTCGTCCTTCGACTCGTCCTTCGGGAAGTTCGCCATATCGACGTAGTAGGGAAGCCCCTCGGGCATATCGTTCACCTTGATATCGGCGGCCTCGCGCTGACCCTCGAGCCATGTGTAGTAGGCCTGGCTGTCGTTCTGGGCCTCACTCATAGAGCGCACTGCCTCCTGGAACTCCTCGGGAAGGTCGGAGAGTTTCTCCAAGGTTTCCGGGGCCTCGTACACGTCCGTGCACTTGATGATGTGGATGCCGTAGCTGCTGGTCACCAGATCGGACACCTCGTCCTTACCCAGCTCCTTCAAAGCGGTAGTGTATTCGGTCACCAGGTTGTTCAGGCTGTCCCAGCCCACGTTGCCGCCATCGCCCGAAGTGCCGGTGTCCTTCGAGTACTCTGCTGCAGCGGCGGCAAAATCGAGCTCGCCGGACTTGATCTTGGCGAGCACCTCTTTGGCAGTGGCCTCGTCGCTGGCGTCGAATAGGATGTGCGAGCTCTTTCGAGAGCCGTCGTAGCTAGTCTTGTAGGTCTGGGCCAGGGTAAGCAGATCTTCGTCGGTCGGCTCGGCGGCATCTTCAGCCACCTTCTCCTTCAGCAGCTGGGTTTCCAGCGTGAGGGCGATGTTCTCGCGGTACTGCTCTTCGGTCATGCCCACCGAGTTGAGGGCATTCGCCCAAGCCTCGTCGGAGTCGTAATTGGCACGCATGGAGTCAACATACTGGCTCACTTCGGCCTCATCGGCGTGAATGTCCAGACTCTCGCTCCCCTGCTTCACCAGCTCCTGATCAACGTATCCGTCGATCATCTCCTTGCGAACGCTCTCGGGAGTGTAGTCGTTCTCAGCCAGCCACTCGCCCCAGGCTTGCTCCTCGGTCAGACCCATCTGGGTACGAATGTTCTCCACTGCTGTGGTAATCGTGTCTTCCTGAATCTCGGTGCCGTTAACGGTAGCGGCCACGCCGCCCGTATAGGTAGAACCGGTGCCGTCAGTGCTCGCCTCAGAACAACCGGCAACGCCCACGGTGCACACAGCGGCCAGTCCGAACACGGCAATCGACTTGGCAAAGGACAGCTTCTTCATACATACCTTCCCTCTAGGCGACTGGAACTGCCAGCTTCGTTTCGCGCCTGCGTTTTGACACAGTTCCAGATGATTTCGAACCGCATTTTCCCATGCAAGGCCGCAAGGTAACAACCGCCGCACAATTTGCCCACTTTTGATTCACGGTTCGTCAATTACAAAAATGACAAACCCCACGTCAATGCTGAGTAAATGACATGGGGATTGTCAGGTAATTCCAGATTTGTGCGACCCGCGGGCCGAACCAAAACGACTACTTCTTCGAGGCCTTCTTGCGGTCGGTGGCAGAAAGCAGGCGCTTGCGCAGGCGAATGGACTGCGGGGTCACCTCCACCAGCTCGTCGTCCTCGATGTACTCCAGGGCCTCTTCCAAGGTGAAGGTGATGGGAGGCGTCAGCTGAATGGCCTTGTCGGCAGAACTGGAGCGCTGGTTGCCGAGCGACTTCGTCTTCTCGACGTTCACCACCATATCGCCTTCTTTGGCGGACTCGCCCACGATCATGCCCTCGTAGCACTCATCGCCCGGGCCCACGAACAAACGCCCGCGCTCCTGAAGGGTGTCCAGGGCGTAGGCCACGGCCTTGCCCGTGGACATGGCGATCATGCCGCCGTTCTTGCGACCGGCCATCTCGCCGGAATAGGGACCGTACTCCTTGAAGTGGTGGAACAGCATGGCCTCGCCGCGGGTGGCGTTCAGAATACGAGTCTTCAGACCCATGGTGCCGCGAGAGGGAATGCGGAAGGTGAGGTGCGTTATGGTCTCATCGGAAGACATGTCCTCCATGATGCCGCCGGCGGTGCCCATGACCTCGATGGCCTTGCCCGCGTACTCGTTGGGCACGTCCACCGTAGCTTCCTCGATGGGCTCCAGCTTGCTGCCATCGGCAGCAGTCTTGTACACCACGCGGGGGCGCCCCACCTGGAACTCGAAGCCCTCGCGGCGCATGGTCTCCATGAGCACCGACAGGTGCAGCACGCCGCGGCCGGCCACCTCGATGCCGGTCTTGTCCTCCAGCTCGTTGATGCGCATGGAGATGTTGCTCTCCTTCTCGCGCATGAGACGTTCCTTCAGCTGGCGGCCGCCCACGATCTCGCCTTCGCGGCCCACAAGCGGGCTGGAGGAAGCCTCGAAGACAACGGCCATGGTGGGCTCTTCCACGGCGATGGGGGCCATTTCCACCGGGTTGTCGGGACAGGTGATGACGTCGCCGATATCGGCATCCTCGATACCGATGACAGCCACGATGTCGCCGGCGTCGGCAGCAGTCACTTCAGCCTTGCCGAGGTTCTCGAACGTGTACACCTTGCGGATCTGGGCGCGGCGCTCGGTGCCGTCGGCCTTCACCACGAGCACCTGTTCCTTCTCGTGCAGCGTGCCGCTGACCAGGCGGCCCACGCCGATGCGGCCCTCGTAGCTGGAATGGTCCACCGTGCACACCTGCAGGGCCACCGGGCCATCGACGTCCACCTCGGGGGCGGGAATCTCGGAGAGGATGGTGTCCAGCAGCGGCACCATGTCCATGTTGCCGTCATCGGGAGCCAAGCGCGCGTAGCCGTTCACAGCCGAGGCGTACACCACGGGGAAGTCCAGCTGCTCGTCGGTGGCACCCAATTCCACCATGAGGTCGAACACCTTGTCCACCGCGCCTTCCGGATCGGCGTTGGGGCGGTCGATCTTGTTCACCACCACCACGATGCGCAGGCCGCGCTCTAGAGCATGGGACAGCACGAAGCGGGTCTGGGGTTTGGGGCCCTCGTAGGCATCAACGATGAGCAGGGCGCCGTCGGCCATGTTGAGCACGCGCTCCACCTCGCCGCCGAAGTCGGCATGGCCCGGCGTGTCGATGACGTTGATCTTCACGCCCTTGTAGTTGATGGAAATGTTCTTGGAAAGGATGGTAATGCCGCGCTCGCGTTCCTGGTCGTTGGAGTCCAGCACGCGCTCTTCCACCTGCTGATTGTCGCGGAACACGTGCGACGCCCACAGCAGGCGGTCCACCAGGGTGGTCTTGCCGTGGTCAACATGGGCGATGATGGCAACGTTGCGGATGTTCTCTTGCTTCATGAATCTTCTTTCCTACTCGTTTTAAGGCGGAGAAATTATAGCGCTTTGCGGGGACTATCGGGGATGACTGCCGCAGACGGCACGGGGACGACAACCGCGGACACCCCGCAAAAGCCAACGGGGGCACCAAGGGCTGCCCAGCGCTGCAGGGCCTCGGGGCGATTCCCTACTCGTCCAGAAGCGCCTCGTACTCCTTGCGCTCCTCGGTCAGCTTTTCCAAGTGGGCGTTTAGGGTGTTCAAGCTCTTCTGGGCCCCCACTGCCTGCACGATGCCCCAGATGGTAGCCGGTATGGCAATAGCCGCAATGAACCCGAAGATGCCGAAGGGACGGCGAATGGTGAAAAACGCAGCCACGGCGCCGATGCCGGCCATCACGAGGCCGTTGCGGCGCTCGTCGGTCACCGTGTCGCGCTGGGCCACCAGCTGGGCGCGGGCAGCGGCGATGCCGGAGAGACGGGCCCTTATCTCGGCTTCGGTAACGTACTCCACCTCCACATCGCCTTCGGTTTCCGTCCACGAGCGAGCAGCTGCACCGGACGACGAGGACGAGGGCGACGAGCCGGAGCGCCGGGAACCCCGCGCGCCGCCGGAGCCCGAGCTGAGCAGGTCGTAAGCCTCCTGCAGGCGCTTGAACTGCTCGGTAGCACGACTTTGCAGCTTTTCGTTGCCTGCGAACTTATCGGGGTGCAGAATCTGCACCGTTTCGCGATAGGCGATTTTGATATCGTCGGCAGTGGCATCATCTTCCAGGCCGAGTATGTGGAGCGCTTCGTTTCTGTTCATGCGGGCATCCTAGCACGGGTGAGGGAAGTTGGAAGAGGGCGCGGGGCATCCCGCAAGAAATGAGCGGATACAGCAACGCGCTGCAACGGGGAGCGCAGCAAGGCAGGGCGGCAGAAGCCGGAAACGCGGCACCGCCTCCTTCCACGAGCCTTCCAGCAACTGCACGAGGGGGCGGTATAATGGCCCGACCAACCACCCTTCCCTCGAAAGGACTGCCGTGAGCCGCCCCCTCGGCGTTACCGCGTTCAGCTTGAAGATAGCCGCTATCGTTGGCATGACCGCAAACCATATCGCCAACGTATTCGACACACTACTGCCGGCGGGATCCATGGTGGCGCTCTACTCCCTCGGCGGCCTGACGTTCCCCATCATGGCTTACTTGCTGTGCGAAGGATACCGCCACACCTCCAACGTACGCCGCTACGCCATGCGGCTCGCTACGTTCGCTGCGATCTCGCAGGTTCCCTTTTCGCTTTTGTTCGGGGCGACGGGCAACGTGCTCGTCACGCTACTCATCGGGCTCGGTCTGCTTTGGGCAGCCGATCACATACCCAACGTGGCCCTGCGCGTTCTGACCATTGCCGCCGGCATCACCCTCAGCAGCCTATGCGATTGGGGCATCATCGGCCCGATTGTGATCCTGCTGTTCTGGCATTTAAACGATCGACCGCGCGGATCGGCGCTCACTATGCTCGTGGCCGGCCTTGCCCTCGGGCTGCCAGCGCTCTCATGGGCCGTCACCGACCCCTCCGCCCTTTCTTTGGGAGTTCTCGGCTACTATACTGCCGGCTTCGGCCTGGCTACTATCCTCATCGCGAACTACAACGGGCAACGGGGCCGACCCATGAAGTGGTTCTTTTACGCCTATTATCCGGCTCACCTGCTGGCACTCTGGATCGCGAAGTTTCTCCTCGGCCTTTGAAGGCCTCGCTATGCAGAAATGGATCCTATTTCCCTCTGCAACTGCTCCCGAGCATCCGCGTCAGTAGCCGCACGATGCGCGTCTTCGGTACGACCGGCTTCCATAAGCGCAGCTATAAGGGCGGCCAAACGGCTCTCTCCCTCCTCAATACCAGCAGAAAATCCTTCGGCACGGCCCTCAGCGAGACCCTCGGCGAGACCCTCGGCGAGACCCTCGGCACGGCCCTCAGCGATACCCCGAGCGCGGCCTTCGGCGAGACCTCGGGCCCGACCCTCAGCCCGGCCTTCGGCGATGCCTTCCTCAATAGCAATACGCTTCTGGATCTCCATATCCCTTTCCCAAGTAAGCAATTCCACCTTCTCCCTTCTCCACACCTCATCGTTATTGGCCGCAATCACCGCTTCGTTGATTTTCCTCACCAACTTATCGGTGCCAGCATCGCCTGTCATAACGTAGTGTAGCAGGTTCCGCAGGCTCCCTTGCGGAAGCGAGCGCCAAGCAGGAGCCGAAAGAACAATCCACGTGAATCCGTGATCCAGCACGACACCACCACTTTCTGCGCAGGTCATGTCAAACGTATACACAGGCAAGGAACAGCCGAATGGATCGCATGTGCAAATGAAGATTATGAAGCACGGCGGGAGCTTCTCGTACTCCTCGCCACGATGAAGCGAAAGGGTGTCTATCGAGCCTTGGTAGTACCTGAGCCGACGGCCGAGTTTCCCCTTTCTCGATGTCTGCATTTCGATGTCATAAACCTCGTTATCGGTTTGGACAAACGCGTCAAGCCGCACTCCGTGACTCGCGAACGACGGCCTAATGTCTCGTTCGGCAATCACATGCTCGACTTGGCTTACGGGACGATCCAAGATCACTTCTAGAACCTCCCGGCAGAGAGAGGTGTCCATCATAATCCTGTCGAACATCGGCCAATCGCAAAACTCGAGCATTCTGTCTTTCATTTTCGCTCCCTCCTCTAGTCGCTACGAGGGGAGCATACCTCCGCAAAACCGTTAAACGATGCCCAGAATGTCGCGATTTGAGCCGTCCCGGAACCGCCGTCTCGTCCCGCAGTCCTTTTCAGCATGAAACAGAAAGGAGAGCGCCTCTGGGGCAACTCTCCTTTCGATGCAGAAACAACGGTCGCTCGCACACGACCTTTCAGACAGGAAGTCCCGCTTTTAAGCGGCGTGCGCTGCAACAGCGCCAACTCGCTTTCGCCCTGATCGGGCAGCACCAGCCCGCTCTCCGGGTTGTAGATGATGCCATCACCCACAAACGCCAGACGCATCTTGGCGCGGCGCTTGCTCTCGGCCCACACGAGTCAGGCTCAAGCGGCGGCGCACCGCGGCCACGGCATAAAGCGCCGTGACGACGATGCCCAGCAGCATCACCCAGTGAACCCAGCAATGAGGCTCATCGAAGGCTCCCAAGGGGTTGCCCTCATCGGCGATCTCCTCGGTCTCAGCCAACGGCGTGCGCTCGCCAGGCGCGGCAGCCTGCGGGGTGGCGTCGTCCTCGATAACCTCGGGCGCGTTCACGGGCGTCGTTGCCACGGGGGTAGCCGCCGGAGCCGGCGTGACCACCGTAGGCGTGACAGCTGCCGACGTTGGCGCGGACGTAGCTTACGCCGAGCGAGTCGCCTGCCACAAGACCCTCGACAGAGCCCGTCAGCGCCGGATCAGCGGCGCCTGCGAACTTGGAGGCATCGTCTACCGCCATTGGCACCCTCGTAGGGAGCAATGGAGAACTCGCTCGTATCGCGCTTATAGCGAATATTAACAACCGTCGAGTCATCCGCTGCAATCTTCTCTTGGCTGAAGGATTCAGCAAAGAATCCCTCGTACTTCTTCGGGGCAGCCTCGGTATCGGAGTATTGTCAAAGTTCTTTTTTGAACGAAATAGAGGCAAGCGGCTCTTTTCGCAACATCTGCGTGGCCGGAACGAGGCTGATAGCCAACCTAGTGTCGCGCTAGATTGGAAATAACCGTACCGATGATGGTAAGGGCGGCGCCCATGAGCACGATCCAGCCGAGGACGAACTTCCCCGGCAGAGATCCCAGCGCCAGAATGAAGTAGCCAATCGCCGGCACACACCCTATCGCACGACCAATAACGTTGTCGTATAGAGCCGGATGCGCGTCAACACCGTCGTTGGCATCGCCCCGCGTAATAAGCTCGCGTGTCTCAGGATCATTTTCCTCAACACGGTGGATAATGACGTCCCCGTTGCGCCAGAACACAGCGATATCGCCCGGCACCAATTCCTCTGCAGAGAACGGCTCGGCATATACCAGACCGCCCACCGGCAATGTGGGCTCCATGGAACCGGACACAATAGCGTAGGACTGGAGCCCCATGAGACGCGGCACCAGCGTCGCACACAACGCAAGAGCCAAAACGACGCCGAGCAGAGCCGCACCGAGAAACGAGCAGAGGTGCGCCACCACCCGCAACCGCCGCAGACGGCGTTCGACGCCGCGTGAAAAATCATCCGGCACCCGCGCGGATGCCCGAGATGAACTCGATATGTTGGCAGTTGATTCGCTCATAAGCGATATTTTACGATGGTTCCTGCCTGTTTTCTCATTCTGATATGGTCTTTTACGCGACAAAACATAAACGCGCGAAGCCCTTACGGGCCCCGCGCGTTTTCAGCTCCTCTTGCCGTTTTCGAACGACAGGAACCTGCTACTCGTTCGAAGCGGAATCCTCACCGGCACGGCGGCGACGCACCGCCACGATCACAACGATCAGAGCCGCCAGAGCCACCAGCGCAATGCCCAGAATCGGCAGCATGTCGCCGGTCTTGGCAAGCAGGGTGTCCTTGTTGGGCTTCTCAGTCGTCGACTTCTCCCGCTCGATAGTCTCCGTCTCCTCGGCATCCAGCATGGTGTCGTACAGAGCGATCGTGTTGTCGCTCAACTCGGCATTGCCGTTCTCGGTGCCCTTAGTGATGGACACGTTGCCGTAGTCGTCGATAACGAACTCCACGTCATTGGCCAGGCGGTACTGATCGGGAGCCTCCACCTCGCGCAGCAGGTAGGTAGTGCCGACATTCAGCGTCTTCTCCAGCTTTTGCGGGGCCTCGCCCGACGTCCAGCTTGCAATCTCCTTGCCGGACTCCTTCTCAAGGATAACCAGCTTGGCACCTTCAACCCACTCGTGGGTGCGCGTGTCCAGCTTGTTCACCTCGAGAGTCGTCACCTCGTCGTATACACCGCCGTCCTTGTCATAGGTCAGCAGCACGTTGCCATCGGCGCTGTAGCCAGGCTGTGTTTCGGTATCGGCCGCAGCCTCGTTGGCAGCCTCGGTGGCGGCCTGGGCCGCCGGCGCGTTCTTGGCCTGCATGGTGCCGGAAACCTCGGCCTGAACCGCAGCATCGTCGGCAGCGACCTCGGGCAGATACTTCGAGTCGGTGTACTGCAGGGTGTAGCCGTTAGCCGAGGAGGCATCCTCAACCAGGTAGAAGTAGGAGCTGCGGAACTCGCTCACGGTATGGCCCGCCGGAGCTGCCGTCTCCTTGAAGTAGTACAGGTTGTTGGTGGACAGGCTCACGTTCTTGTAGGTGATCCAGCCGCCATCCTCGGAGGTAGCCTCAGCCAACCAGATGTCGCCCTGAGCATTCTCGTTCACCATATACAGACCGTAGGTGGCGCCCACCAGGCCCTCGTTACGGTCGGACACGCTGGTCTTGCGCACCTGCAAGTCCATCGGACGTGTCTTGTTGGTAATCGTCGGATGCCAATCGGGATTCAGCTTCGACATATCGCCGATGTTGCCCGGCTGTGTGTCGAAGTCGGTGTACTGCTCGTCGTAGCGCACGTTCTTGCTGGCAGCCTTGTCCCAGTAGCCGTAGTACATGTCGGTGCACACCAAACGGCCCGTGGCCTCATCCTGTTCGATAACCGTGGTGAAGGTGATCACCTGATCGCTGTACAGTACCGACTGATCGTTCATACCGCCCTTGCTGGTGTCCTCGATAACCCGGTAGTAGTAGGTGCCGGGCTTCGTGTAGGCCAGGCAGCTGGGGTTCTCCAGGTCGCCGGACACGTTGTTCGCCTTATCGAAGTCCACCATGCCGAACTCGTCGTTGGTGGTGGCGGAAATGACCGTGCCCTCGGTGTCGTTGTAGTTGGCCACCTCGATCAGCTTGAAGGCGAACTCGCCCGACTTGATGGCGCGACCCTCGAGATTCTTGATGATCTTCGGGTCCACATAGCACACCTGATCCACCGGCTCACCGCTGGCTGCATACACGCTGTAGCTGGCAGCGCTAATCATGCCGTAGGTATCGGTGTTGTAGAACGCCGGGCTCTCGCCCTCCGGCATCGGGTTCAACGCGGAGTGGATGTCATCCGCATAGCCCAGTACTGTCCCATCGGCCTTTAGGTTGCGGGAGTTCTTCTCATCGAGTGTAACGCTCACCTTGACGACATAGGCCGTGGTATCCTTGGCAGCATCATCACCATCTTCGGTTACCAGGTAGTAGTGATCTCCCACATCATTCTGGAAGCCCTCTCCATCACCCTGCTGCTCATAGGCAATCTCCGGGAATTCGATGGAGGCATGGTTACCCTCAATGCTTGCGCCCGAAAGCGAAGCCGTCCACTTCTGAAGATTGTCATTCGTAACAAGCACGTTCTCCGAGGGCTCACCTGCTTCGGGGACACGCTCGATCTCCTGCATAGTGAAGCTGCAGTCACCCGGTGCGCCAACGCCATAGAAGAACTTGTCAGCCCGGAACTTCCAAGAGCCCTTGGGGGTGGCAACATTGTTGAAGACAACACCCAGCTCATCGGAAACTTCCTGCAGCTCCTGGGAGTCGGGGACAGTTTTGTACACAACCTTGCTCGTGCTCAAGCTGCGGCCATCCTCAGCCAGAGAGGTAGTGATCTTCACAAGATAGGCCGTGGTGTCATACACGACACCGGGCGTAGCACCGGCCTGCTCAGCAATAGCGTACCAGTGGGTCTCCTCGGCGGCTTTGGGCTTGTAATCGAAAGAGAATGTCCCTTTGTTTTGCGTCGATCCGGAGGTGGAATCATCCACGTAGACAGTTACGCTTTCCTCACCCTCTTTCGCGAGTGCACCCAAGTCGACACCCTCGACAAGAGCCGGCTTATCGAGGTCGGCCACAACATTGGAGATGCCTTCAGTAATCTCATTGAGCTTAAAGGTGAATTCACCCGCACCAATACCATCGGCGATCTTCGTCACCGGAATCTCCGCAGAAGCCGTCAGGTTCAGAATGTTGGTGATAACTTTATCTCCCGAACCTCCAATCGTTATCTCATCGACCTCAGTCTTATAGATAGTGGTGGTTACGGTACCGATTTTTGTCGTATCGGATGATACTTTCAGCTCTACAGAGACTTCCACTCCACCTTCAGGAATAGAGGAGGTATATCCAGCAGCTTTTTGCTCTTCGGTAAGGTTCTCGGTGAGGGTGAACTCCTTTGAGCCAGATTCCTTCACACCCGGGAGGCCCTCAAACGTGATCGTTCCGTCAGCAGCATTGGTTGCTGTATAGGTTTTTCCATCTGCTGTAAGCGTAAAGGAGAACTCTCCCCCCACAAGAGCGAGCTTCTCGTTGCCATCGACGCTGCTCACCAGTTTTTTGGTCAGGTTCAACTTGTAGGGGTTAACTGTCTCGGTATTGCTCGTTGGCAGATCGCCAAATTCCAAGGTGCCATTGCAGCCAACACCGCCACCATGGGTATTACTCGTATTCCCCGTAATGATTACCGCCCGTTCCACACCTGCGTTGTCGGCGGTGGCCTTGCTCGTTAGGCCAAGAGATGCGTCGCGAGAAGCATAGGATTCCCCGACTGGAATAGAAATTGCTCCTTTATTAGGATCCATATTTGCTACATTGATATCTTCGCCTGCAGGAACACTAGCTTCGTATCCGATCCAGGCAATGCCGTTTTCATAGCTCCCTAAGTCAGTGCTTCCGATATAGCTTGCAAGTGTGCAATAGAAGTCGTTTGCACGCCCGTCGAACTTGCCTTTCGCGTAGTCACCTGACTCCGCCGTGATCCCACCATGCGACTGATTCTCCTTTAATCCGAAGGCAAGGAAGTCACCGCAACCCACTTTTTTGCCGTTGGTAGCAGAGAGTGCAGAATCATTGGTAAGGAATCTCAAACTAGAGTTTGTTGGTGAGTTCTTCCCCTCTCCAGTATTCTTGAATACTGCAGCACCTTCATCCAGTGAACCGATGCCGATTTGGGCATGAGGACATCCCGCGATGCCGCCACCGTAACCCATTGCAGTATTCCCAGTGATAAGAGCCGATTTAATATAAAGAGTAGCCTTCGAGTTGACGAAAATACCGCCGCCGCCCCAATCAGCAGTGGTCAGTGTTTTGTTTTCGAGGATGGATCCACCCAGAACAACACCCTTATCACCCGTAAGGTTTCCGTCGGCAGATCCAGCAAAGAAGATGCCGCCGCCTTCATGAGTATTAGCGGTGTTGCCTTGGACGGTTCCTCCTAGCATGGTGAAACCACATGTTCCATCGATCAAAATACCGCCGCCCGTATCCGCGTGATTCCCTGTGACAGTGCCCTTTTCGAATACGAGACATGACCGGGCCGCGTTCCAGCCTGGATTAGTGTCGGTGGATCGGCAGACAAGAATACCACCACCCATTTTCCCCCAACCCTTCGCAGTGGTATCAGGGTTCGTCGTACCGGTTCCACCCGTAACCGTAGGGCCAGAGAACACAAGTTTCGACGCCTTTTCGACAATGATAACCGAGCCATTGCCGGTACCCTCGATCGTTCCGCTTCCCTTGATGGTGAGCGTAGCGCCGCCGGTAACCTTGATATCGCTTACGAGGGTACCGTTAACGGTAAGAGTGTAGCTCTTACCGTTTCCGCTGAAGGTCAGCGGACCGTTAGTGTTGGTAACTTCTTCACCATCTTTAATCTCACGGTCCAAATTTCCAACGAGGCCTTCACTTCGCGTAGCATTCTTCTCATCTGGCTCCTCGGCGGCAACGGCAATGCCCTCGTCGCTCTGGGGCGCGGCCTCATCGTCTTCGGGTTCTTCGCCAGGGACTTCTACTTTATGGGACACCATCTCGACGCCGTCGATGGTGACGACCTCGTCTTCGGCGGCCTCGTCGCCCTCGGTAGGCTCGGTGCCTTCTTCGGACGTTGCGGTATTTTCTCCATCTGCAGCGACTTCCTCGCCTTCAGTGACAGCGTCATCGCCCGTTTCGGCAAGGGCGGTCGCGTCGGCAATGTCGTCCTTCGACCCGTAGGCAATGCTGATCTGCGGGACGAGAGCGACAACGAGTAGGATCGACAGCGCGATTCCCAAGAATTTGATGAGCGGTTTGTTCTGCAGCAGCTTGGTCATGTCGTCCTCCTCCCTTTAGGCGTTCATCGAATCGGTTGCGGTCTGGCCTTCTTTCCTGCGACGGCGCATCCATCCATAGAGGAAGATTCCCATGCCCACCAGAACGATGACGCCGGCTGCCACAGCCATGGCCATAGAAGAGCCAAGGGCGGTCGCGTCCTGGGCGAGACCCGAGTAAAGCGGATTCTCATCATCTACGATGGTGCGCTCGGTCGTGGTGTCCTGCCCGGCCAGGTTGGCAAGCGGATTGTCGTCATCGTTGATGATCGCTTCGCCATCGCCGGTGCCAACACCCACGTCAATGCCCGTAGGTGCTGCGGCGTCGGCACCACCAGCCCCATCGCCACCTTCGGCAGCTTCCCCAGCTGGGGCATTCACAATAGTGGTAGCCACCGGAGCCGCATTCAGGGTTTGGGCCGGGGTGGCCGAGGGGCGCTCCGTTTCCACAATCTGCGTGCGGCGGATGGTAATGTTGGCGCTCAGCTCGTCGTTCACGTCGCGATAGTAGATAGTATAGGTGCGTGCCGGCGAGAATGGAGCATGACGGATGGTCGTTTCTTGGCCAGCCAGACGCACGTAGGTGTCAGAGCCCACGGCAAAGGTTTCCTCGCCGAGGATATTCACATAATCGTTGGAAGCAGGATCCACCGTAATCGTCTCGCTACGGAGAATCTGGCTGTTCGCGATGTTCATATACTGCACGGTAATGTCGTAGGCCGCCTCCGGCATGTAGTCCTCGGGCACATAGTAGACATACTGCAGGACATCGGTGCCCTTTTCCAGATCCTCCCAAGCGTAGGTGATAGGCTCCATGTTGCCCGACCACGGAACCATGTTGCCTTTGCGCGCAGGCGTGTAGGTAGCGGACCGCTCGGGGGTGACCGTGTAGTTCACCTTATCGATAGTGGCGCCGCTCTCACCGTTGATCTCAACAATCGTAAGGTTCACTTCCTTAGTGGTTGCCTGAGACTGATACACTGCCGTCACCGTGCGGCCCGTCGGGAAATCGCCCGCATCGAAGCTAACCACGGGGTCACCTTCAGTGGATTCACTGCTCTGAGCCTGAATGGCCTCGTTGTCGTTAGAGGGATTCGTCGCAATCGACCATGACGCGAGCGTATAGTAGCTCACACCCCAGCTGCCTTTCTCGCGGTCGGTGGTAACCTCGTTGTTGGCGGCAGCCACCGCACTCATCGAGAAGGAGTTCGGCAGCGTATACTGGTAGCCCTTGCCCTTCACATCCACAGCATCGGACCACAGCAGGTTGCCGTTCTCGTCCACATATTTAATAGTGACCTGGTAAGCGCCGGCCTCGGCATTTTTCACTTCCATAACGCGCACCTGCTTGGTGGCCTGCTCGGGAGTAAGAGTCACCGTGGTGCCATTCAATCGCTGGATAACGCGGTAGTAGCGTGTCTCGGCCGTACCCGTCTCGCTGTTCTCGGTGGTCTTGAAGAAGGATTTCTTGATAGCCACCTCTTTACCGGTGCCGATGTTCTCGACCAATTCAGTATCAACAATGTTGCCATCGGCATCCACATATTTAAGAGCACCGGAGATAGCGCCCGCCTCTACCTGCTGGTACGAGACCACGTACTTGTTGTCATTCTCGGCCCTCGCTACCGTAGGTTCGCCTGCAGCATTGGTGGCATCACACTGGAAGGCCAGGGGGTTAGCATCGGTGACATTCTTGTAGTACACCGACCCTGCGCCGATCGTGTCGGCATACTGATCCTGATCGCCGACGGTACGAATGCCCATAACCTTCCACTCTTCGGAACCATCAATCCCAATGAGCTTCGCGTATACCGGGCAAATCGTGCCCTTATACAAAAGCGACCCACCACGCTTGGCGTCGTACACCTTCACTGTATAGCTGGGGAAGCTGTTCGGGTCAGCGAACACCTGCTGAACCGTTCGGGAAGCAGCCTCTTTGCCGGCGGACATATCGCCGATCCTCAGCGAAACGATCTGAGCGATGCGGCTAGAGTCGGCATTACCGGCGTAATCAGCTGCTTCTTCGCCATCGGCATCCTGACCCTTGACGATCTGGTACGAGAAACGCGGAGCAATAAGAGAGCCGTCCTTCTCAACCTCGAGGTAGATATTCTTCCCAGCCCCGTTCTCAACGCGGAACAAGTCCCACAGGCCATCGGCGGCATTCACCGTCATGAAATCGACACCGTGAACCACAATTTTGTCCTGGGAATCAGCGGGAACAGCAGGAGTTTCTGCCGGAGCATCTGCCACAACATCATCGGCGAAAGCCTGGCCGACAAGCTGACCGGTGCCCATGGGCACGGCAAGCGTTGCTGCCAGGGCGCAGGCGAGCATAGTGCGATCAAGGCTCCCCTTCTTCATGGCTGCAACCGCAGTCTGACTCTTCTTCACTTCCGTCTCCTCTGCTTCTCTCACGTTCTCCGTTTAAGCTGCATACGCGCGTACGCGCGCGAGGCCACAGCCCCAACGCGCGAACGGAACTCTCCTCTTTGATGTTCGGGGTATTTCTCCTGATGACTCCCAAGCATCGTGCTGTCTTGATCGCTATTGTAGTCGGGTCAACAACCTATTGTCCAGTTGTCGATTCTTCTAAAAGCGAACAACCGCAGCGCAGGGTTTTCCCTACGATTATAAGGATAGTGAGATTTGCCTGTTTGTCAGGCGTTTTGGCAATTTGACTATCTAATGACAGCCTAAAGATTAGGTAAGTGGTTGCCTTTTTGTTACCTTTTCGAGGGTAAACGGTAGTGGATGTAAAGAGACGGATATCGGGTGGCGGCGAATCAACGTTGCGGAATCCCTGCCACAAAGGTCTACTTTATCTCGACCCCGTGGGCGCGGGCGCAGACATCCTGCTAGGCTACTCCCGTCACGGGGGACTCGATTTCCAGAAGCCTCTTCACACAAGAAGCCGGGCCTTACGACCCGGCTTCTGAAATACTTGGTGGAGCATAGGGGGATCGAACCCCTGACCTCAGGCTTGCAAAGCCCGCGCTCTCCCAGCTGAGCTAATGCCCCGTGACAACACATTTTCTTCCACTACAGATGAAACAAGCCCAATTCGGGCCAGAATATAATAAACGCTCCACCGGCTAACTCGGCTCACGGTGGAGCGTTTATCGCAAAGTAATGGTGGGCCCGAATGGATTTGAACCAGCGACCTCACGCTTATCAGGCGTGCGCTCTAACCAACTGAGCTACGGGCCCTTGAAAAAGTGCTTGACTATCTTACGATGAATAATGCGGTAGGTCAAGAAAAAACTTTACCGAATTGCAAAATTCATTTTCGAAGCCGCGAGCGGTAAACATGGGAAAATAGAAGGCGAAATGAAGCTGCTATTCTCGGGCCGGTGCCTTGTTCCGGAAATACGGTACCCCGAGAAAAAGCGAGGAGGTCGGTATGGTTCCCCTGAAGGTGCTCACGTTAGTGGTTGCGGGACCGACGCAGCCTTCGGTGCTCGTCCTGCAACCCGTGGAGGAAAGCCCAGCGGGCAAGGCTCGTATCATTCCTATCTGGGTAGGTCCCGCCGAGGCGGCGCAGATAGGAATGGCGCTGGAACACGTGAAGCTCGAGCGGCCGATGACCCACGACCTGTTTCTTGACGCTCTAACCAATTTAGATGCGCGGATTGATTCGGTCGTGATATATCAGGCACGCAAGCAGATCTTCTTCTCACACCTCGTTCTGCACCAAGCAGGGCGTCTTATCACGCTGGACGCGCGGCCAAGCGATGCCGTTTCCCTCGCCCTTCGCCAGGATGCTCCCCTCTACATTGAGGAAGCGGTGCTCAATTCAGCTTCATTCCCGTTCCTGTTTCGGGGCGAGCAGCAGACAGAGGCAGAGCTGGCCGAGTTCAAGACCTTCCTCGACCATATATCTCCCGAAGATTTCGGGGGTCTTTCCTGAAAACGAGGCCCACGCGAAAGAGCTCGCGCGGGCCTCGTCAATTCCGTTTCCGATGGGCACGGACTGCTTTGCCAGGGGGAGGTTCGCTACTCCTCGGTAACCTCGATCTCTTCCTCTCCAGCAGTGCCGTCGTCTCCGTCGATGTCGTCGATAGCCAAAGAGCCGTCGGTGCTCTCCTCGTCCAGCAGGTCAAGCTGGTTCTCGTCGGCAGGGCCTTCCTTCTTGGCCTTCTTCTTGCCCGTGGAGGAAATGGCCACGGCGCAGACCTTGTCCTTGTCGGCCACGTTCATCACCTTCACGCCCTGGGTGGAACGGCCAAGCTCGGAGATGCCCTTCACCGGGGTGCGCACGATGACGCCCTCCTCGGACACGATCATGATCTCGTCATCGGCGCCGACGATCTTCATGACTGCGAGCAGGCCCTTCTTGTGGGTCATGGTGATGGTGTACACGCCCTGGCCGCCGCGATGGTGCTCGGGGTATTCCTCGATCTTCGTGCGCTTGCCGTAGCCCTTCTCGGTAATGACGAACAGGTCGGTGCCGGGGCGGGCAATCTCCATGCCCAGCACGTGGGCGTCGGCGGGCACGTTCATGCCGCGCACGCCCATGGTGCCGCGGCCCATGGCGCGGGCCTCGGACTCATCCCACAGGATGGCCTTGCCGGCGGAGGACACCATGATGACCTTCTCGCCCTTGGCCACGCGCTTCACCGAGATGAGCTCGTCATCGTCCTTCAAGTTGATGGCGATGAGCCCGTCGCGGCGGGTGCGGTCGTACTGGTCCATGGAGGTCTTCTTCACGTTGCCCTGAGCCGTGGCGAACATGAGGAACTCCTCGGCAGGGAAGTCCTTCGTGGCGATGACGGCGCTGATGGACTCGCCCTTCTCCAAAGGCAGCAGGTTCACGATGGCCGTGCCGCGGGCATGGCGGCTGGCCTCGGGAATCTCGTACACCTTCAGGCGATACACCTTGCCCTTGGTGGAGAAGAACAGCATGTAGGAGTGGGTGGAGGCCACGAACAGGTGCTCCACGAAGTCGGCGTCCTTCAAGTTCACGCCCTGCATGCCCTTGCCGCCGCGCTTCTGCTGGCGGTAGGTGCTCACGGGCAGGCGCTTGATGTAGCCGGCCTTGGTCATGGTGACGACCATGTTCTCCTCGGCGATGAGATCTTCTACCTCAATGTCCTTCGCCTCGCCGGTGATGCGGGTGCGGCGCGGGGTGCCGTACTTCTTCTTGATCTCCAGCAGCTCGTCCTTGATGACCTGCTTCAGCAGGCTCTCGTCAGACAAGATGCGCTTGTAGTAGGCGATCTTCTCG
>OFGE01000990.1_pt1 | contig 27871 bp, 29 predicted proteins | sample 1521681 | NCBI WGS metagenome assembly OFGE01 (sample SAMEA3504093, study PRJEB24116) | mouse gut metagenome | biome: mouse gut; feature: mouse-associated habitat; material: faeces | place: Denmark | collected 2011
GCCGCAGTCTCCGGCGCAGGACCGGCTGAAGACGTCCGCCATTCGCTCCATTGCCTCCGCCGACCCGCCGCCCCCGCGTGTGCCGCTGCGGGTCATGGTGTCCGCCAGATCGGCGTAGGCGGGGGGCGGCGTCTCGAAGGTCATCACCCCGCCGGCGGCCCGCATGGCCGTGTCCGCCACCTGCATGGCCGCCTGGCGCACCGCCGTGAGGCCGCTGAGCATCCCGTTGACCAGCCCGTCGGTGAAGGACAGCCCCAGATCCGGGGCGTTCTGGTCGTAGTAGCTCTTCAGCTCCTGGACGGTGCCCGCGATCTGGTTCACCGTCTCCTGCCGCAGTCCCTCCAGCTCCGTCAGGGCCGCCCGGTTGGCCAGCTGCTGCTTTTCCATGTACACGTTGGCGTACTCCGTGAGCTCCCGGTCCGTCAGGTCCAGAAGCCCCCGCAGCGCCTGCTCCGCCGCCGGGCCCATGGCCCGAATTTCGTCGATCACAGCCCCGGCCAGCCCCCGGTCCTCCAGCTCCTCTACGCCGTTGTAGAAGGACTTCATCACCGACACCTGGTCCCGCAGGTTCCCCAGCAGATCCCGGCCGGAGACCGCCTCCCGCTCCGCCACCTCGTCGAAGAGCCCGTAGGCCCCGGCGATCTCCTTCTGCCGCTGGGCCAGCGCCTTTTGGTAGGCATCCTCCTGGTCCATGATCTTCTTTTGGGCGTCCTCCACCTTCTGGGTGTACTCCGCCTGCTGCTTCTGCTTCAGGTCGTAGATTTTCTCCTCCGCCTGGGCGTACTGTTTGCTTCCCTGGATAAACTGGCCCTGAATGGTCTCCCAGAGCTCCAGCTGTTCCTCGAAGGAGAGGTCCATATACTTCGTCTGCCGGTCCGCCCATTCCTTGCTGCGGGTGAACACGTCCTTCGCCATTTTGTCGGCAGCCTTCACCGCCTTGTCGCTGCTGCCCGAGATGCCCTCCGCAACGCCCAGGCCTATGTATTGTCCGACTTCATCCCGGAAGACTTTGGATGGAGACTCAATTCCCAACAGATCCTGTACAGTAGTTACAATCCCATTGAAAAAGCCTTTTACTTTTCCAGTAAGCCATTCCGCTTTTTCTGTAATGCCATCCCAGACTCCAGCGACAATATTTTTTCCCAAATCTAATATATCGCCCATAAGGTCTGTGGCTCCGCTTACGATTTTTCCAATAATTTCTCCAGCAGCTTTCCCAATTTCCGGCAAATTGTCAATAATTCCAGCAGCCAGCTTTCCGACAATCTCCGCCGCCGCTGACAACAGCTTTGGCACATTTTCAACAAGGCTGTCCACCAGCTTGGAAATAATGACAGGCGCTTTTTCAATTAATGTGGGAATCGAATCAATAAGCCCCTCAGCAAGAGATGTAATAATCTCAATAGCCGCGTCCACCAGCATATCCACGTTATCAATAGCGGACTCCGTGAGCTCAGCGACCATAGAGACCGCCGCCGGTATCAGATCAGGCAGAGCGCTTGAGATTCCGGAGACAAGGGTGTCTAAGATTTCCTCCGCTGCCGCTGCCAGTCCGGGCAGCGCGCCGCTGATTCCTTCAGAGATTCCCTCCAATAGAGCGGAACCGGCCTCGAGCATGGACGGGAGGACCTCCTCCACCAGCGCCGGAGCCTGTTCTCCAAGCTGTGCGCCCATCTGCGCTACCAGCGTGCCCATGCCCGCCGCGATGGCCTCCACCCGCGGCAGGACATTGTCCGCCGCCGTGCCCAGGCTCTGGGTAAAATTGTCCAGCAGCCCGCCCAGGTCCGCATCGTCCCGGGCGATGCCGGTGAGCAGGTTTTGCCATGCCGCTTTCATGGAGTTGGCGCTGCCCTCGATGGTGCTGGCCGCCTCCCTGGCGGTGGTGCCGGTGATGCCCATGCTGTCCTGCACCGCGTGGATGGCCTGGATGATCTGGTCGAAGCTGACGCCGTCCAGGTTCTCAATGGTCCGGTTGAGCACGCCGCTGTCGTTGATCAGCCGCACCATCTCCTCCTGCGTACCGCCGTAGCCAAGCTTGAGGTTGTCCAGCATGGTGTAGTTCTGCTTGGCAAACCCCTGGTACGCATTCTGAATGCTCTCCATGTCGGTGCCCATCTTGTTGGCGTTATCGGCCATGTCGGTGATGGCCTGGTCCGCCACCTGGGCGGCCTTTTCCGTATCCCCGCCCAGCCCCTGGAGAAGGCTGGCGGAGAAGCTGGTGACGGTCTCCATGTACGCGTTGGCGGAGAGGCCGGCGGTTTTAAACGCGTTGTCCGCGTTGGCGAAAACCGTCTGCTGGGAGGAGAGCAGCCGCTCGTACTCCCCCTTTGCCTCCTCCACGCTCTTGCCCACGGAGCGGGCGTACTCCTCCAGCGAACCGGCCTCCGTGCCGAAGAGGGTCTTGACGCCGCCGCTGAGCTGTTCAAACTGGGAGAACCCCTCCAGGGACTGTCTGCCCAGCTCCAGGGCGGCCCGGCCCACCGCCTCCATGGCCTCCGCCAGCCTTCGCGCCCCGGCGGCGATGGCGTCGGAGAGGAGGTTGGCCTTGAGCACGTCCCCAAAGGACAGCCCGGCCTTCTCCGCCTTCTCCAGGCTGTTTCCAGCCCGCTCGGCCCCGTCGGCCAGCTCGTCCATGCCCGCCCCGCTGCCCTCCATGGCCCGGTTGTTCTCCTCCACCGCCTGGGTCATGCCGGCCAGCTGCGCTTCCGCCTTGTTCAGCTGCGTGACCAAGTCGTTGACCTTCTTCGACTGCTCGTTATAGGCGTTTTGGGCCTTCAGCGCCTCGTCGGAGTTCTCGCCGAACTCCTTCGCCGCCCGCTCCAGCGCCTGCTCCAGGCCGGCCAGGATTTCCTTCTGACCGGCGATCTGCTTGTTGAGCACGTTTACCTTGTTCTGGGTGGCCTCAATGGATTTGCCCAGCACCGTATTTTTCGCCGCCAGCGCCTGCTGGGAATCCGCGTTCTGCACGAAGCTGGCGGTCACGGCGGCCATCTCCGCCCCCAGGGCCTTGATCTGGGCGTTGACGGCCTTCAGGCTGTTTTGAAACGCCTTTTCCCCCTCCACCCCCAGCTTGACGCCTACGTCGCTTGCCATGCGCTCACCTCCTGTTTTGCATAAAAAATTCCCGCCGCCTCATAGCTCGTGCGATGACCACGTCCAGTCATCAACAAGAGCGAATTCCGCGCGCCCCCCGATGGGGGGCCGTCGCGGAATTCTCGAGACAGCGGGGACCATATTCATGCCTTTCGGCCCTGTCAGCCCTTTTCCTCCGGTTCGCACAGGATTCTCGCAAAGCGGTAAATGAGATCCAGCTCCCGGTATTTGGCAGTATCCAGAATGGAAATGATCAGCGGCCTTAACTCCTTGGCGTCGCGTTCCTCGTTCATGTATAGCGTCTCCTTTCCTCCTCACCAGCCCCGGTTTTCCGGTGCGAGATTAAAATCCACGATCTTCTGAAACCCGTCCCGGAGCGTTTCATTGTAGAAAATCGCCGCCAGCACGGAGCAGTCCGCCAGATTCTGCCTGCTCATCACCTCCAGGCGCTCCCCCTCCAGGTCCGCATCCCACTTCTCCTCCAGAATCCGGTAGATTTGGCTGAGGGTGATGTTGTGGTTCTGGTGCAGCTTGGAGGAGAGCAGATCCAGCTTCTCGCTCACCGCCCGCATCCACCGCCGCCGGGCCGCGATGCCGGGGACCGGCTTCGTTGTCTCCGGGGCGTCCTCGAAGGGCAGAGCCTGCGGCAGGGCCGGGCGGGATACCGCCAGCGTGTCCAGCCGCTCGGTCAGCAGCTGTATGGCGGCGGTCAGGTCCGCCAGGTCCTTTTTCGATGCCGGGGCGTCCTCTGCGCTGGGGACCGAATAGCCCCCCGTCTTCCGGATGGAGGGCAGGACCTCCGAGGTCACCCACCGCTTGAATTTCTTCGCCCCCGGCAGCTTGCTGGAGAGGATCAGGGAGTAGAGGCCGGACTCGTTGATGATGGTCATTTGCTGGGGTCCAGAGGGGGTGTCACATTTCGTTACCCCCTTGTCCTCTTTGTCCACATGGTCCGCAAGAGCCTTTCGAGGATTGCTGTACCCCAGCGCAACCGCCACATCCTTACCCACCAGCCACGGCTCGCCGTCGATCTCCACTGTCCGGATGCTCCCAAACTCCGGGTTCTCAAAAACCTGGAGGGCGTTCATGCTGCATCCCGCCCTTCCAGATAGATATAAACGTATTTAACATAGCGATAAATACGCTCAAGCAGGTTTACATCTGTAATTTTGCACAGCATGTCAGCAATCCGGCCGATGATAGCAGCTCTTTCATTCATCTCCGCCCCTCCGCCTTCGCCGCCCGGTAGCCCTTGGCCTTGCCGTACTCAAAGGCAAGGCACACAATTTCGACGGGCGTTTCCACTGTGGCGTGCGCCAAATCCAGCATTTCACGGATATTCATCTGATAGGAGTTGTCCGCTTCCATCTTCGTCCGCTCGATGTACCGCTTCATCTTCTCGATCTCGCTCATAATCAAAATCCTCCTCTTGATTTCTACCGAAGAAGAGGCTATAATGGATTTAGCCTCCCTCAGTGGTGGTGATTAGGGTTTCGCTTTACTCTTGGTCGAGGGGGCGAAACCCTTACTTTTTGTCCAGTTCGTCCTTTACCATCTCGACCCCCTTAATAATCACATCTGTCCTTGTAGTGGAAAGCCGATCAGCACAATCTTGAATTAGTTGCGCTTCGTCTTTCGTAACACGAATATTGAGATTTATATTTCGAGGGTTCTCCTTGGGCGGACGTCCTGTTCTTGGGCTCATACAATCACCCACTTTCTGCCCTTGCAATAAATATAATACTGCGCGCGCAGAAAGTCAAGGGGTTTTCAAAAATTTTTACGCGGCAAGCTGTTTGAGGGAATTGTTTTTCTGAATGAACGCCTTGACCTGCTCATACTCCCAGCCGCAGTCTACCAGACCGCTGACCAGGTACTCCATGGACTGGACTGCCCGCAGCTCCTCCGGTGTGAAGCAGTCCCGCAGACTGCCGCCCTTTCCGATGCCGAACTTCTCCCGCAGTTGGTTGGCGTTCATTCCGAACAGGACCTTGTAGATGCAGTTGGTGTAGATGGAGTAGGCATGTCCGTGCATCCTGGCGTCCTCTGCGGACTGTTGGAGGGCTTTGGTCAGGGCCTGCCGGACGGCGATGCCCTTCTGCCGCTCAATGAGCTTACCCCGGAGCGCCTCCTCCATAGCGTTGAACTGCTTGATATACGCCTCCTTGAACTTCATTGCAAGGTCGCCGGTGTAGCCCATGACTAGAAGGGTGAAGCCGTCTCGCGTCATTACAATAGCGTCTTGCTTTCTGTTCATGCTGTCCGTGTAGGAGATCGGCCCAAAATTGGACCGATTAAACTCTTGGCTGCACCCAAGCTCCCGTATGTCACGCAGAACGTGCTTGTGTTCCTTTCCGAACGTCTCCGCAACATCCAGACTTGTGCATCCGGCGCGCTCTTCACGGCCAAATTTCATAACTTCCACGTACATATCTTTCAATCCTTTCGTTGATTTGAAAAATTTTTCCGCTGTCTCGATATGAGGTTGTCAAGGTACGCGGGGCCCGGCGCCCCATTACAGCACATCTGGAATAATATCCTCATCCGAGAGGGCCCGCTTCAGCCGGGCCCCCTCGCATTTGATCTGGTAGACGGCGATCAGGTCCAGCAGCTCCCCGTAGGGCAGATCCAGCGTCTCCGCCCTGCTCATGCCGATGGCCATGCCGTACCACAGGAACCAGGCGAGGGTCAGCTGGACCGGTCCGTCTCCGCCGCCTCGCCGCCGGCGTTTTTTGGGGGCTCGGCCTCCACGGTCCGGGCGCTGTCCCCGGCGATGGCCCCCAGCAGCAGCGCCTGCAGCTCCGGCAGGTCCAGCAGGTCCAGCAGCGCCTCCCCGTCCGGGGGCGGCAGGGCCTCCAGCCCGTTGGCCTTGTTGTACCGGTATCCGGCGTCCAGCATGATGTCCAGCAGCCACAGGCAGGCGTCCACCGCCTCCAGGCCGGCCCGCCCCTGGATGGCCTCAAACATGCCCTCCAGGGACCCGTACTTCTCCGCGCAGGTCTTCACCACCCGCAGGCTGAACCGCAGGGGGTACTCCTCGCCCGCCAGGGCGACGGTGCGGCTTCTCATACCTCCTCACCCCCGATGTTCAGCCCCGCCCGGGAGAACATGGCCGCCGCGGCCTCCGCGCCGATGTTCAGACGATGTCTGATGTACGCCTCCGCCTGGGCCTCCGTGGTGAAGGTGGCCTCCCGCTTCCACATGTGGGTCTCGCCGTCGTCCCGCATGATGGCGCCCGTCAGCTCCGGCACCTGCCACTCGATGCTCTCCCCCTGGGTGGTGGCGCTGTCCGAGGGCACGGAGAACATCACCTTGGTCAGCACAATGGCCCGCCACCGGTCGGCGTGGTTGCGCCGCTTCTTGATGATGAACCCCACGCCCAGATAGGGGGTCACCTGCCGGTCGTCGAAGATGAGCTCCGTCACCTCCGTGTCCGACACGCCCTCGATCTCGTCCAGGGCCTGCGCCACCACGCCCAGCAGGTCCTTGGTCACCTCCTGGGACAGGTCGTCGGTGGAGAGGGTGAGGGAGCCGTTGGAGAAGCTCTGGTCCGTCTCCGCCACCGTGTTGTCTGCGTACAGGTTGTTGTCCTCGCTGGTCTCGATGGACACCTCCACCTCCGTCATCTTCCCCATCACCCCGCCGCCAGAGTAGGACACCGCCCCGTTCACCGCGCTGTATTTCGCGTAGTAGGGCTTCGATACGCCGATTGTTGCCATAGCTTTTTCTTCCTTTCTGTTGATGAAAGTTTCTGATAGCGCACAGATTGTGCAGCGGCCTCATCCGCCGGTCATGCGCCGTTCGCGACCTTGTCGATTTCCCCGTTGATGACCTGTTCCATGGCTTTTTCAGCCTTTTTCCTGGACTGGGCCACAGATTTTTTGATGACCGGGTTCGCCTCCATGAAGGAGGTGCCGCTCTCCACAGCCCTGGCCACCATCTGGTTCGGCTGCCCCTGGGGCCACTGGTCGGAGCGGACGCTGTTGTAGCCGTCAAAGCCGATATGGACGTTGATAAATCCCTTGCCGTCCTCGTCAATGGGGGTGACGCCAAAGCTTTCCATCAGGCCCTTTTTCTGCTCCTCGCTGGGCCCTCTTGCCAGATGCCCCGGCGTGCCCCACCAGGGGCGCCCCTCGTGCTCTGAGGTGGGGAGGCTCTCCAAGCCGCTGCGCACCGCATCGGCCACAACGCGGGCCCCCTCATAGACAGCCGCCTTGACCACCTTGTCCGTGGCCCTCTCCAGGGCGGACATCCTGGCCAGATACGCGTCCAGGCCCTTGACCGTCATCTTACCCATCCGTCGCCTCCCAATCCCAGGTGTAGTGCCAGAAGCCGGTCTCCGGCTCATACTGCGCGTCCCGCAGGCGCCAGGGGAGCCCCTGGCGGTCCAGGGCCTCCCCCAGCTCCTCCGCCCAGGGGTCCAGCTCCCGCTTGGTAAACAGGTCCGTCACTCCGGTGACAGCCCCGTCCGCGTGGACGTTGTCCGCCTCCAGGCCGCTGCGCCCGTCCTCCTGCCAGACAAAATACCGCTCGCTTTTCAGCCGCGCCCCATGGCTCACGGCGTCCGTCACCGTCCGATGGGCCGCGATCACCTTCTCATACCACCTCACGCGCTTCCTCCCTCCTCCGTGTCCGACTTGGACACATCGTATACCTGCTCCGCCTTTGTCAGCGTCAGGTCCAGGCTGGGGGGCCGCACCCGGTCGGCCAGCTGCACTGCGTCGATCCGGTACTGCCGGCCGTCCTCGGTCACCGCCACGTCCTGGCTGGACACCTCCGGCCCCCTGGGCACCCGGATCACCTTCTCCACCCGGACCTGATTCTGCCGGCTGAGGTAGAGCCGGGTGAGCCCCAGGCGCTGCTCCTCGTAGCGCAGCACCGCCTTTTTCTCCAGCACCGGGGCCGGGGCGAAGCCCGGCCGCGCCCCGTCGGTTACCCGGTACACGGTCACCACGCCGCTGTTGTAGCTCTGGCTGATCTCATTCCCCGGACGAAACGGCATCTGACGCATAGGCAGCCACCTTTCTGTTGTTCTGCATGGCCAGCAGCAGGTGCCGGTAGTTGTTCTCAAACACATCTGCGGCCCCGTCCCTGGCGTACCGGACGTAATCAAGCAGCAGGGAACGGCCATAGCCCGCCTGGGTGTAGTCCAGCTCCTCCCCGGCCTTGTCGTCCAGGTAGGCCATGCCGGCGGCGATGAGCCCCAGGTATTTTCGATCCGCCGCCTCGTCCTGCCAGGTGACGTCAAGGTAGTTTTTTACATCCTCCAGCAGCGCGGCCGCCCGCTCAGACATTGGACTTGGTCACCGTCACGGTGTAGCTCCGGCTGGTTTTGCCGTCCTCCGCCGTCACCGTCACCTCCACCGTGTTGCTGCCGTCCTGCCAGCTGGCGGCGGTGCCGTTGTCGATCTCCGTGCCGTTCACCGTCACCCGGATGGCCGCCGCCGCATTGGAGGGCATGGCGTTGATGGTGTTGGTGGCGTTGGTGGTGGAGGCGGTGTAGCTGGTGGTCGTGCCGGAGAAGGCCGGGGACAGGCTCAGGGAGCCGACCCGCAGATCCGACAGGGCCGCGTCGCCGGAGGGGGCGCTCTCCTCCACCACGGTCACCTTGTACCGGGCGGGGGTCAGGCCGGAGATGTCCAGCTCCAGGAAGGCGTTGTTGTCCGCCGGCATGCCGTTGCCGTAGGTCTTGATGAGGTAGACCCGCTCGTCCTCCAGGAAGTGGTACTCGTCGCTGTACTCGATCCGGCCGTCCCTGCTCATCCCGGCGAAGGCCCAGTACAGCCGGGCGATGCCCAGCGTGGCCCGCCCCCTGGGCTTGGCGGGGGACTGGATCACCCGCAGGGGAATCGGGAACACGTCGTTGCGGTAGGTGCCGTCGGGGGCCTGGACGGTGGTGGCGGGCATGACCCGCTGGTAGTAGTCCTGGGGGTTCACCACCAGGATGAGGCCGTCCGCCCGCCGGGCGTGGCCGTTGGGGTCCGCCGCCAGCAGGGAGGCCAGATTGCCCATGGTGGCGGGGGAGAAGTCGGAGACGGCGATGGGGACCTTTTCCGGATACACCCCGCCGGTGACGGAGACCTCCTCCCCCACCTGCCGGTTCATGCCGATGGGCTCGTCCTTGCCGGTGCCGCCGGCAATGGCGTACTCCCAGCCGTTGAGCAAGGCCTCCGCCAGGATCATGCGCACATAGCGGTCCAGCCACTCGGGCCCCAGATCCAGCATGGCCTTGCATACCGGGATAAAGGCGGACAGCTTGAAGAGGCCCGTCTCCACCTCTTTGAACCCGGACGTGATCTCCTGGATGATCGGGGCGCACAGCTTGCCCCAGGCCGCCCGCTGGTAGCCGTGGGTGTTCATCATCATGCGGATCGCGCCACGGGTGTTCATGAAGTTCACAGCGCTCAGCAGGGAGTGGTCGGCCTCGATGTTCTCGAAGATGGCGTCAAACACCGTCTCCGGCATCACCACGTCCAGGTTGTTCACCGCCTGCCGGGGGTCGGCGCTCTTCATGGCATCGCCCAGCTTCTGGTAGTAGTCCTTCTCCTTGGCGGTCAGCTGCCGCACGCCCCGCTGGGCCAGCACCCGGCTGTCCGTCTCCTCCCGCAGCATCTGGAAGTCCTCCAGGTTCCTGCTGGCGTAGTACTGGAGAACCCCCTCAAAGGCCTGGGTGAACGCCTCCTGGTCGTTGGCGCGCATGGCCTCCTGGAGCTTCTGGCGCAGGTCCATAAGGGTCTGGTTTTTCAGATCGGTTGCAATAGGCATGTTCATTTCCTCACTTTCTGATGTCAAATACGCCGCCCAGCATCCCCATGATGCCGGCCGTTTGAGTGATGGGTTCGCTCGTCTCCGGGGGATCCTGGTCCTCCGACGTCTCCCGCTCCGGCGGAGGGTCGGGGCGCAGCACCCTCTGGATCACCAGGCTTTTGGCGCTCTGGGTCATGCGGGCGCTCTGCCGGTTGGTCAGAACGCCGGTGGCGATGCCGCACTCCAGGGCCCCCTGGGGGGACAGCCAGGTCTCGGCGCGCATCATCTCCCGCACGGCGTCCAGGCTGACGCCCGCCTGGGCAAAGGGGGCGAGGCCGATCTCTGTCATCTGGTCGGCCATATCGGCCGCCGCTCGGAGGTCGTCCGCGTATCCGTCGGCGCCGACGACCACCTGGTGCAGGAAGTAGGCGGAGGGCTCCACCGCGTAGCGCTCGTCCCCCGCCAGGAAGGGGTACAGGGCCGCCGAGGCCACAAAGCCAATCCCGTATGTACGCACGAAGGCCGGGTGTTGCCGGAGCTGGTTGTAGATGGCCCAGCCCTCCGACAGGACGCCGCCGCAGCTGTCGATGTAGACGTTGATCACGTCCGCGTCCAGGGTCTCGATCTGCTGGCTGAGGCTGTCGGCCGACACATCCGACTGGACATACTGGTCCCGGACAATGTCGCCGAAGATGTGGATGTCCGCCTCCCGCCCTCCCTGCAGAAATGAGTAGAATTTTTTGGGTCTCATGTCTCCTCTCCTTCCGTCTCCCAATAGTTTCCGTCCGGGCCAAACGCCATGACCCTCCTCTGGTTCCTGGCGTGAGCGGGATCCGAGGTGTGCCTGCAGTACCCAAACGGGTCACAGATCGGACATGCCAAGCCATCGCACAGATAGAAATAGTCAGGCGTTTCCTGTTCCATCGGGCCTCTCTCCTTTCAGCGCGCTCCGCGCATCGGCAAAATTCTTGGTGATAAAGTGCTCGTTGGCCCAGGGCTCGTCAATCTCCCTGCCCCCCGCGGCCCGCTGTACGTCGTTGTAGGAGTACCCGGACCCGATCAGCTTCTCAATGTTGGCGGCGTTGCCGAAGAGATCGAAGTGCTCAATGGCGCTGGTGTCGATCTGCATGTACGATCCCGCCCGCCACGCCTCATAGCCGTAGTGCTTCCGGTTGATCTCCTCCGAAAGCTGGTCCATCAGGGGGTCGACGCACTGGCTGAGAAACCGCCGCTGGGCGTCTCCCACCCCCTCCACCTGCCCCCGCAGGAGTACCGGCGGAATCAGGAAGGCGTTGGCGGTGAAGTCGAACACGTCGCCCACCAGAGCCCGGATGTGGCTGGCGTCCCTGCCGGACTCGAAGCCCTTGTCCACGTTCTCATAGCTCCAGCCGTCCAGCTCCGGCAGAATGGCAAAATCGCTGTTGAGGAAGGGCCGGATCTGGGCGTCGATCTGCTTCTGGAAGGCCGCCTCCCAGCCCTCCTGCCCGCTGGCCATCTGGTTGACGTGGACCTTCCAGTGCTGGCCGTTGCTCCAGGTGTAGCTCTTCACCGCCGCGCTGATGAGCTTGACGTAGGCGCTGTAGACCCCTCTGACCACCGGACCGACGTCGCAGTGGTGCAGGGTCAGGTGGATGACGTCCTTTTCATAGAAGGTCTTGTCATACTGTACCGGGCCCACGGCCACGCCCTTGTACTCGTTCTGCCTGGAGGGGTACCCGCCCTCCAGCTGCCAGCTGTCCGCCACCGCCAGGGCGTCCTCGCCGCTGCGCTTCCGGGTGGGGATGATCAGGGCCTCGTTGTCCTGGTAGAGCCGGGCGATCAGCTTGTGGAGGAAAGCCGTGCTGCTCTGATTGACGTTGGGCTCCACGTTCCACAGGTAGTACGAGCCCTCCCGCACCTCCCGCCCGCCCAAATAGGTGCGGAACTCGCACCGCCCCACCGCGTTGGCGATGAGGTTCACGCACACCCAGAAGGCCAGCTCCCGGATGCGGTACTCCTCCGCCGCCTCAAACAGCTCCCGGCAGTCGATCTCCTCCACCTTCGCCCGCCCCGCCGCCCCCCGCAGCCACCGCATGAATGAGAGCGCCACTACTCCACCTCCACCTCAATCTCAATCTCGGTCTCATCCACGATGATCCCGTCCTGCCCGCAGGACACGCAGGCGTTCGGCCACGTGAGCGGAACCTGCGGGGAGGTTGTGTGGACATACCGGGCAGGGTTGTCGTCCACCTCCTCCGTCTCCGTCACCGTTCTTTTGAGCAGACGGCCGCTCTCATCGAACTCCTCCACAGTCTCCACCGTTTTTGTCTTAATCATTGCCTTCTCTCCTTTCATCGCTGTTTTTATGATCACCCGGTTCTTCCGGCGAGGGGGCCTCCGGCTCTGCTCTCCGGTTCCAGCCGGCAACGGCTTCCGCGTATCCGTCTTTGTGGAAAACAAACTTGCCATTGCGTCGGACAAAGGCGCTTGAATAGATTTTCCCGGTATTTGCGCCGCAGTTAAGACAGACCGCCTCATACTCGTCCTTGAAAACCGACTTGTCGCTAGGAACATACATATTCCGGAGCCTGATTGACCCCGTATTTTTCCCGCAGAACGGGCACGGCTTTAATGCGTCCATACATCACCTCTCAAACCACAACCGCCGCCGGCACATTTGCCAGGGGCGCGCTTCCCGTCCCCAGCAGCGGCTCAATGACCATGCTGGAAACCAGGGCCATAAACGGGTCCGTTTTCCGGCTCTTGGCCTCAATCTTGGCGTAAATGAAGTTCCCCGTATCCACCCCGATCTTCCGGCTGGAGCGCACCCGCTTGGTGTTCTGCACCGCCCAGCGCAGGTGAGGAACATTGCCCCAGGTGAACAGCTCCCGGTCGAAGCAGTCCTGGATCACCGGCTCCACCTTCATGATGTCGTTTGGCCGGACCAGCTTTACATTTTTCCGGTCCGCCGGGTCAAACCCGATCTGCTGAAAGCTCTGGCTCACCAGCGTCCAGCGGAAGTTGTCCATGGCCAGCCCCGCGATGTGGTACTGCCCCGCCTGGCGCAGCACCCACCCCGCCAGCAGGTCCGGGTGTATGCTCACGTCCTCCACCACGGTGATGTCGCCCCGTCCCGCCCAGTCCCGCCAGGGGGCCCGCACCCGGTGGAGGGTCTTGGATTGGGTGCAGACCCAGGCGTGGTTGATGTCGAAGCGCTCGTCTCCCCGCCGGAAGTGGAGGTTCACCGCCGCCCAGTCGCTGAGCTCCGCGTAGTCCACCCCCACCGTGCAGCACCAGCCCAGCAGATCCGGCAGCGGCCGGTTGGTGGCCTTCACCTTGTCGTAGTCCGTCACCGCGATCTCCGCCGCCTGGCTGCGCAGGCCCATGCGCTTGGTGAGGAAATCCGGGTTCTGCTCCGGGTTTTCCAGCCACTCCTCATACTCCTTCTGGGTCTCGTGCTGGAGACTGGGGCTGTACTGGAGGGACGGGTTGGCCATGTACCAGTTGTCTGGATCCCGCACCTGCTCCTTCGTCTTCAGACGGCAGATAAAGGGCAGAAAGCCCTTGTCCGGCTCGTCCTCAAACAGGATTCTCCGGCTGCGCTCCAGCAGGTCGTCCAGAGGCCCGTCCGATACGTTGCCGTTGGAGCTGAAGTAACCCACCCGCGGGTGAGCCACCTTGCCCTGTCCGGTGCGGAACACGGTAATGTTGGAGTAACTCTCGTACTGGTGAATCTCGTTGAAAATGGCCTTTCCAGTGCGCATGCCGTCCCGGCTTCTTGGGCTGTTGGTGCGGCCCCGGACGCTCCCCCGGTTTTTCCGACCCTGGACCACCTGCTTGGTGTGGTAGAAGTGCCGGCCCAACTTTTGGGCGTGAGCGGGGCTCTCCAGGTTCTCCACCAGGTCCAGCAGGGGCCGCATGGCCTGCTCCTCCAGGTTGGCGCAGATGTCAACATCGTACCGGGCCGTCTCGCAGAAGGGCGAGACGGAGCACATGCTGGAGTAGGCGATGTACCCGTCCTTCCCCGCCCCCCGGCCCAGCATGGCAAACACCTGGGGCCATCTGGGCAGGCCGGTCTCCCGCCAGTAGGTGCAGTCCCACAGGGCCGTCAGAAACTTCTCCCAGGGGAACAGCCGGAAGGGGAAGTACTTTTCCAGCCGCAGGTAGCCGGCCAGCTGCTCTCTGTCGACAAAAATGTCCTCCATCTCAAAGCACCGCCTTACCAGCTTTGCCAGCGCCGCCTGCTCCTCGCAGACCCGCCAGGGGCCGCTCTCCACCAGCTCCAGGTACTCCAGCACCTCCGGCGGCAGCTCACAGCTCATCGTCCGCACCGCCCGCTCCGCCAAAATCCTCCGGCTTGAACCCCAGGGCTGTGAACAGCGCCAGCATCTGCCGGGAGACCTGAATCTCCAGGGACACGCTCCGGTTCTCGGAGATCCGGCCCCGCTCGTCCGTCACCGTCAACCCCCTGGCGTCCACGTCGTCCCGCAGCTCGCGCCGCCGCACCCAGAAGTCCATATACTCGTCCACCTTGTCGGTATAGGCCGTCTCCTCCAGCCCCCGCAGCGCCAGCTTTTCAAGCATTGCCGCCCGCAGGGCCTTGAAATCCTTTGTCTTGCGATAATCCGGTTTTTTCGCACAAACCGCCATAAACTCCACCTCTTTCCCGCAATAACTCTGGTTTTTTTCGCCCGCGCCCGCGCTGCGGCCCTGTGCGGGCGGGAAATTTCTGAAATGTCCTGGACCCGCCCGATTCGGCCCCGGCTTCGCCCTTTCGTTTTTTTCGAGGGGGGGGTGTCTAGTCCCAGCGCTCCTCCGTGAGCGGCTCCGGCTTCGGAGCGGTCCGCCGCATCCGCTCCGGGTGCTGCTCCTCGTGACAGCCCCGGCACAGGCTCACCAGCTGCCGCCGACCGGTATCCGGATCGAAGGCGGACAGCGCCAGATCCGGCCGGTCCTTCAGGTGCTGGACGTGGTGGACCAGCGCCGCCTTCCGGTACCGGCCCCGCGCCTTGCAGAGCTGGCACTCCCCGATGTCCATGCGCAGGATGTCGTCACGGGCCGCCTCCCACTCCGGCCAGTCGTAGAACCTGTCAGACAGTCCGAGCGCAAGCAGCTCTTGGAGCTGCCGCAGGCGCAGAGCCGAAATGCCGCTGGCCGCTGTTTGTTTCGTCACGGGCTATCACCTCCGGAAAAACAAAAAGCGCCGGTGCCAATGACCACCCAAGCCTTGGGTAGATCATCGGCACCGGCGAATTACGACGCACTGGCCATGCTCGATATTCACGAGATAGATTGCTTTGCACTTCCGGCACCAGAGCGGTAAATTTCTGGCCTCAGTGTCCGCCCTGGCTGCCTGGCTGGTTTTCTGCCTGCAGTTGGGGCAAACATACAATCCGTCCTTTACGAACAGTTTACCACGATTCATTTCCCCTTGCAATAGCCTCTCTCCTTTTTGTCATTTATTCAACTACATTCCAAGATTGTATTACATATTAAAAACGCTGTCACACGCGGTAAAGGCCTCCGGCTTCGCTTCCAAATACCAGGCATACCGGTACACGCCGAACACATTGGATGTGTTGTATATCCCCTGGCTGCGGGCGTCCTTCGGTACAGGAATTTCTCCGCTGTCGTCCCGCCAGCATTCCGCCGGCGGCAGCTTCCGGGACAGAGACCGGGAGCAAACCCATGTCCGGGCGCTGATGGGAATAGTGATCCCGTCGGTGGCCTCCTTGTTGAAATATTTGGCCGTGCGCCGGTAGGAATCCCGCGGATGCCGCAGCAGGGGCTGGTCGTCCACATCCTGTCCGTATTTCCACAGGTGCCGCACCTCCGCCGGGGAGAAGTCGCCGTCCCGCAGCACCAGATGAATGTGGAAGCGGCGGTCTCCGTGGCGGCCCTCAATGAGGTAGATGTAATCAAAGGGCCGTCCCCGCCATTTCTTCAGGCGGTACAGGAAGCTCCGCCACAACCGGCGCACGTCCCGGAATGTCCCCGGCTCATGTTCGCGGTCGAAGGTGAGGGCGTAGACGCTGCCCTCGTCTCCGAACAGCGCCAGCCGCAGCTCCAGCCGGTCCACACGGGTGCGGCAGACGGAGGAGTCCCTGGGCGGACGGAGAATTTTATTTTTCTCCGTCCGCTCCCAGGGCGTGTCCCCGGCGGAAAGCCGGGGCCGGATGCTGCGGCACTCCTTCACCAGCGGTCCCGCACGCTGGCGGACACAGTACCAGGCTTTCTTGTCCAAGCGTATTGCCCCTCCTTGTTCTGATTAAGTTTTAGCTGCCCTTTACCAGGGAGCCCCATCCATCAATCGCAGGCCTCCCCCTCGTCCGGTGCATCAGCTCCGCGCGCCTCATCTTCCGGCACCGGCCACCATCCGGTACATTCCTCATCGATTCTCATGTCTTTATTAGAAAGACGGTACTCAGATGCAGCCGCATAAAAGTAACATACCGTGATCCAGGGTTCCAACCCCTCCGAGACAAACCGCGCGACCACCTTTCGGGACCGATCCGGGCAGCCGGGCAGCCAAACCGGGTTCGGCAGTTCCACTGCGGAACATTCCGGTTTGTTCTCGGCAAAGTCCATTCCCGCAGCCGGTGTCAAGTCATCCGTCAACCCCAGCAGATAGTCCGTGGAGCACCTCAAAACTTCGGCGGTTTCTGCAGGATGATGCAATCGGTCAGGAGAATATCGAGGCTGATACCAACGCTCCTCCGGAAATTCTCCCGCCGCATATTTGCGGATGGCTTCAACAGTTCGATCCGGATCATATCCCCATGGAATAGGCGTGTCGTCCGACAGCCCCGCAGCCTCAGCAGCACGAATAATCCTGGTGGCATTGATCTGCGTTTCTTTTTGGCACTGTCTGGTGTGCTTCAAAGCGAGCTTGTTTTCTTTCGCTTTTTCATCGTCCCGTATTTCTTTTCGAAGCGCCTGTGCTTTGCTGCACATACGGGAACAGGGTGCGTAGCTGCGTTTTGCCTGCTCGCAGTCCAGGCAGCACGTCTTCCCGCCGCACATGTCAAAACTGCTGCACTCGGAATCATGCCGCAAAAAGGAGTTGCCCCGTTTGCAAGGTTTCCCGTCCGGGCACGTCAGCTCCGGCTCCCACCGCCAGCCCTCCTCATATTTTTTCAGGATCAACTCCGCTGCGTTGCCGCTCAAGTCGGGATTTATCACCGCAAGGCGTCTTTGGAAATCCTCCGGCAGCCGGGCAAGCGCGTATGCGGTCTGTTCCCGAAGGCAGTCCTTTTCGAATAGATAAAGAAACTCCGGCGCCTTCAATTTTTCACGGATCACCTTCAGCCGGGCAAGCTTCGGTGCGGAGACTCTGCACGCCGCCGCCACCTGGTCCCTCATCCTGCCGGGGAATGAATACCCCTCCTCCTTAAGCTGGTAAAGCAACTCTTCCAGCCTTTCAGCCTGCTTGGATAGTTCCGCATTGGAAAGCGTGCGCGTCGTGCTGTTGGCAAAAATCAACTGCAGTTCCGCCATGGCCTCGCTCTCATACTGCCGCACAGTACAGGGCACCAGCCGCAGGTCCGGCCTGGGATGCTCTCCGTCCTCCGCCAGAAGGCGAAGCGCGGCGCAGCGGCGGTGGCCGGACAGAAGCAGATACTTTCCGCTCTTTTGCGGGTGGGGCATGACCACCGGATACTGCTGGAGGCCGGACATAGCAATGGAATTGGCCAAGTCCCCCAGCGCAGATTTGTCCACCTTGTAGAAGTTGGCCTTATTGTCCAGAATATCCTCCAAGCCAAACTTCCGGGCACATCACTGGATCGTTGAGGTTACGCACTCTTTTTTCAATCGATTCCGCAAACTCCTGGTCCGCTATGAAAAGAAGGCTGCCAATTACATGGCCCTGCTTCAATTTGCCTGTGCTGTCATTGTCTGGCGTAAGCTTTTTCACGTCTATCGCTAATTTCGGGATAGGCTCTTAGTTTTTATACTGCTCCATATTGATTTTTGCAGATTCTAATCAAAACATCCTCTACATCTTTTCCAATATCACGTTTCGATAGATCAACCCATTGCCCGCAGTAGAACCATAGATGCCCGCATAAAAAAGCAATTGCAGGGTATCCTCCGTTTTCGGCGTCCTGAATGTCCACTCATATCCATCCATTACCTGGTAATAGTTGAGATCAAACAATCGGTTGCTTGTTCTTTCTTCCTTCGTCCGATTATAAAGCGTCAGCGCCACACCATCCGGACTCCCTTCCACGACATCCACACAGTCAAACGTTACCCTATACACAGAATCTGCTTCTAATGGAATCGTTGCATAGCGGTAATTGTTTGACGAATCAGACGCCAGCACAATGTCCCCCTGCTCACTGACTATGGGTGCCTCTTCCCGCGCATGATTTGCAATCGCCTGTTCTGTCCCCAATTTTTTATATTTATCCCCCCCTAAAGAACTTGGATTTATCATAAAGAGTACAATATCCGGCCTTGTCCACTCCGCATATTCCGCAATCGAGCACTCTGTGAAGTGCCGGGGATCAATTACGTCTACCTCTTGAAAAACTGTAGAAAAATACGACTGCAATGGGAGGGTAAAAGAATCCTTCAGAATCAGCAGCCGCAGTTCAGAGGGAGCCTCTAAATTTCTGTGCTGCACCAGCGGATAATCTCCGCCAATATATACGCAGTAGGGATTGTATCCAAAAAGGTCCCTCTGCTCAATATACTGTGTGCGAATATTCGCCGCAGAAAAATCTCCGCAATGCAGCTCGCCATGTTTGGGAATGCTGCATGACATGCCGGTTTCAAATCGCGGTGTATACCATATGAGGGGGTCTGTCCCGCCAAAAAACTGTCCCACCCGCTTCCCCCAGGATCCCAGGAACCAGTCCTCCTTCTCGTGCCTCTCCCACATCTCCCACTGGGCGTATTCCATATCGATATTGCCCTCCGGAAACTGTATCTGGAGTTCTGCCATAATCTCACGGAAGGCGACAAACGCCCCCTCCGGGTTCCAATGGTGGTCTGTTTTATAGAAATATTGCTGTATCATTTCCGACGTCTGGCTCAATTGCGGCCGCATATCCAAGGCATTTACACCGGCAGCATTCAGGCAGGACAGCAAATGATCCGTATTCTGATTTGCACAAGCCGTCACTCCTTCTGGATAGAAGTTCCCATCCAAATCACTTTTATACGGCAGCTGAACATAGAGAAACGGAATGTCCTCATACTCCTCCAGGTATTTTGCAAAGCCCTCAATACTTGCAGCCAACTCTGTCACATCAACATCGCTGACTATGCCGGTCAGCATCCCATTCGTACCCCGAACGACTTTGTTGAGTACCCGCCGGCCAGTCAATCTGGCAAACAGCCCGTTCACGTTTACAAAGCCACTCTTCCCTGCAAAGTTATCCGAGGAATATCCTGACTCAACCGTATTCACAAACTCCTCAAACGTAAGTTCATGCCGCGCCAATGCTGTTAAAGGTTCCCCGACTATCTTGGCATTTACAGCTGACAGCAATATGAGCAGCGCCAGCGCCGCAATCAACGGCAGTTTTATCCGGCATCCCCTCTTTTGACTTGACATCTTCTGCGTCCTTCCTTTAAAAGTTAAAGTAAATAAACGGGTTGTGGGCATTCATCACCAGGCAGGAAACACCCACTAGAAACAAAAGCAGCTGGATCACCTCAGCACCCTGGTCCCACAGCGCCTCCGCTCTTTGGTGAGGGATTTTCTTTCTGCACCACTGCAGCAGGGATGTGGAACACAAAATTCCTGCCGCCAAAATCATCCCATACTCCCGCAAATAAAAGCGGAAGGCGGAATCCGTCAATAGGTTTCCTCCCAGCCCCAACATGGCTTTCACATATGTAACGCCAGTCAGAAATCCCTCCGCCCGGAAGAAGACCCAACCGAAAAGCACCACCAACAGGGTAAAAACCTGATACAATGCCGCTATTCCGTTTTTCTTCTGTAACCGCTGCGGCAGAGAGAATAATTTCTCGATCACGATTACCGTCCCATGGAGCATTCCCCAAAAAATAAAGTTCCAGCTCGCTCCGTGCCATGCGCCTGTAGCCAGCCACACCACAGCCAAATTGAAGACCAATCTCCATTTCGACTTAACACGGGAGCCTCCCAAAGGAAAATACAAGTAATCCCGGAACCAGCTTCCCAGCGAGATATGCCACCGTCTCCAGAAGTCCGTCATGGTTTTTGACATATAGGGGTGGTTAAAGTTTTCCAGGAAACGGAATCCAAACATGCGTCCCATGCCAATCGCCATCTCAGAATATCCGCTGAAGTCAAAATAAATTTGCAATGCGTAGCATACTGCTCCCAGCCACGCCATGGCTATGCTCAATTCTTCCATACGAAACGCCGCATCAGCCACTTCGGCAAGAATATTTGCCAAAAGGATTTTCTTGTTGAAGCCATAGAGAAAGCGAAGCATTCCCCCTGAAAATGTATCCCATGTGATCTCCCGACGCTCCATTTGATCCATGACGGTGGTATAGCGGACAATCGGCCCGGCAATCAGCTGAGGAAACAGGGAAATATACAGCCCCAAATACCCCAAATTCTTCTGCGCCGGTGTTCCGCGATACACATCAATCACGTAACTCATCGCCTGAAATGTGAAGAAGGAGATGCCGATAGGGAGCACAAAGCTGGTTTGAGGGATCGTATCCTGCACCACCGGGAATATCTCGCGCATATTTTTGGTTACAAAGTTCATATACTTAAACACGAACAGAATGCCCAGATTGATGAATACTGTCAGCGCCAGAAATCCTTTTTGCGCGGAACGCTTTGCGTACAGCTCTTCAATTCGGAGTGCGGCAAAGTAATTAAACACGATAGAGAACATCATCGCCAGAACAAAAGTCGGCTCACCCCACGCATAGAAAAACAGGCTCGCCAATAAAAGCCAATAGTTTCTGGCTCTGTGCGGCAGGAAAAAATATATGCCAAGGGTGACTGGGAAGAAAAACAATAAAAATTCCAGGCTGGTAAAAAGCATACGGATAGAACTCCTCTGAATTAATTCGACAACCCTCATTATTTTCTGATATATAACATATATCAGAAAATAGGGGGGTACCCCCCTATTTTCTCGTCATTCATTATTCACTTCTTAAGTCCAAAAAGCAGAAAAGCGCTTTCCAAAATAGTTTAAGACAGTGTAAAGACACATTCCCACCAGCATTGCCGCATTTTCCTGCCAAGCCTGCGTCTGCCCGCGCAGCAAAACGGCTATAGCAAACCATCTGCGATTACGTAACAGACCGTTGCATTCCACTATGACAATTTCAGAATCTCCTCATAGACGCGCTTACAATTATTTTGGTCCGAAAAAGGAAATGTCGCGTCAATTCTCTCCCTATATACCTCCTTCAATTCGCACCCATTTCTCATGTATTCAATTATCCGATCCACAAGCGCCTCTACAGAGCACTCTATCTCGCCAAAGCCGTCTCTCTCATAATCAAAGTATCCCTTTTCATAGGTATGCGCCCCAGAAAAGAACTCTTCTTTATCTGTCTGGTAATAGATAACAGGCTTTCTCAGATATGCAAAGTCAAATGCTACCGAAGAATAATCTGTAACCAGCAAATCGCTCTCAGCAAAAACCGTCCGATACGCTACGTTCTGTTCCAGCAGCTGCAATCTGTGGTCGCTGTTCATGCTGTCCTTTGCACAGATCATGTTGGGATGATGCATGAATGCAATCGTATATCCCAGCTCTTGCGCGCAATCAAATAGCCGCTGGCAATTCAGCAGCTCATGGTACATGGCAAAATAGCGGCTCTCACAATATCCGGGCTTTAATTCTCTCTTTCCGGTTCTCGGATCTATTCCTGTCACCAAATACGCTCTCCAGGTTGGCATAATGGCGATTTGCTTTTTTTCCTGACGGTATAGCCTGTCATAGCGGGGAAAACCCGTTAGTTTTACCACATCTGAACTGTAATCATATTTGCCCTTCAAAATGGACTCATACTCTGGAGCAGTTGTTGTGACAAATAGCTTTATATTTTTGCTAAACCGGTTAAGCCAACCAGACAGGTCGTCTTTCGTAACTCCATGCTGCAAGAACACAAATTTTTGTGATTGTGACAAATCACGATAAAATTCAGAATATTTTTGGAAAGGATGAAAAATGTACTCCTCTGCCTGGGAAGAGATTATACAATCCGCCAGTAAGTATAAAGTTTTGTATTGTTTTCCAAGGAATGGAATCACCTTTCCATACTTTTGCAGCCGTTGATAATCTGGACTCTCCGGCGAAACAGCAAAGTATGCCTTCACATCTCTCCGCAAATTCTTTCCTACATACTGGAAAAACGCCTCTCCATTATCATCCGCCTGGCTGACTCGATCACTGATGAGCCATATCTTTTTGTGTTGAAACAGACTGAATACAAACGTCAGCAGACGGGCGAAAACTGCCTTTCGTCCGCCGCCATCATTTCTTTTCCACAGTTCTCGCAGATATGCGTATTCCCTCTGCAAACGCCCCTTTCTTCCGCATTTCTGCACAACAAGCCGGGATTGAGCCGCCGTCAGAACATACCCTTCGTGATAATAATAGGAATGCCGGTATCGGGTGGATACGGGGCAATATTTCCCATACACAAGCCTGTTTCGATTGATCCGCCTGCCGTCCACTTCGCAAAACAGAGATATTACATACTTCTCGACCGTCGGATCAATGGGAACCTCACATTGAAATCCATATGCAAAATAAATCGGCTCGTTCAGCGCCGTCCGGTCCATTCCCCTGTCCACCGGGACGCAGGGCACTTTTTCTCCGTTGACCTCCAAATAAATTTGTACATCGCCATAATCTTCTGCTATCAGCACGATATAGCCTTCCAGGCGAATGGCGTCCGAAGTAATGGAGATAAAGTTCAAATGGGTCTTATTCGTGTTCAGATAACAAATGCAGGTATTTTGATAATGCAGCAGAGCAGTATTGCGCCCCCACATCCTGTCTGCATCTTTTCCGTATTTCTTCTTCAGGATAAAGGCCTTGTGCTCAACCTGAATATCCTTCTGCGCCATAATAACGTCGTCATCAAAATATTTCAGGAGAGAAAAGAGAAGTGTTTTATATGCAGATATATCCTCTTCTGCCATAACTGTGTCCGGGATATACTCCTGCTTCACACGCCATTGGAGATCATACATTAAAGAGAACTGTATAAATTTGGGGATATATCCCATCTCTTCCTGACAGAATGACAGTATCGATGCAGTAAACCCTTTAAGATACGGCATATACCATTTGATGTTATTTTCAGAGCTTTGAATTGCGGAAGCCGCTCCTACTGTCCGTTTACGGTAGTAATAAGAATTCCCCCTTGCAACTCCAAGCGTCATTTTCCGCACAAGAATCTTCAGGATTTCCTTTCCATCTTCGCAATAAGCAAGCTCCGGATCAAAATGCATGCCGCATGCCGCTTCCGCCTTGATAAAGGCCGAAGAGCAGCTCAGCTGAACGGTCTTCCAATCCTGCAGCAGATTAATGACGCGCGAGCCCTTCTGGAACTTTGCATTTTGCCTGTGTGCTCCAGAAGCCCCATCAAAAAAGAACATGGGAATTGTGACGACATCTGTTTCCTCTTCATGGTTCCTGAAAAATTTGTGAACAACAGACATGACCCTGCTGCCCAATTTATCGTCCGAATCCAAGAAATTGACGAATCGCCCCTGAACGTGTTTCAGGCCCTCATTTCTGGCTGATGAAACGCCTCCATTTTCCTTGTGAATGACGGTTATATTTTCCGGATACTGCTCGGCATACTCATCACAAATAGCCCCACTTCCATCGGTGGAGCCGTCATCAACCATAATCAGCTGTATTTTTTCGAATCCAAAATCCTGTACAATCAGGCTCTCTACGGCCTCTTTCAGAAATGGCTCCACATTGTAAACCGCCATGACTACCGAAAATTCAAAAGGATAATCTATCATCTCCGGCATTCTCGTATCTCCTTTTTCTAGTTCATTAAAATAAGACAGAATATAAAAATTGCACTATTTTCAAAAAAGGAAAACTATTCCAAATTAATGGCACTAAACAAAAAGCTTTCCGCGAAAACCTCCTTTTAATGATATTACCTTTTTGCCAAGATTCCGTATCAACTTTTGGTATCATACCACAAGCAATACGGAAATGCAAGTAATGACCCCACTTTTTGCGCATTGATTTGTACAAAAAACGGCAGCAACAGTTACATCTTCTTTTACATTTCCTTCTTTTTTGTCCCAGGCTCCTCCGCTCACATTGCATGTATCCCCTTTGCAAAACATCCCCTAAATATTCTATCATATTATATATTCCGTCTTATCCAAAACGCCAAAAATCTCGGCCCGCGCCACCCAATTCGGGCCGGAATCCAGCGCAGCGAATCCTGTCCGAACGCGAAGAAATTCCCATCACAGCGCAGTTTTCGCCGCGAGGCGGAAACAGAGCGGTGATGGGAATTTCTGAACTGGTGACCCGTCGGGGATTTGAACCCCGGACCCACTGCTTAAAAGGCAGTTGCTCTGCCGGCTGAGCTAACGGGTCATATGGCTGGGATGGCTGGACTCGAACCAGCGGATGCGGGAGTCAAAGTCCCGTGCCTTACCACTTGGCGACACCCCAATATCTGTCGTTTCAGTGGAAAACGGAGGATTGGGATTTTATCTCCCAATCCCCCGCCTAGTCTGGGGTGGGTAAAGGGACTCGAACCCTCGACACCCGGAACCACAATCCGGTGCTCTAACCAACTGAGCTACACCCACCAGATACTTGATAAAGCCGAAACTAAAGAAATGGCACGCCAGAAGGGATTCGAACCCCTGGCCTACTGCTTAGAAGGCAGTTGCTCTATCCGGCTGAGCTACTGGCGCATATCTGGAGCGGGTGACGAGAATCGAACTCGCATCCCCAGCTTGGAAGGCTGGTGCCCTAGCCATTGTGCTACACCCGCTTGTGAGTAGCTTGTTCACTCTGCCACAACAAATTTATCTTCGTTATAATAGCATGAACTGAAGGGTTTGTCAATATCTTGGGAAAAAATTTTACAACAGATAGGTTTTGATATGTAAATGGACAGCCAAACCGACGGGTTCGGCTGTCCATTTATGCAGAAATAAATCACGACTGCGGATAATTGAGTCCATGCACTGGATTCTGAACGTGACTTTTTCTAAAGATGATTGCCGTTCCCTCGCCGAAAATATCCGCAAGTCTATGAGTGCCCTGCGTAAATTTACTCTGGCTTTCCGTAAAAACTTTCTTGCCGCTCATCACAAGAGAGAACATTTGTCAAGGGGGGATTTCACCCAAAAGATGAAATCCCCCGGTAAAACGGAATTTAATATCACACTTTTCCCTGCCATTCACACGCATTTCTTAATCATATTCTTCGCAGATAAATTTGAAATCCTCAGTCTTGCGCAACGTTGCCAAAGCATATTTCTCAATATGCTTCGACATGATCTCTACCGCATACTGGAAATTTTCTGACGGATGGCCCTCGGCGCAACGCACCATTGTGATCAGCATCCCGTTGTCACCCTTGATATCTTCTGATGGGTAATTGCCAGAGTTATCACAGGCATCCTCATCGTGGTATTTCCGTCTTACTGCCTCCATTTGCGCCACGGTGCCAATCACGGCATGGTAATCCATGTTATCGCTGTCACAGTAATAGTCGATAAAAAGTCTTGCTGCAACATCTGTGCATTGTTGGATCTGCTCGATTATGGCATCTGCATTTCGGATAGCAAATCTCCGAATTTTCTCCTTAGCATCTTCCTCACTTTCATAACGGATGTACAAAAGTGTTTCTCGTCCCTTAAGTACGGCCGTGATCTTTTGAAGGGTCCCATCCTTGCCATAGACGGCACGCAGCGTCCGAACAAGCTCCCCCTCCGGCACGCTGTACAACGTCATCTTACGCCATTCTTGCCCAACAGGAATATTATAGTCAAGCATTTGATACTGTGCGTCATAGTCAAAGGAGACGGCGTTGTCTCCCTCGATATCTTGACTAAAATCAGCAACGCTGTATACGCCTTCTTTGTAGGTGAGCGGAAAGTCACGCAATTCCAACATTTTGAGGTTCTCCTTCTACCAAATTTCCGATTTGACAGCCTATTACGAGCAAAGTATAGCACCAATAGAGGCAACATTCAACCCTTGTTTTTGGACACTGGCAGTTGTAGCAAGCAATGGCTCGGTATATACCGACCCGTTTGCTTGTTGGTGGCTGACCGCCCCCCAAGCCCCGGCCTTAAAAGAAAAAGGGAGCGCCCCAGGTATCTGGAACGCTCCGGCCTGTCCGTCAGCTTTTGCTCTTATCAGGCCCATAGGCAAGACAGGTATATACCTTCGACACTTTCCCCGCCTTCCCGCAACCGCCATTCTGCCACAAACGAGCCGCTGCCTCTTGTATTTGGGTGGTGGTTAAATTCACCCTTTACAACATACATCTGAGGAAAATAACTATGAGTAAATACACGCTTGATATGGATTTTTCTCTGTTGAACGGTCCAAAGGCACATAATTGGATACGCAGGTTCCGTGATATGGCAGATAGCGCGTTTTCTGGTAAAGATAACCGCTCCCGGCTGCTGGGAAATCTGCTCATTATTGAGCAGTATGTCAACACACTCAAAATAGGCTTGTCAGCGGATGGGAAGCAGCTCTCGACGGTTTTAGTGAGCACGCTTGATTTTCTTTGGGATTATATGGAAGAAAATGCTTCCGTAGCAGATTTTCAGAATTTCGCAAATAATGTCTGTGCCAGCGCGTTTGCTCATGGTGCCGGTGAAGCGCTTACAGATGCACAGGCGAAATTTTATCAGAAACATTTTGGCGGACTGGAGTTAAGCGCAATCGAATGGCAGAATATTACATGGACTTCGGGCCTTTTGATGGAAGTGACAGCCATTGAAGGTGGACGGGTGGATTTTGAAGAATTAGAATCTTATGAACAGATTTCTTTTGCTGAGATTGACGATTTGCTTGCATTTCTGACGGATGCCAGTATCAGTATGGAAAATATCCCGCTTCCTTCCAGTACAGGAGCGGATTATTCAAAAGCGGCAGAGCAGGTTTATCAAACTGCGTTGTTTCAATCTATGATTGAACGTATTCAGGACAGTCTAAAGACGGCATTGCTTGCAACACCGGAGCAGTATCCGGAATTGCGGGCAAAATATCAAGAGCGCACGATTATTCCGGTTGAATCCATCATAAAGCTGATGGATTTTCAGAGGATGTGAGTACTCGAAGTGCCAGCGCGAACCACAAAATTTTACAAGGGATGGACGAAACTTTTGTCCATCCCTTGTCCCTTTTCGGCCCTGTAAGCATCCTGCGAAAATGTAAAAAATTTGTTATTTTCGGACATACTACGTAAATCTGTCTATTTTCCAACAGAATGTCCAAAATTGTCGGTTGTCAAAAGGGCGGGAAATTTGGTACAGTATACAAAAAGAGCGGTTATGCGCAAAACAGGGGGAAGGACAGTATGGCGGGGGTACAGCTGGAGCATGTGGTCCGGGAGTACGTCATGGGCAAGACCACCATCCGGGCGGTGGACGATATCAGCTTCACCATCCCGGAGGGGAAGTACACCATCATTCTGGGAGCCAGCGGCGCAGGCAAGTCTACGGTGCTGAACATCCTGGGGGGCATGGATTCCCCCACCTCCGGGCTGGTGAGCGTCAACGGCAAGGAGATTTCCAGCTTCAACAAGCGCCAGCTCACCGGCTACCGGCGGGAGAGCATTGGCTTTGTGTTTCAGTTTTATAATTTGATGGCCAACCTGACCGTGCTGGAAAACGTGGAGCTGGCCAGTCAAATCTGCAAAAACCCCTTGAATGCCAAGGAGGTGCTGCAAATGGTGGGCCTGGGGGACCGGATGCGGAATTTCCCCGCCCAGTGCTCCGGCGGCGAGCAGCAGCGGGTGGCCATTGCCCGCGCCCTGGCGAAAAATCCCGACGTGCTCCTGTGCGACGAGCCCACCGGCGCGCTGGACTACCAGACCGGTAAGTCCATTCTGGCCC
>OFGE01000992.1_pt1 | contig 27863 bp, 33 predicted proteins | sample 1521681 | NCBI WGS metagenome assembly OFGE01 (sample SAMEA3504093, study PRJEB24116) | mouse gut metagenome | biome: mouse gut; feature: mouse-associated habitat; material: faeces | place: Denmark | collected 2011
CAATCGAATATTTTTTTAAATAAAAATAAGAGCCATGCAACACGTTGTTTGCACGGCTCTTACGAGTAGTTCCAGTACAAACAATGCGTGAAAGCATTGAATTATTCCACAAGCGGGTCATTTTTAGAAAATGAGCGTGCTTGTTACTTGGTTTTTTTATTTTTTCAACAAGTTAACAGACAACAAAAAAAGCGGGGAACATATACATGAACTGTATACATTCCCCGCTGCTCCAACATTTATACAACTAATAAAAACAATTCACTGTAAAAACTTTTCCTAGACAAATAAAGGAGTTTAAAAAAGTCTAGAATTTTACATAAAAAATTGTTATACTATACGTTGTAACTAATGTTGCAACAAACGAGAACCGAGTAGAGTTCATGTCATACCATGAATTGTTTAACTGCCCCCTAGGATTGCCGTCCTATGGCAGTCGGTTCTTAATTTGTTTAATTGTTACTATGATTTTTTCTATCAGATAAATATTAAGGTTATTGCAATTACAACAGCTATATATCTTGATAGTTTTTTTAGAGTGGTTTTCATTTACACCCCTCCTATAAAAACATCTTAACATCTAAGTATTATATTTTCAACTAAAATATGTATTTTTTTTTAAAAAAAAGGGATATAGCTTAATAAACACATCTTCGAGTGTCGTATTCAATACCTAAAATTAAAATATTAACAAATTTTTGTAGTTTATCGAATTTTAGGTCTACTTTTTGATACTTTACATATTAGGAGGAAGAAAATGTTTAAGATAGGTTCTGTCCTGAAACAAATAAGGCAAGAGTTAAATTACCATCAGATTGATTTATATTCTGGAATAATGTCCAAATCTGTTTACATAAAAGTTGAAGCTGACTCTCGACCGATTTCTGTAGAAGAGTTAAGCAAGTTCTCAGAACGTTTAGGTGTAAATTTTTTTGAAATTTTAAATAGAGCTGGCATGAATACAAAAAGCGTAAATGAAACAGGAAAAGAAAAACTTCTTATTTCAAAAATATTTACAAACCCTGACTTATTTGACAAAAATTTTCAAAGGATTGAGCCAAAGCGCTTAACTAGTCTTCAGTACTTTAGTATTTATCTTGGATATATTTCTATTGCACATCATTATAACATTGAAGTTCCTACTTTTAATAAAACAATTACTTCAGATTTAAAACATTTATATGATAAAAGAACAACATTTTTTGGAATTGATTATGAAATTGTTTCAAATCTTTTAAATGTCTTACCGTATGAAGAAGTTTCAAGTATCATTAAGCCTATGTATCCAATCGTGGATTCCTTTGGTAAAGATTACGATTTAACTATTCAGACTGTTCTAAAAAATGCTTTAACAATATCAATTATGAATAGAAATCTAAAAGAAGCGCAGTATTATATTAATCAATTTGAACACTTAAAAACAATTAAAAATATTAGCATAAATGGATATTACGACTTAGAAATAAACTATTTAAAACAAATATATCAATTTTTAACTGACAAAAATATTGATTCTTATTTAAATGCGGTAAATATTATCAACATCTTTAAAATCATTGGAAAAGAAGATATTCACAGATCTTTAGTTGAGGAACTTACAAAAATATCTGCAAAAGAAAAATTTACGCCCCCTAAAGAAGTAACCATGTATTATGAAAATTACGTTGCAATAGAAAATAATCCTATTCCTGAAATAAAAGAGCAGTCATGAAAATATTTTCATGACTGCTCTTTTATTTTTTATTATATAAGGTGCCTAAACATTTCCAAGCCACCAACAAAATTACCAATCATTCCTCCCAAACTAGCTAACACGAACACTAAAAATACTCTCAAAACACGGTTTTTATATATCTTTTTCAAAGATTTTATATCTTCATCCATCGTTTGAAAATCACGTACTTTTGGTTTCCTTAAAGTAGCCTCTACAATAGCAGAAAACACTCCTACAGACACCATTGGTAGCAAGGTAGCAAGGGGGGCAAACACTAGGGAAGTGACAATTGTTAAGGGGTGAGCCAACGCTAATAAAGTAAATAGTGCTGATAAACCACCGTTCCAAATGCCCCATCTCATTATTTGGTCTTTACCTACATCTACACCTAAGAAAAAGGAATAAATTAACAAACCTATGATAATCAAAGGTATGATACTCTCTAAAACTTTAGTTGACCAAAGCTTTGGCGGTAAAGTTTCTAATTCTTTTATATTGATTTGTTGATTACTTTTTAAGTTTTTCTCCACACCACGTAAATGCGCCTGCCCAATAACAACTACGATTTTACCAGCTTCCTGATCTGAAATTTTCTGAGCTAAATATTGATCTCGTTCTACTAACAGAACTTTCCACAGTTCTGGATATGCTTCTTGTAGCTGTTCAAAAATAGGCTCAAAATTCTCAGAATTCAACAATTTTAGCATTTCTTCTTCAGATTCTTCCGCACCTTCCAAAACACTACCAAAAGCATAAGGAAGTAACGCTTTTTTTCTTAGTGGTATTAAGCGCCAAAATCGTTTAAAAGTTACTTGTGAGTCTCTGTCTACTAACGCTATTTTAGCACCAACTTTTTCTGCACTACTAACAGCCTCAAAAAATTCAGCACCAGCTACAGAATCATTAATCTTAGCCAAATGTTTTTGAATTAATTTGTAAATAACGCTAGAAATTAATACAGTTAGTCTTTTTTGTTTAATTACTTGAACAATATCTGTATCCGACCATTCATCAGGGTTCAGGTACTTGTCATATCGGCTTTGATCCCATTCAAGGCAAACTACATCTGGATTTTCTTCTTCGATTATATTTTTAACTAATTCAGCACTTTCACTGGAAATATGTGCAGTCCCGACTAAAATAATTTCCTTATCCTTTATAAAAACGCGACGAACTAATTCCATATACCCTCCATTACTTCTCTATTCTCATTTTTTTGTAGTCATATTTTGCTCCTATTGAATGCATTAAAACATTTTTTATTTTACTTTTTTCTAATTTTGCTGTTCCAACTTGAAAAATTGGAACGACCCCCATATCATTGATCAACAATTTTTCAGCTTTTTTCAATTCTTGCCAACGTTTAGAAGAAGAATCCTTTAGCAATTCATCATAATTTTTATTTGAATATCCACCATGATTCATTGGACTATTTGTTTCAAAGTTTGCTAAAAAGCTAATAGGGTCTGCATAATCAGCTTGCCATCCACTTAGGCTCAAAGTAAAATCCTTTTTTGTTAGGCGTTCCATAAAGACATTTGCAGGAATTGGCGTCACATTAACCTTCAATCCTTCTAAGCTATCTTGCAACTGTCCTTGCAGAAATTCTCCTGCCTTTTTTTCAAACTCTCCATCACTTACAAGTAAATCTAAAGAAGTATTTTTGGATAAATCGATTTCTTTTTTAGCCTTATCCCAATACTCTTCTGCTTGTTTTTTGTTAAATTCAACTAATTTTTCATTAGCAAAATCTTTTTTATTTACCGGATTAAAGGCCATTTCTTTTGGTACTACGCCAACAGAAGCAACGGAACCATTATCTAGTAATTTTTTAACTAGACTTTCCCGATCAATTGCATAGCTAATTGCTTTTCGGACATTTTTGTTTTGTAAAAGCTTATTTTCCCCAGTTTGGTTCATTTCTAAAAACATTGTATTAGCCATTAATGTTGTTGAATATTCTTTATCTTTCTTGTATTGTTTTGCATATTCACCAGCTAAAGGCGCCTCATCTAATTGCCCATCATTATACAAATTTATTCCTGTATTAATTTCTTTGACGACTTGAAAATTAATTTTATCCATAGAAACATCTTTTTGATCCCAGTACTCTTTATTTTTAGAAATCGTCCACTTATCAGAAGTTCCTACTCCCTCTAAGTTTGTTAAGTTAAATGCTCCATTTGTTACAATTGCTTTTTGAGAAACCCCATAGTCTTTCCCATACTCTTTAATTGCTTTCTGCTGTACTGGATAGTAAGCGGTTAAGGATAACAGATCAGTAAAATAAGGTGTTGGTTCAACTAATTCAATTTCTAATGTTTTCTCACCAATACTTTTCACTGCTAAAGTATCTTTTGCTTGTTTTCCTGAAGCAATTTCTTTGGCATTTTTTATAGCAGAAAACAGTTCCACATTTGGAGAAGCTGTTTTAGGATCTACAACTCTTTGCCACGCGGCCACAAAATCACTAGCAGTTATTTGTGTACCATCAGACCACTTAGCGCCATCTCTAATCACAATGGTATAAGTTTTGCCATTATTCGATACTTTTGGTTGACCAGCTGCAATGGCTGGTTGCGGTTGATTTTTTTCATCTAATCGATACAACCCCTCCATCACATTGGCTAATAAAGTTATACTCGTTTGATCTACAGCAGTTGCTGGGTCTAAACTTTGGACAGGTGTCCCTGCAGTCAAAGTAGCTACCTGTTCTACTTTTTTTTCTGTTGCATCTTGTGAATCTTTTGTGGCAGTATTTGTCCCACAACTAGCTAATACCAAAGGTAATAACCCAATACCTAAAAAACAAAACTTCTTGTACTTCTTCATTTTTATCAACCTCCGTAGTTTAAATTTGCTAACTAATTCTAGCGATATACAAATAAAATAACCAATTAATAGCTATTATATTTACAATTTTATCAAATAAACTTTAAAAGGGATACAAAATACAGAATGAAATTTATCCAAACAAATGAATCAATTACTTATTTTTCAAGCCAATTATGCAAAGTGATTTCAGAACCTTTAGAATTATCCCTATTTTTTATATTTTCTTTTTCTAACGCACATTCAACAAATAAATTGTAAAAAGACTTGTAAAATAAACCTTTAGGACTTTTAACAGTAGAATCTGTCTTGATTTTATGCATCACTCTTCGCAAACATTTGTCTATTTCTTCTTGATAATCTTCCCCAATTAAAACAACATTGTATTCTTTTTCAACTTTAGTTTTAGCACGTATAATTGTTCCAACCATTTCATGAGCTTCTTGAATAGTATTAGAAAAGGCAGCAATAAATTTTAAGCTATCTTTGCTAAGAAATGTATGCTCTTGAACTTCTGAAAATTGATCGAGCAATAATTGTTGTTGCAATCGTTCTTTTTCAGTATCTATTGTATCTATTGTATCTAAAGAATTAGTTAGATATAGATTGGGTTGGTTTTTCCCACTTTCGAACAAAGTACTGGTATTATTGGATTCTTCTGGACGTTGGTTTTTCCCACTTTCGAAAGAAACGCCGATTTTATCATGTTTATCCGAAGGTTGGTTTTTCCCACTTTCGGGAAACTCATTTGTATAGCTAGCATTACTGATGGCGTAAACATCTGTTGCTGAAACTTCCAACTTACCTAAATACAATCTGTTTGGGTAGTTTTTGAATTCACCAGTAGGGAGTTTTTTCGGAGGAATACGTTTTTCATAAAGTAAATTTTTGTCTTTTAATTCTTTTTTTATTTTTGCAATTTTATTTTCTTTACACCCTAAAATATCCATCAGTTCATTTCGTGTAAAGATAAAATATATATGCCCATCTTGATCAATCCAATTATTTTGAATTGAATATTCACATCGGTCTTGGAGCATTGCGTAAGCTATTTTACTATCATTAGACATATTCTTATAAAATTCTGATGTAAAAAGTACTTTAGGTAATTGGTAATACAAATTTCTATAGGTTTCATTAGCTGAAATAAATTGAAAATCGTTCATAGCTTTACCTCTCTGTTTTTGTTAGTTTATAGTTTAACCTACTTTTATTTCCCTTGCAAATACTGATATAACAGTATTTTCCTACTTTCTTATTATATCACGATATTTCGATATAATGCAATTGTAATATCGTGATATTGTGATATTACAATATTCAAAAGATTATTATTGATACAACAGCGTTTGTAGAAAAAAAACAACAACAATATTATGATATTGTTGTTGTCTAATATTGTAATATTGTGATTCCGCAATATTATCAAATTTTATTTTGTTTTTTTGCCATTTCATATCCTTTAATTAAATACTCTTCAGGAATAGATTTCAAAAGCGTTTCTTCGATAACATCAGGTTTACTTTTTTCTGGTTCACCAATTGAAGTCCAGTATTTTAAAGCATTTGCAAGGATTGGATTGATCCGAATACTATCAGCATTTCTTTTGCTGTTACCTTGTTGTTTAATCAATTTTTCTATGTTTTTTTTATTCATAACAATGTGTTCATGTGTAGTTTTTAATTCTTTTTCATTAGAAGTAGTTGCTTTAGTTGGATTGGTGTCTTCTTTTCCTGCACCCAAAAGTCGTTCCGCGGCTGATTTTCCTCTATTATTACTCATTCAAATCTCCTACCTTCTCTAAAAATTCTTTTGTAAACTGGATATAATCGTCTTCAGCGGTCGAAGTCTTATTAAAGCTAATCAAGTCGGAACCTGCTGCTTGAGCTTCATCAACAGTGATAGTTCGTCTAATGTAAGTATCAAATATGTTTACGTTGAGGGCATCAGAAATTTGATTTGCTGTTTTATTCATTTCTTTTGAAATGTTAAATCTTTCATTATATTTTGTGAAAAGAACACCTCGTATGATTAATCTCTCATTTGTGTATTCTTTAACAGTCTCGATTGTTTCGTTCAATTTAACTAATCCTTTTAGTGAAAAATATGCGGCTTCTACAGGAATAATAATTTCATCAGAGACAGTGAACGCATTTACTGTTAATATACCTAAACTTGGTGGGCAATCAATAATAATATAATCATAGTTTTCTTCAATTGGTTGAAGAACTCTTTTAAGTCTATGTTCACTTCCAACTTGTGTAAATTCACGTTCTGCTGAAGAAAGAGCAATATCAGCAGGAATTACATCGATTCCTTTGTAATTTAGAATAGCTTCAGTAATCGAAGCCTCATCTTTTAATACTTCATATATTGTTGGAACATTCGTGCCATCAATGTCGAATCCAAAATTATCAGTGGCATTTCCCTGGGGGTCCATGTCAATTACAAGTACGCTTTTGTTAAAAGTAAAATGCAATGCCGCTCCAAGGTTAATGCTAGTCGTTGTCTTTGAAACACCGCCTTTTTGGTTTGCAACTGAAATTATTCGTGCCATAATAATGTCCTCCTTGTGATGTTATGTCATTATTATATCACAATATCGCAATATTGCAATATCATAATTTATTAATATTACAATATTGTTCAATCGTGGAGTCATACTATTGTGATTTATTAATATTACGATATTACAATTGCATAGTATTGTTACTTCGCAATATAGTGAAATTGTAGCAACGTGATATTGTAATAATACAATATTATTATAGTTTGACTATACGATGTTACAATAGTGTGATATTACAATATCATTCTTCGTCTATAATTTTTTTAGTTCGTCTGTGGCGTTCTAAGTGCAGCAAATAATCGTCTTGCAGTTTTAGAAGGTCTGAATATACCTGATCCATAGTCTGGCTGGCCGACAAAGAAAGAGAATAAATAAATGAGATAGGAAGTGTTTCAATTTTTTTGTTACGAGTAATCCAAGAAGAAACAGTTCCTTGAGAGAAAGCATGTAATTCACAAAATTCTTCTACAGTAATCCCTAGTTGCTTGATAATGTATGCGTTGATAGGGTGTGGATATACAAAGGTTTTTCTAGGCATGGTGGGTAAGTTTCCTTTCTTAGGTTATTAATGCGTTTGCAGTAATATTGTACTAAAAAACATGCAATAAGGGAAGGGTGTATCTGCTTCTTTTTGGTTGACCTCTTTTAAAAATATGTTATACTAAAGGTGCGAAACGACATTAAATCGTACAAATAACACAAAAAGCAATCCTACGGCGAATAGGATTGCTTTTTTTTACACTAGTTGCGACTCCTAGCGTGTGTGTTGATAGCAGCTTACTTTCGGTTATCGTCTTCCTCGTCCAACACACGAGAAATCATTTCCAGAACCAATCCTACAAAGATCGGTGCGATAACCAACGACATTAAATCTTTCACAAATAACACACCTCCAATCGAGGCGAGCTGCCGTATTAATTATATCATAGATTGAAATTCTGCCAATTCAATAATAAAACATTCAACAATTTATCTAGCTATTCTATGATCTTTTCTAAGCGTGTAAACTCGTTTACACCAGGAACATTTATACTTGTTTGAGTCACTCGTAACTCTGCTTGCTAGACAGCCACAGCTGCATTCTACATAAGCCACTTGGCGGACGCTGTCTCCTAGAGGAATAATGGTACCATTATAATCATATGCCTTCATTACGAAACCCCCAATCGCTAAAATACTCATCTAACTTTTTCTGCTCTTTTTTTGCCAAAGAAGGATTGACCAAACCTTGAAAAGGGTTTGAATTTACTCTTTCTTCTTGTTTTATTCTGCTAGAATGACGATACATACACACGAAGTCAATTTCTTCTATACTATAGGAATCTTCACCAATTATTATTTTGTTTTCTTCCGCATATCCTCGAAAAGTTCCTATAACTGGTCTAGGAAAAGGATTGGTTTCTGAAGACATAAGTAATAAATATAATGGCTTATTTTGTTTGATTGAGCGAGAAAAATAAGAAGAAAATTCTTTTCTATTTTGCTTCATTTGGTTGTACCTAAGCCAACAGTTCCACCTGCATGGCCACCAACAAGGCTTGCTCGTGAAATTGCTGTGGCGCCTTCCATCAGTGAAGAAGCATGTATCAGTGCTTTAAACCCAAATTTCTGACGAATTTTATCAATAAGAAAATACATATCCGTTTCATGAATTTGCTCCTCCGGAACAGAAAATAAATCCAGCTGTAAATTTTTGTTCCATACAAGACGGCCATAGGATACCCCTAAATTTCGTACGTCGACCCCTGGTGCATAATTCTCTTCAAAAAGACGCAGTACATGTTCAGTCAAGACTTTTGTATTATTACTTGGTTCTACTTTCATTTGTCTACGCCAGCCGTTTTGGCCGTATTTGTCTGTCTGACCTTTTGAGTAGCCAACAAACAAAGAGACACAGGTTGTCTGACACGATGCCATGCGTAAGCGACTAGCAACCTGGTCCGACAATTCCTTCAAAACCAATTTTATTTGTTCTTTATTTGCATAATCTTTGGGTAAAACCTGACTATTGCCAAATGATTTTTCTGTTGGCCGTCCTGCTGCTTTTTGCCCTAAAAAACTACGATCTATGCCCCATGAGTGCGCGTACAGCTGTAGCCCCATGATACCAAAACGCTCTTTTAACATGTAAGGTTCAATGTGCGCTAGGTCATAAATGGACCGAATACCTAGCTTTTTTAAGCGAGCAGCCATGCGATTTCCTATCCCACAAAATTCTGTAAGAGGGGAGATTGGCCAAACTTTTTTTGGCACATCTTCATAGCGCCATTCAGCCACAAAGCCTGGTGCATTCTTTGCTTCATTATCCAATGCTAACTTGGCCAGCAACGGATTTTCCCCAATTCCGATTGTCACATACAATCCCATATGGTTATAAATCACACGTTGAATAATCTTGGCCAGTTTATAGGCGGTGTCACACTTAAAATAGGTCAGCGAAGCAGTCACATCAAGAAACGATTCATCGACACTGAATACAGAATGATCTTCATCAGAAACAAAGCGTTTATATAAATTGTTAATTTCTTGATTTTTCTTCATGTATAATTTCATGCGTGGAGATACAATAATTAAGTTTGGGTGGTCCGGAACTTCATTTTTCCTTGTAACATTGGAAATGCCTAATACTTTTTTTGCCATAGGGGAAGCAGCGAGTACCAAGCCACCCGAATTTTCAGAATTGCTCATGACCACAAGCATTGTCTTCAATGGATCAAGTCCACGTTCTACGCATTCCACGCTGGCATAAAAACTTTTTACGTCGATACAAAGCACATCACGACTGGGTTCTTTCGTATAATCGAACGTCAAATTCATCCAAAATCCCTTCTTTCTACTAACCCATTATACGAACTAACGTTCTCTTTGGCAACTAGTAAAATTCAGTTTTCCGTATTTTTTTATATACCTGTAAACTTTTGGCATAGTTGGACTGAACGCAGAGAGGGAAACTATACAAAACGTTGAAGGCCAGTTGAGCAAAGCGAAACCAATCATTCGTCTTTTGAGGGTTGGCCACATGCCTGGTATGAAAAATTATTCGTATTTAAATAGCGATTTTTTTATTTTCATCTACATATCATATTTAATCCTGTAAGAGCGAGCATTAAAATCTCTTCATTGCATAACTACCGATCAATAATTGTGAAAATGGCTTAGAATTGCTCTCTCATCACTATAATTATCATTAATAATTGAATATAGAATAACCCCCAAAAAAAGATTTTCAGGGGTGGGGTTTTATTTACTTACTAATTTTATCGATGCAAACTTTCCCAGTTTCATCAAGCAATGGTGTAATTCCTCCTCTAGGGCTCTCTAAATAATTAACACCAGTAACTGTATCAACTACAATTTTATATCCTAATTGAGTTAAAGATTCACTTTCTTTTTCAATGAAACGTTCTTTTTTATTTGGATTCTCCGTTTTAACCAGAGATTTAAAAGGTCGTTGTTCTTTCACATGATTATCTGGATCAACTCCAAAGCGTATTACATCTAATTTTCTATCGAGATAAAAAGGTAAACCATTTTTATTAACTGGCATAAATATTCTCCTTACTGTTTCTCACTTTTTTTGTTTTGCCTATCTGCTATCCTTTTGTCTTGTTTCATATTTCCAGCAAAAAAAGCAATTCCTACTGCACCTGAAGAAAAGACAAATTCTAAAGCTGACCAACGAAACAGTACCGTCAAAATTAAGATAATAAATATTGCGATCACTAAAACGGCGTCTTTTGTTCCAAAATTTAAATACCCAAAATTCATTAAACTCTCCACCTTTTTTAAATTATTGAAAGTACACAATCAAAAATCTTTTTTATTTTTTCAATCGTTTTGAGCTACTTCATTTGTTTTTTCATCAATTGCGATATAGTTGCCTTGATACAATTTGTATTCTTTATTGCAGCTATCACATTTAAACTGATTATACTTTCCCAGTTCTCTTTTAGCTAATTGCCCGCAGTCACAATCAATAAAAGTAACTATATTACTTTTGTTCCATGTGTTGATTTCGATCCCCCAATGATCATATGTTTTTCGAACTACCATTTGTTACCCTCCTTATAACTATATTCTTTAATCATATCTTTGAATTCTTGTTTTGTTTTAGGGTTCGTTCGTATGACTTCTTCAGCTAATTCTAAAAATACCTGCTCAACCTTTGCTGTCATGCTCTCAAAAATAATCAATGGGTTTTTTTCTTTCTTTACTCGATTCTTATATCTTTGGAAGTTTGCTGAATAGAGTCGCCCATTTGACATTATCTCTATCCCATAACCTGTTACTAAAGGATTCTTCAACAACTGAATAATTTTCTCTCTATTTTCCATAATAACTACTCCTGAATTATTTCTCATTAAGTAACTGTTCTTCCTTTGCTTGTTTCTTGATTCTTTTGAGAGTAGACAAAGAAATACCTGTTTTCCGTTCCACTTCTCGCATGCTGTTTGTTTCCATTAGCTCTAGTGCATGTTTATATTTATCATTTAGAACTCTTTTTGGACGTCCTTCTCGATAATTTTTATTGTTCGCTCGATGCCACTGTTTCCCTTCTTGCGTTCTCGTCACGATTAAATCTCTTTCAAATTGCGCAAAGCTACCCAGCATATTCATCATTAACGTTTGCATAGAGTCCTTCTTATCAGGTTCAAACGTTAAGTGATCATCTAAAAAAGAAATAGTCACCCCTTTATGATTTAATGCAGAAATGATTGAATTTAAATCGACGATACTTCTGGCCAATCGATCAATTTTTGTCACCAAAACTTTATCGCCAGCTTTTACAATTGAAAGCAGCTCTTCTAATTCTTTTCTTCCTTCTTTTTTTGTACCTGTATATTTCTCACTAAAAATTTTTTCTGCTCCAGCTCCTTCTAATTTTCGAATTTGGGTTTTGTAATCTTGATTGCTGGTACTGACTCGTGAATACCCATAAATGGCCAATTTTCCCTCACCTTTTCTGAACATAAGTTTTTGACACTTGATAATTCCAAGTATAGCACGAAAAAACAAATAGGTCAAAAACTTAAAAGTTTCTGACCTGTCGGTTTTAGTTGAATAAGTCACAACAAGGTTGTGTCATATTCATCGCATCTTTTTTTCTTGTAAATTTTCAATGCTTTATTGTGTGAATTGTTTACAAAAAAGGTTCTCTTCTTTGTTAAACATTTTAATTCTCTTTTGTTATCCTTTTGATAATGCCTTCTAACTCATCTACAACCCTTTTAAATTTAATCGGATCTTCTCCAGCAAGTTCTTGCAATGCTTGGTATGGATCAAAAAGAGTGCATTTATCTTTTTCTAAAGAAACTGTTTTAACTTCGTATCCTTTAGCTTCCAAATCTTCTGTATTTAAATAACCTTTTGAATCAACTATTGTTATTGCACCGTCTTTAATATAAGGATCAACTATTTTTTTTGAAACTCCAACACCTGAATTTACAATGTTTAAGCCCTTATTTCCGTTACTTGTTTCATGTGTCATGTTTTACTACTTCCTTTCCTATTAAATCATCATTAATTAGGTCAATTACTAACCCCAATACTTTGCATTTAGATTAATAACTTTTGTCTCAATATCTATAACTTTCCGATACATCCCAAAACTGATCATTTTCACTTGTCCTAAAACGAATATCAACGTCATCAATTTTTAGTGTTTCTGCAATTTCTTTATAATCACTCACAGACCAATTCATTGCTCCAACACCAGAAACGTACGTACAAAACAAGGTCCTTTTCCCTAAGTATTGCACTAGGCGAATTTCATGAGTGGATCTATTGGTATTTAGAATACCTTCTAAAATAATATTCCCAAATTGATAGGCTTCTTTCTTTTGAGCGCTTTCTGAATTCGTTTGACTTTTCTCAATTTCTAGTAATTGTGCCATGACTTTTTCTGGTGCTTCATTTACTGCTTCGGATAACCCTAAGATCAGTTTTACCGAATACGTTTCTACTGGACGTAAGTTTGCTTGTGCTAGCGCATTGTTGGATATTTTGTGCTTTATATTTTGTGTCGCAACTTTGTTTCTAGTAATACCATATTTTTTTAAAAATAAATCAATGGTTGACAATTCTAACAGCCCTTTCACGTTATTGAGTTCTGGATAGTTAAGATAGATAGTAGCTCATTCAGATTCATCTGTTTATTTTTTGTAATTTTTAATTCTTCCAGGTCCTTTTCATAAATTTCCTTTAATTCTGCATACTCTTTTGTTGTTAACTCATCTTTATAACTTTCAGGATTATCTGCATGTACATAGTCAGAAATATACTCTACTTGCTCTATTTCTCTCCAAGAGCATATAGCATAGACTAGAAACGTACCACCAAAAATGAGAATGTCTTCTTCTACTTCAGATATTAGGTCAGCACAATCAATGCTGATCTTTTCTCCTTTATTATTCAAAATAGCCAAACAAATTCCTCCTTTACTTACTTAATCGTGCTACTTCTTTGTTGATTTTTCTTTTCATTGCTCTAAACTCTGGAAATTTTTTCGTTAAAATATCGTATTGATCTAATTCAAAAATAGTGATTTCTTCTATTTTGTTTCCTGTAATTTTATACTTTGTTTGATTTGAGAGTGTCACAGTGTGCAACCACCCATCTTTAACTACTCCCATAACACTTTCATATCCTTCAAGTTTAGGGTATCTTTTCGTTCCTCCCCAAATTTGAACTTTAATAATACCTAATTTAAGATTTTTAATTAAATCATTCTTTGCTTGCCTTTTTTGATCTAATAAATTTTGATAATCATTTTTTAAGCTATCATAATTCATAGAGAAATATTCCGCTACGTCATGTAAATCATAATGATCAATTTTGTTGTAGTGTTTACTAACATGGTGCCAACTAGTTGATCCGTGTCTTTTTGCAACAAATTTCCACATTGCTACAGATTCATTTTTTAATGTTTCATCGATGTTATTTTCAGTAACAAACGTTAAAATGTAGTCTTTCGTAATGTGATTCAACGGAACCTCCGCATTATCAATTGCTATCTGACTTCTTACACTTCTTGATTTTCCTACGTATCCCATTTTCATTCCTTCTTCCTTTGATATATGGTATAATCAAAGAGGTTTAGCGACCTGCCTATTCTTGAATTTTCAAGAGTAGGCTTCTTTGATTACACTTATATTATATCACATATAAGGTAAATGTAAACACAATCATTACCATTTGCGTTAAATTTGTTCTTCACCTATCTATCTGTTTGGCCAGTTAGTGGAAAACGAATACCCATTACTTTATTCATTACATGTAAATTTAAAGCGTACTCAAAATTAACACAAATGACGTATGCCCAATTTGAATGTCCTACTACTGACCTGGTAACAACTGGACAAAGAAAAGAACCAACAAGGCATACTCTGTTGGTTCTTTTCTATCAGTAACTTATGGTAGTTATTTTGATATTTTATTTTTAGCAAAGTTTTCTAATTTTTTCTTTATATTATCAGCATTTTTTGTTTGTAAATCTATATATGATACAGGCAATCCAGTGTTCTTTATTTTTTCATCAAGATATGCCATATCTATCTCATTGTACATAATAATATCTGCATCAGGCATATCATTTTTAACTATATCATAACTAATAACGGATAAATTCCATTCTGGTAGTAATTCTTTTTTTAGTTTATCTTGAAATTTTTTTGAGCTAATCCACATCATACCAGAACCACTGCTCCTAATCACAACTCCATCAGTATTTACTGTATAAATCCATACTACACTTTTCATATTTATTCTCTCCTTAAACTATAATAAAATCTACTATATTTAGTCTGCAACCAACGAAAAACAATTAGCTGTTCATCTGGTAAATTGCTGATTAGATTTCTCAAAAAATATTGATCTGATTTTTAGTTTTTTTCTTAATTAAACCAATAGTACAATTTTTCTGAGAGAGCCATTATCAAAAAAATTACGATATCGACCTGCAATAACAACTACTACTTTGATAAATAAAATCCATTATAATAAAGATCTTGACAAAATTGTAAAAGAACTAGCCTCAAAAATATTAAAAGATTGGTTGGTTTTAAAACATCTTTCTTCTTCATACTATCTCCCCACCTTTTAAAATATTCAATTCAAAAAAAGTAAACTCTAATATCTAATTTACATTAAAAAGCATGTCTTTTATTTCCTGCCAATAAGTTTTCTTTCCAACAATAAGGGATAACTCACCAGTAAGACCATAACGACTGGTAAAATTATCGGATGGATTTAGAATTCCTTTTATAGTATAAAATGTTCCTTGGTCAGTGGTTGTACTGTTTTCTGAAATTTCTTTTAGCGTACCATTGATTGTTTTAGTGGCAACACCTTTTTTATCTAGCTTAAAGTGAACGTCCATTCCTGGTTTAACTCTCATACTTTCACTAGTAGGTAAGAGTGCGGTAAATCTAAGTTCTGATTTTTTATGTTCCGGATAAACTTCTGCAAGCGTCGTTCCTTTAGGAACTTCCAGCTGGTTTTCTACTTCTGCGTTTAAATGAATCGTTCCCGTAATCGGTGCTTTCAATGCACTTTGTGTGAGCTGCTCATTGATTGTTTTCAGCGCTATATCATTTTTCTTTTGGGTCTCAGTTAGTTCTGCTACTTTCTCTTTAGCTGTCGCTAAAGCTAACTCTTTACTTTGTTTTCCTTTCTCTTTTTGGCTATTTATCTCATTTTCAATCGTGCTAGGTATTACTAATTTTGCCTGTTCTGCCTGTAATTGTTCAATTTCCTTTTTTTTCTGAGTGATCAACTCGTCAATTGTGGCCAATATTGTTGCTTTTACCTGCTTCTTCTGTTCTTCTGGTACGTCAGTTAACTGAACTTTCCACAGCTGATATTTAGAAGTGATTTCAGGTGAAAATCCCTCTAGGGATTGTTCATCAACCCACGCCGTTCGTACTTGTTCTAATTCTCGTTGTTCTTTTTGACGCATAGTAAACTGTTTCTCTAATTGTTCTTTGGCTTTATCGTATGTTTCTTGTTCCTTTTGTGTAGCTACTTCACTTTGTTTTAAAGCGTAGAGCGTCGCTTCTTTTTCGGCAAGAAAGCTCTTTACTTGATTACTGTAACCAAAGTCATCCTCTGTTTCAAACAAGTTCTGTTCACTCATCAAACTATCAATAAATATTTGTGCAGCACTCTTTTGTTGTTCAATAGTAGTATTTTCTTGTTCTATTTGTGTTTTTTCATTTTGTAAGGAGGTTGTATCAAAGGTTACTAATAGTTCACCCTTTTTTACTGTTTGGTTTTCTTTTAGATTATTTGCTTTTATCTTTGCTTCTATTGGTACTTGTAGTTTTTCTACCTTTTGTGCTGTCAGTTGAGCAGGCGTTCGAATCACAATTTCTTTTTTGGCAAAAACTAAAAAGAAACCACCTAAACAAAGGAAAAGAATCACTGGATATAAAACCCAGCGATAAAAGGTATGGTGTTGTTGGCTATAAATACTTGATTGATCCAACCAATCTTTTTGCTCCATAGATCCTCCAGTCCTTTCCTAAATATCCCATAACCGCTGATATATTCCTTGATTATAGCGTAGTTCATCATGGGTCCCTTGTTCGGCTAGTTTTCCCTCATGAAGAACTAAAATTTGCTCGCAAGCTTTAGCGATAGGTAAATGATGGGCAATTAAAAGTATAGTTTTATCTTCTAACGTTAGTAAATAGTCAAGAATGGTGTGCTCTAATAATGTATCTAAACCACTGGTTGCTTCATCTAAAATTAAAATATCAGCATTCTTCAAAAGAGCCCTTGCAAGCGCTAATCTTTGTCTTTGACCTCCAGAAAGATTAGTGCCCCCTTCCTCTAAAATTGTATCATAACGTAAAGGCTGTTGCTCAATAAATGTGCTTAACTGAACCGCTTCACATACTTCGATAATTCGCTCAAAACTAGGGATTTCTTGTAAGCCAAAAGTTAAATTTTCAACAATCGTTCCACTGAAGAAAAAGGATTCTTGAGGAACATAGGTAACATGCTTTCGCAATTGCTTAAACGGAATATCTAAATGATTCATCTTCCCATAACGAATAACTCCCTCTGAAGGAGCATAAAAATTGACCAGTAATTTGGCCAAAGTTGATTTCCCCGAACCACTGACTCCTACCAAAGCAATTTTGCTTTTAGGTGGTATCGTGCAAGAAATATTGTTTAACGTTGGTGCTTTCATGTTATAAGAAAAGGATACGTTCTTCAAAGTAATTCCTTCTCGAAATATTTGATTGGAAATTTCACCGAATGAAGAATCATTTGTTTTCTCTGGCTCAATTGCAAATATTTCGTTTAAGCGCTTATTAGCTACTTGCGCTGTCTGCATTTTAACTTGCAAGTTGATAATATTCTGTAAGGGATCCGTGAAGAAAACCAATAATGCATTGTAAGTAATAAGCTGACCAAGGCTAATTTTCCCTTCCATTACGTAAAAAGAACCTAACCACAGAATAAGTGCACTGCTAATTAATTGAATAGTATGTTTAATTCCTTGTTGTACGTTGTCTAAGGTAACCGTCCGAAAGGATTTTTTCATTAATTTGATAAATTCTCTATCTACTCGATCATATGCTTTTTCTTCCCCACTATAGGCTTTAATAGTTTCAATACCCTTTAAGCTTTCAATAATACTTGAATTTAGGGTAGCACCAGCAGCCATTTCTTCTTGATTGGCTTTCTCATAGCTCTTGACGAAAGCTAGAATAGCGACTACATAAAAGGGCAATGAAGCCAAAGTGAGTAAGAATAACGTTCCATTTTGAATCGCCAAGGTAATTCCTACCAATAGCACCATACCTATATCTAAAAAAACAGATAAAGTAGCACTGGCAAGTGCATCGATAATTTTATTTGCATCTAAAAAGCGAGAGATAATTTCTCCTGATTTCCGGGTTGCGAAAAAGTTCATTGGTAACGTGAGTACATGTTTGAAGTATTGAAGCATCACAGCCATACTCATACGCTGACCCAATACAACTAAGAGATAACTCCGACTATATTCGAATAATACACGAAACAAATAGACTACAATAAGTCCCATTGAAACAATGTTTAACGTGGACTTTGCTTGATTAGGAATAAAGTAATCTAACAGTCCTTGAAAATAATAAGAACTACCAATACCAAAAAGAGTAATAAAGAGAGAAGCTAAAACGATATGGAACACCAATCCTTTTTGTCGCCAAATAATGGGCAAAAAAGAACTTAATCCTGCCACTTTTTCTCGAGTAGGCGAATACGATTCTTTTGGTGTTGGTAAAAGTAATATACCTGTCCACTCTTTAGAAAACTCTTTAATTGTTTTTTTGATTTTTCCTTTCGTTGGATCAGGATCGGCAATCAATAATGTTTCCCCTTTTATTTCATATATAACAACATAATGCATGTATTTATTATCGATTAGCACGTGCGCAATTAGAGGTAGGGGCAAATCTTTTTCTTTCCAAACCTCATTGTCGGCTTGAATAGCAGGAGAATCAAAGCCAATTTTTTCTAAGGTTTTTTTTAAACCAAGTGCAGAAGTTCCTTCTAAATCTGTCCCTGATAATTCACGTAATTTATGAATAGGAATTTCTGATTTATAGTGTCTTAAGATCATAGCAACACAAGCAACACCACAGTCTTTTTCATCTTGTTGATAAATAATTTTTTTCATAACATCCTCTATTTTATTAAAGTTATTCTTAATAGCTACTATTGTAATTTATTTAATGCGTCTGATAGCCTCTATAAGTTGTTTATTAGCAATATCTAAATAAGCCGACCTAACTTCTACATCTGGAATTATTTTTGTATTATTAAACACTTCATGATTCTTTATAGTTTCAAAATAACCAGCTGTATATATCATATACCAAAAGTTTGAAGGATTATCTTTATTTGGTAAAACAGCGGTTTCGTTCCAGCTAGTATAACCTGCAGAAGGTGTTCCTAATACTGTAACATTAGGATTGGTTTTTAAAACTAATGTTAATACTTCTGCCGCACTTGCTGTTCTATCACTGATAATAACAGAAACTTTTTTACTTTTTTTGAAGGAATATTTTTGAGTTTTCAATTGTTTAGAACTGTCTTCTAAATAATTTGTTATACCACCAAATAATTTATTAGACTCTAAATAAATGGGGAACTTATTTCCATTTTTATCTATTGAATTTAAAATTTTTCCAGTAGGTATTAAAGAGCTAGCCCCTATAATCATGGGAACAACGTCCCCTCCAGAATTGTTAGCTAAATCCAATACTATATCCCCTTTAGCAGAATCTATTAACTTAGCTAGTGTATTACTGTAATTATTTCGAAATTCATTATTGGTAGTATATAAACCTGGTACACTAATAACTGAGAGACCCTCTATTTCCATACTTGATGGCAGATTTTCCTTAGTATTTAAATCCGATTCCATACTTTCAGCAGAAACATTTAATATTGAGCTATGTTTATTACCCCTAATTAATAAGTTATTTAGTTCCGATATATTTTTTACTGACTTACCATAATTATAATTAGATAAGGTCGAGGCCCATTTTTTTTGATTTTCAATAATTCCAGATTGACTCATGATCTGTACAGCATCTACACTCCTAGTGTCTAACGATAAATATTGGTTTGATTGGTGTAGAATATATATACCTAAAAAAAATAAGCAACCTAAAGTAAATAAGTACTTAAATATTTTCATAACAAACCTCCCCATAATTACAATGGGAACAGAGGTAGAATAATCTATCTCTGTTCCCATTGTAATTACTATTTATAATAATAGTTTTAATATTAATTATGGTCTCCGACAAAGATTTTGTCCACCGCCAATATAACCTGCAGTAACAGACCCTACAGGACAAGCTCCTTGCCATGGAAAAGTCGTTCCTGACGGAACGTTCCAAGGTTTAAAATCTCCATTAGGAAAAGCTCCTTTAGGAGGGGTAACTGCTACTCCTCCACTAATTGCTTGAATTTCTACTTCTTTTAATTCTTTGTACTTTTTCATTCTACATTCCTCCTATTTATTCTTACAGCAAAATGAAAACGGATTCATAAAGCTAATTTAATTAAACCAAACCTATGTGTATCTGTCAATAAGAACTAAAGGTAAATTTATTTCTTGTAGTATACGATATCAAAACTAACTTACACAGGACCTTTACTAAATTCTTATCGCTTTGCTAAAGCTGTCATTGATTCTTCATCGTTTGCTAGTGCTAACAACCGTTGAATTTTATCTTTTCTTTTTTCATCCATTGGTATTCTCCTGGTCCATTCTTTTCTTTAAAATTGTATCATCAGCTGTGTTTCTTGGAAGCCCACACACGACTCCTTCTAACGCTCGTTCCATTTTCGTTTGTTTTTCAGTTCTTTCCTTTTTACTTTCATGATATAACTTATTCAAATCAATTTTTTCAGCCATGTTTTACATCCTCTCTTCTATTAAAATTGTTTCTATTGCCTTGCTAAACTCAACCTTTTTTAATCTTCTGTATGGATTTTTTATTGTTTTTGATCAATGTATCAATCATGTTTTGGGTGATTGCATCCGGAATATACCCTTGCTTAATAAACAGCAGTTTTTCAAGATTGGCTCTGTACTTGTTGATTAATTTAACGTTATTTTTATCCACTTGATCGCCAGATCCAGAATGATACACTTTTTCTTTCAAGCGACGCTGCTCTTTTCTAACTACGCTAAGCGCAATCGTTAATTCAGACGTATTGAACGATTCAAGTTCTTTTATCGTCGTATATTGATAAAAGCAAGGATCTTCTATTATGGTTAATTCCCGTATTTCCATGCTCATTTTCCACCTTTCTTATAATTCCTTACGTTAGGCTTCAGCTGGGCCAAAAAGCCCAACTGATACCATAAAATGTATATTTTTTTATCTATGAAGTTCGTAAAAGACTGCCTAGTATTGGATCAAATTGAATCATTCCAAATTCTGAAAATGCAGGATTCGTCGTATTAACTACATACACATATTGCCTATAAGATTCTAAATCCCTGTGACAGTAAAGCCAATCATTTGTTTCTGGCGCAACGTAGAACAAAGACAAGAACCTTTGACCATCTGCAGTTTTATTTTCAGTTACATAGTATACCAGGAAGCCATACCTTTTTTCGGCCGTCTTTATGATTGACTCTATTTCTTCAGTGACCAAAATATTTTCACCTTGAAAGTAATTGCTGGTGTAATGGCATTTCCCTGTTTCCATGAACTCATCAATGACAGAACTTGATAGGTCGGTAAGCATCATTCTATACCATGCTTCTTTTTTTAGAGTTTCGTTGGCCATTGTCGTATTACTTAATCTTCTCATTTGTATTCCTCCAAAAGCAATATTTTTTTAATTCGTTACTGTTAGATAATTGTTCTATTCTATGAGTTGCAATGAATCCTTGCCATAACTCCATCGTTATGGCAGGAACCCATTGAATATTTTTCTAAGGTACGCTATACTTATTCATGACTATAAATAGTTAACGTCCTAGAAATCTTTTGTCTTCAGCAAAAGGTTTCTTTTTTTGTGCTTTCAGCTGCAGGATCTAATAACTTATTGATAAATTCCTTATCTGCATCTGTACAAGCCGGATAATAGTTAGAAATGAAGAAATCTCCATTTTCGTCAATTTCTAGTGCTACTTTTCGCAACCCTTTAACGAAATAGAATATCGGCTTTTTCTTCCATTGTGTTACTGCACCGCTTTCTATCAGTTCTTTTGTTTTCTCACTCATCACCTTATTTTCATCCGCTTCTTTCATTTGTTCCAGGGTCGCAATTTTATTTTTTAGTTTCGTGATTGCTGCGCCGTAGGTCCTCGCCTTAATGGCAGGCTTCGTCTTGTTATAAGCCTTTGCTTTCTCGTTGGCTTTTTCAAGCTCTTTTAGTTCATTTTTAAAGTAGTCAATGTTATTGACGCTTGTTTTTGCGCCAACCGTCGCATAACTTGATTTACCGACCACATGAACGTCTTTAATTAGCTCGTTTTTTTCCTTAAAGTCTTCTACCTTTTCCAGCATTTCCACTCTTTTTTCTTGTTTTTCTTGTTCCTTCAGTAATTTAATTGCACGATCATGATAGCCATTTACTTTCTTATAAATGTCCCCACGGCCAATAATGTTAGGCTGTCCGAAAGGGATACGGTCATGTTCCGCTCTAATTAAGCGGTGTGTTTCTTCGCTTTCTCTTTTTAGTCGTTGCAATTTCCCTTGTGCTTGTTCAAGTCTAGTCATTTTTACTCGCTTCTTTCTGTTTTTTATTTTTTTCAAAACTCATTTTTTTTGAAGATTTAGGAAGGGGTGCTTCTTTTGAACTTCGTTGGTTCGGTATTTTTCTGTGGTCCTCTCCTTTCTTTGTTTGCTGTTATGATCCATTTCTTCAGTGAGTTTGAGGTTTTGGGTGCGCAGAGAACAGACATCAGACACAAAGAAAACACAAGGGCGAGCTTGCTCGTGCATTTTACCCTTGTGTTTTCGACTGGCTGTTGTATGATTCGCAAGTACACAAGGCCGGCTCACTGAAGAAATGATAACCGCAAGAAGGGGCCGAGTGACAGAAAAATGGCATAGAACCAACGCCTTTTTTCTGTAGCAGTGAAACTGCTTCAGAAAAAACTTAAATCTGCGGAACGCTTCCTTGTGGTCTCACAAGGAACAACTCGTGTCAATGTCCTTTTCCGTTAAGCGAGGAACGAGTAGGAAAAGAGAAACGTTCCCCAATCGGCACGAATGGGAATAGAACGTTTAATTGACTCGTGTTGAGTGCAGCAGAAAATCCATTGGTTTTGGAGCAAGGGCGACTGCACCGCCGCGGAACAATGGATTTTGTCCTAGATTTCGGTTAGGAATGCTAAGAACGGTCTTTTCTTAGCATTCCTAACGTTTAATCTTTAATGACCTTGACCCATTTGTCTACCGCTTGTTTCAATTCATCTGGTACCTTTTGTCGATTCTTCTTTCCTTGTAACTGAACAACCCTATTGTAGTTGTACTCTAATGTGAAATAAGATTTTTGAGGGTTCTTCTTCTCTCTTACGAAGATAATCGTTGTTTCTCCCTTTGCGTGTCTGCTTATATAGCTTGCTACGCAATGGTTTAGTGCTTTTCCTTCTTTTTTTATGTCGTTTGCTCGTTTAGGTAACACAAATGTGTACCCATCAATATCTCTTTCATACTTCCTTAATTGTTCCAAACGTTCTTTTATTTCTTTATCCCTTTCTTCATAGTTCACCTGATTAATTCTATCCACTGCACAATCGTGTGCGACTTCTAAATCTGGCGGTAACTGATTACGTTTGTTTATTTCTATTTTTAGGAGCGTTAACATATTGAGGTAGTCTTGATAATATTTAAATGACTTTCCTTGCTTTACTAACCAATTCTGAAACTTAACAGCGCCAATCTCATTTGGAAAATCGGATATGTCGCTCTTTAATACGTATTTTTCAATCCCTTTTACCATTGGTATGTTTAAGCTTTCAAATGTTTGTTTCAGCTGTATCTCTTTTAAACTATTGTCTGTATTCTTTAAAAATGTTTTGTACTTCCTTAAACAGTTCTTTGTAAGTATTCGCATGTCTACTGCACCACTCATAACATCATATGCTAATTTATGAGCATTTATTTTCTGAGCAAATTCTATCAAGGTTCTATATTTGTACGTGATAGCTAAATTGTCAACGTTTAGTCGCTCTAAATTTAGATATTTCAACTCTGACACACGTTCTAAACGCTTTTTCCATTCATTAGGATATAAGGCTATGCCCATATTGTAACCATAATATACAGGTAAACATATCTTTCCAATCTTGATATGTTGATTATTTGAAAATATTTCAATACATTCTAGCTGTTCACGAAAACATTGCACTCCATTTTCATACTCTGAAATAACTTTGTAGGTCTGTACTTCAATTCGCTTACTTGTACTTAGAACAATCTGAAAACAATTACTTGAATCATAAAAGGTCAATCGAGAGTTCTTTCTCAATTTTTTCTCAATTATCCAATCGTGTTTTCTTGTTGAAGCAACAATGGTTTCATTTTTATTTTTCCATACATATGTCCGAAAAGAAGTGTAGCACCATTCAAAGAACGCTCTTGGCGGTTGTAATTTATTCTCTACATAGTCATTAGTATTCATTAAAAATCTTCCCCCTCAAACAAATCTATTTCGTTATTATTCTTGGTTTCTACTGGTGTTGGTCGCTGTATTTTTTGATTGATATAATCGCTTTTTATTGTCGCTTGTATTTTTGGCTTATCCGTTGGCAGTTCGTCAAGCGTATAATATTCTCTAACCCAGTTAAAAACAGTAATGTGACTAGCCATTGCCCCGTTACCATTACGTATTTCATAGGCCTTTTGAATGCAGTAAGCTTCTGCCCCTTTCAATGTTCTATCTTCCTTTAAAATACCAGTCAAAAGGTCTTTATCGGTTTGCTGACATAGCCAGTTGTGAATAGCTTCTAGTCTACTGTCAGGTTCGGTTTCTAGTTCTTTTAACATCTTTTCCAGTGCTTGCTCTTGTATAGTCAATTGACTAGTTAAGAAAAAACGTTCATAAGAAAATCTGTCGCTAATTACTAGCCATTTGTATTTCGTCCCTTTATCTATCGTTTCATCAATGGTTAGATAAAGGGACGAATAGTTACCGTCGGAGTCTTTAATCGCAACGATTGCTTTTTCTGGTAGCTTTTCAAGATAAGAAAGCAACGTCACGACTGGATAAAGGGCTACTTCATAATTAGGATAGAAACACAAAAATTGGAATTTTTTTCCGTTTCTTTCAATGCTTTCTTTTCTAAAAGCTACACTGATATAACCTTGTGTGTCGTCAAAAATAGTGGTTGCTAGATTTTGATTGTATTGTTTGAGTGCGTATGTCAATTCTTTTACAGTTTGTATATTTTGAAAGTCCATAACGTTCCCTCGTTTCTTTTGTTAGTCCAACCTCTTATGAATAAGAGGTTGGGGGAAATTCACTTGTCAAAGGTCATGAGATACGTTATACTTGAATTACAAATTTATTCAGGTATAACTACCAATTCTTTAGAAATCTTTTGTTAGTGGCAAAAGGTTTCTTTTTTTGCGCTTTTTTCGTGGAAATAATTCAACACCTCTAAAATATCTTTTTCACCTCTTTCGTTGTTTTAAATGATAAATTCTGTTGTTTCGTGATTATCTTCTGTTAAGATTATTTCTTGGTCGTAATACATGTTAGAAACCAATTCATGTGCTTGTTCTTCGCTTTCAGCGTAAACATATACAGCTACCTCTAAAGTTTCAACAATTGTCACACAGTATTTTTTCTTTTTTTTTTCCATTATTACACGTCCTTCCATTCAATATGGTTCAATAAAAATGATAGTTGGTTTAAACGGTCATTGGCATTTTTTAAACAACCATAATTTAACAACAGCGTGACTGTATCATTTTCATTGATTGCTTGGCTTAATTTTTGGTATTCCAATTGTGCCTTTTCTAGGTCAAGTTTTAATTGTGGCTCATTCATTTTAACCACCTCCTTTCAGGTTTTTGGGTTTTGAACAACCATTTTTGTTAGGCGTTTGAGGAAGTGAAGCTGGACGGTCAAAAATTCCTTTTCGTCAAACGGTGTAGTCTACCCCCTTTTTCGTTTTTGTTTAGGTTGTTCATTTTCGCCAGTGTGTTCGTGTCGCTCGCTGTGCCGTGGAAGGACCATAGACATAAAGAAAAAACAAGGGCGAGCTTGCTCGTTTATATACCCTTGTTTTTTCGACTGGCTGTGGTACTGTAGCAAACAGTGAGCAGCACGTTACACACTGCAAAATGAACGGCCTGAAAACGAAAAAGGTCGCGTGACACTGTTCTGACATCAGAAAAGGGATTTTTGACCGGAACGCCCTTGACTTTGTTTTCTAGTAGGTATGAAATACCTACTAGAAATGTTAATCACTGCGGAACGCTTCCTTGTGATCCCACAAGGAACAACTCGTGTCAATGGACTTTTCCGTTAAGCGAGGAACGAGTAGGAAAAGGAAACGTTCCCCAATCGGAACGAATGGGTAGAGAACGTTTAATTGACTCGTGTTGAGTGCAGCAGTTAATCCGTTGGTTTTGGAGCAAGGGCTACCGCACCGCCGCGGAACAACGGATTCATTCCCTTTTCCCGAACTAAAAAAGGCGCACGTCTGTATAGATCGTTGCGCCCTGGTCTTGCATGACTATTTTTTATTGTGTTAAAATTCCTTAGTACAATCGAATAATCAAAAAAACACTACTATTCGTCTGGTCGTTTAGTAGTGTTTTTTATTGATTTGTAATATCTTTCCGATTCATCGAAATAATTCACTATGTGAGCCTATTCGAGCTAAAGTTAGGATCAATTTATCACCGTCAATTTTATAAATCAGTAACCAATCTGGTTCAATATGGCACTCTCTTGTACCTATATAATTTCCTGTTAATGCGTGGTCTTTATACTTTGGCGGCAATGTTTGCTGTTCTTGTAAAAGTACTAATACTTCTTTTAACTTCTCTAAATTCTTTCCTTGTTTCTTTGCTTTCTTAAAGTCTTTTTTGAATTGGTTCGTGTAAAATATTTCAAGCATTTAAATCCTCCATTAAATCCTCCACGGAAGAAAATCCACCATGAACGTTTCCTTCTTTAATGTCTTTTAATGCTTGTAGAGTCTCTTTGTTTCCCTTATTAATCATAAAAGGAATTGCTTGCTCATTAATAGACTGTTTTAAGAAAATAGTAATTGCACTTGTCATATTTAACCCTAAATCATCAAATAATTGTTCTGCTTCTTCTTTTAAATTTTCATCAACATTTACATGTATAGGTTTCTTTTTTGTAGTAGCCAACTTTATCCCTCCTTTATGTATATAATTATAACACAATATGTTGTTATTAACAACATATTGTGTTATAATTTCTCACTAAAACCTTTCAATAATTCATAACGGCTAATTATTAATTTCTCCATGGTATATGCTGGGTAGTAACGTGTTCCTATTGTGGTCTGTTCTCGTTATTGGTGAAAAATCTTTCTCTAACAAAGGAAGTGAAGTACATTTAAATTTGTATCCTCTTTCTTTCAGTTCTTTAGTTAAAAAACCTTTTGGGTCAACAATTACTTCCACATCATTCTCCACATTCACCTTCCATACTTCACCTACTCCTGGTACTGTAGATTTTAAGATCCTATCTTTCATGGCTGAAAGCCCCTTTCTGTCACATATCCTTGAATGCTCCAAATTCCTATCAACTGACTTTTAGCTTGTTCTTGCGCTTTCTCTAATTCTTCTAAGTACTTAGTATTTGGCTCTTTTACATAAGCCACACGTGCTAAACCTTCACTCACAAGCGTTTTTTGTAGTAATGTTCCATCTACAAATATGTAGCCCAACGCTCGGCCGTAGCGGTCTGTTTTATCGCCCTTATCATATTCAAAAGTGATTTCTGTAGCAGTAGACAAAAGCTCTTTTGTGCGGTTACTAGCTGCCAACCCAAACGGTTGAACTTTTGTGTTTGGTTTGACCGTCTCGGGTGTGTCAATTAATAAAAAGCGAACCTTTCGTTCTTTTCCGTCAATTCTCAAAACCGTTGTGTCACCGTCTACGTGTCGTACAAAGTCAGCTGGTATACGTTGATCGTTTGAGATCGTTTGAGTAAAATTTCCAGTAACTTCTTTTACGCTATCCTGTGCTTTTTGTTCAAGACTTACGCATCCTGATAATAAAAAAGTGG
>OFGE01000996.1_pt1 | contig 27799 bp, 28 predicted proteins | sample 1521681 | NCBI WGS metagenome assembly OFGE01 (sample SAMEA3504093, study PRJEB24116) | mouse gut metagenome | biome: mouse gut; feature: mouse-associated habitat; material: faeces | place: Denmark | collected 2011
CGTTGCCTTGGTGGGCCGTTACCTCACCAACTAGCTAATGGGTCGCGAGCCCATCCTATACCGAATATTTCTTTTACCCCTGTATCATGCGATACTGTGGTCTTATACCGTATTAGCACAAATTTCTCTGTGTTATCCCGTTGTATAGGGCAGGTTGCTCACGCGTTACTCACCCGTTCGCCACTAAAGTATTGCTACTTCCGTTCGACTTGCATGTGTTAGGCATGCCGCCAGCGTTCGTCCTGAGCCAGAATCAAACTCTTAAGTTCATTCTTTTGCTCTTTAACAAATCATTGACTTTATTTTTTTGTGTAAATTCTACTTTTTGTTAAAGCTTAATTTCTTTTCTCTTCAGATCCAAGAACTTCGCCTTAACCTATCTATTCATTTGTCAAGGTTCTATTAAGCTGCTCTTACACAGCCTCTCAATAATAACATAGTGATTTAAGTTTGTCAAGCAAAATTTCAAGAAAATTTCAAGTTTTTTTCATTTTTCTAAAAATTTTGTCGATTTATTTGTTTTATAGTAAAAAAACAAATTTTTCAATCAAAATGCCAGTATTGTTCTGCCTTTTTGAGGCAACTTTGACATAATATCACTAAAAATGAATAATGTCAACTGTTTTCACTCGAAATTTTAAAAATTTTTAAACTTTTTCGGGTGGACTTTTAATATACAACATATTTTTACAAAAATCAATAGTTTTTGAAACTTTTTTACAATAATTTGACATAAAATGGCAGTATATAAAAAAATACTGCAAAATTTCGCAGCAATTTAGTTTTTATATTTTATAATATTGCTAAATTATATACAACAAATGTTAAAGTTAATAAATTGAAACTAAAATTTAATTAAGTTTAATAGATATTAATAATTCTTATTATAGATAATTAATATATTTTTGTTTTTATTTTAAATCAATTTATAATATTTGTTCAACAAAATGAGGATATTTATCCCAATACTCCATATATGTCCTGTTCACACCATCAAAGTTTAGCTGATACATTCTGAATGTTACCAAATAATTTTTTGGTTGCCACACTTCATTATAGGAATATTTATATCGCATACCAACCTTTCGCATAACTGCCCCACTATAAATATTATTTACATCGTGAGTTGCTGTTATATAAGGATAACCTGCTTTTTTCATTCTATCCACCAATGCTGTAACAGCCTCTGTCATAATCCCTTTATGCCAAAAGTCTTTCAACAAGCCATAACCTATGTCATTACTTTCTGTGCCACTTGAGCCACAATAACCAATCGGCACATTGTTCTCCTTCAAGCAAACAGCATAGCGATATCCACTAGGCAAATCATAAGAATCCAAACAATTTTTGTGCAACAAACTCAATGCCTCACTTTCGCTTTTTGGAGGAAACCAAGGCAGGTATTTGTTTGTGGCTTTGCACGCCATAATCTTATAATAATGTGGCAAATCACTGAGTGTAAATTTTCGCAAAATCAATCTTTCCGTAAATATAGTTGGAGTGTTTTCTTGCAATATATTATTCATTTTTTCTCCAAAAGTTTATTTAGTCCCGATTTTTGGCAGTATTTTCAAATTAATTCATATCAACATAATGTATATGTTCACTTTCCTCTGGTGCCTCTAATCCACACTCTTTACAAAAATAAACTAGCGACTTTGGAACATTTATGCAATGTATTTTATTTGTTTCAATAAATTTAAGTTTTTCTACTATGTCTTCTGAATTCTTGCCAAGCAAAATTTTTCTATATTCAATCTTTTTTAATTGTTCATTCTTAAAAATAAAATATGAAATAGTGTCTGCTCGCCACCCCCTCAAATAGGAGACATTTTTAATGATAGTTCTATTAAAGAGCCCTTTTCGAATATTACTGCTTTGCTCATCCCTATTAAATTGAGTGCTCAAATTAAAGTGTGGGAACATCAAATATGGTCCCATAGTGCTATCATCGCTTTCTTTCCAAGTTTTTGTTGTAAAATAATATCGATAATAGCCAGACACATCCAAACGAATTGCTAAGTATCTGTGCAATTTATTGTAATGTATTGTATACAATTTTCCATTATGCTTAAAAAAGTAAACATAATATTTCTTTGATAGCACAAAAAAGCAGATAAATACCCAAAATGCAAATAAAGCTACCATCGCAAGTGATAAACCAATGCTTGCATTAATTGATTCGGTAGACAACATTGCAGTAATAAACGCCCAATAGAAAACTGCTACAAGGCAAGTGACAGCGAATCGAACTCCCCATTTTTTTATTAAAGACATATGATATGGAAAATAAGTGCCAAACATACAATCCATTTCGTCATATGCTTTTCTTACCATTTGTGTTTGTGGTCGATTGTCGTCATCAATTAAAAATTCTTCAGCTGTGCAATGCTTATCAATTTGTTTTATATCTTCATTCATAAAAGTCTCCTATAAATATATTTTGCAGGATTTTATAATAAGTTTTTTTGAAAAACAATTTTATTTTTTTTTGCAAAAGACAAATGCAAATTCACTTTGCATACACTAAACTCTGTTATTACTGGGTATCTGTGCAATCATTAATTTTTAAAATAAGCTTTTGAGTTTTTGTGTCTTTAAATCTGAAAATACGCTTGTTGCCAATGACTTTTGCTTGTGCAATTTTTTGATTTTTCCCTTCAAAAATCGATATTATTTCAAAATTATTGACAATATGTCCTTTTGAAATATCCTCTCTCAGACCAAGCTAATTGATATTATATGGACTATCCAAACACAAGCTAATTCGTTTCTCCGTTGGTGTTGCTCTCATAGTTTTCCTCTTTTTGATTATTTTGATTTTCCATGCCGTCAATGACTGCTTGAAGTTTTTCTTTCATTTTTTTGTTGTTCATGTAAAGTAAAAAGGCAATTATAAAAGCGACAGCCAATCCAATCATTACTCCACCCCAAATATAAAGCTTTAACACCATAAGTACTATTATTGTGTGTAACATTGCCAGCACGATAAACACACCGATACCTGCTCTTCTTGCAATAAACATATACTCTTCTTTGGCAGTTGTCTCCGATTTGGAAATGTTGAATCCTGACAGCAATTTACCACCAATTCCAAACATCATTAAAATTGCAAAAATGTAAAATGGCAAAAGCACAGGGCAAAATGCCAAAATAATAATGCTTTCAATATCCATAGTTTCCCTCCCTACTTAATCAATAATGATTAAATTTTATAATTTTTATTATAATAATTTCAAATACTTTAATTTGAAATTAAACTTTAATAACAAAATGCTAACTCTCATCATTTTTATCATTATTTTGCAGACTATCAAAATAATCCTGCATTCTTTTATCATTAGAAATTTCTGCTTTTGCTGATTGATATTTTGTGCATTTTGCAAGAACAAGTTCAATAATTCCCCAAGAAACAAAGGTCATAGCAAACAAAACAATGCAAGCAATATATTGTTTAAAAATCAAACATAAAATACTACTATGCACAAATGCAGAAATAATCAAATTTTTTAGTGCATAACATCTTTTTACATAAAGTTGCTGATTTTTGTTTTCTTCCGTGCGATTTGTACATGTTGTGCAATATCCCCTAAGCATATTGCCACATTTGCCAAACATAGCAAAAATAAGATATAAATACAATGCACCAAACAATATACTTGTTATTGCAATCATAGTAATTTCAAAATTCATAACTTTTCCTCCAATTCTATAATTTTATGTGCTTAGTCAGGTTGCTGACCATTATGTGCTTGCCACTTGCAAGATGTAATTTGCATATCACTGAAAACAGCCGTAAAGGAGGAGTCTTCTGGAGAGCACGCATAAACACCAAACCTAATTTTTTTGGTGGCTTTTGACAAATGGCAAATTCTCATTTGCGAAAAATTTATGCCGTCAAAAGAATTTTCAAAACAAAAATCATCCCCTCGCCTGCTTAATCTATACCACATACACTTAACATTTGCGGGAATAGTTGTTGTAGCCCAATCGGAAAAACCATTGTTGGTCACCACACTGCCAAGATGTTGAAAAATTTCATTTTCATATTCCACAGAACATTTCAACCAGTTTTCGCTGTCAAGATAAACTATTATTCCACATTGGTCAAATCTGTGATTAGTTTCGCTGAAATGCGTTTTTACAACAAAGCTGAAAAACTCTTGTTCTGTATCCATAACAAACATTGGAGCATTGTCATTGCGAAAATGATAATAAGTCCTTTGCCACAAATCCGTATGTGGATTTGTTTCAATTTTTAAAATATCATCTTTCAATTCAAAACTTTTTGGTTGTCTTATCCAATAAAAATCCTTATAATTCATAATTCCTCCAAAAAATAAAAAATTTATCCTTTATGATATTATAACACTTATTAAATATTTTTGCAATAGTCAGAAAATGAGTAAAATTTCATTTCACAAGGATAATTTTAATACAAGACTATTTATAAAAAAATAAACAATGCCAAAATCAATATCTCACATATATTGACTTTTGTGGCAAATAAATGATATAATTAGAAAAAATGTGAGGCTAAAATGTCAGATAATCAACCAATAGTTTTTTCTTACTGCGATTACATTGAAAACCTACAGGATGGCGAAGTAAAAGAACTGAATAAAAAATACCACGATACTCAATACGGATTTCCTATTCATAACGACAATGAATTGTTTGGCAGACTTATTTTGGAAATTAATCAAGCAGGATTATCTTGGATTACAATGCTGAAAAAGCAAGATAATTTTCGCAAAGCATTTGACAATTTTGACATTCAAAAAATTGCAACTTACAGCGAAAAAGATGTTGAAAGACTATTGCAGGATAGTGGTATTATCCGAAACAAACTGAAAATTAATGCAGTCATTTATAACGCAAAAGTTGTGCTTGAACTGCAAAAACAATATGGCAGTTTTGAAAACTGGCTTGACGCAAATCATCCTCTTTCAAAACAAGAATGGGCAAAACTTTTCAAAAAACATTTTAAGTTTGTAGGAGGAGAAATTGTTGGAGAATTTTTACTGAGCACAGGATATTTAAAAGGAGCACACAAAGAGGACTGCCCTATTTTTGCAAAAATACTTGAGACAAATCCAAAATGGAAGGACTGACAAAGAGGTATATTTCAAATGAAATTTTTTGATAATGATAAAGATGATTTTATCAGCACAAAATGTCCACATTGCAGTGGGGAATTGCAATTTGACGAAACTAAGGAAAATGCCACTTGCCAATATTGTGGCAGCAAATTTGTTGTGAACAAAAATAAATACGGCAAAAGCAATCTTGATAAAATTTTAGATTTTTCAGAAAAACAACTTGATTTTGTGAAAAAATATATGACAAAAAAGCAAGAACAAAAAGACATCATAGTAAACAAAGTTAGCAAAACAGGCAAAAAAGTGCTTATTGCATTTGCCATAATTGTTGCAATTGTGTTTGTGACTGTTGTAACACTTATTGTGCTTGACAAAGTAGGAGTATTTTAAAATCAAAAAACGCAAAAAACTTTTTTGGCAACAATGATTTTTCAACAAGATATTCAGTTTTCACTAAGCATTAACACAAAAAAGATAGGTAAATCAACCTATCTTTTTTAATTAATACCGATTTTTGACGGATTTTTTTATTATTTTGCGCTTGTAGAAGTAGCTTTTGGCATAGCTCTTTCAATAGCCTCTGCAACCGCGTTGTGCAATGAATATTCTCTTTTTGAAGAAATATCATAGGATAATCTGAAAATTGAAACACCACCCAAGCCACTTGCCAAAGCATATGTAACTTTATCACGAATCATTGCATAGCCATTATAATAAACTTCGCTATATTTTTCAATGCCATCTTTATCAAGATATTTGTAGTTGTAAATCTTGTTTACCCACTTGTCAATTTCAGTGTCAGCTTTTTTGCCAAAATATTCGCCATACTCAAATATTATGATAGATTGATTTGTTGTTCTTCCATAAAAAGGAATACCCAATGTGATTTTATCTGCAGTAAACTTAGATTTTTTCATAAATACTTCAGCTGAATGTCTGCAAGTCTCGTAATTTGATGAATGCTCGCCTCTCTCATCAAACATATCATAAGTCATCAAGTTTACATATTCCAAAGCAGTTCTTGCTTTTTTAGATAAACTGCAAGCATTTGGTCTTAGTGTAGCAGTCAAAATTTTGTTCTCAGCCTTAAGCTTGTTTCCAAGTTCAACTATCAATTTTGAATACCAGTTCCATTGTGTTCCGTTTTCAGGATATTGCCAATCCAAGTCAATGCCGTCCAAGCCATATTGATTTGCAAAAGCAGTCAAATTTGAAGAAATTGTTGCAAGATTTTTCTTAATCCATTTGTAAACTTCTTTGTTTTTGTATTTGTCTTTTACATCTGCAGGGATAGTGTTTGACTGAATATCAACACTTGCAATTATTTTCATGTTAGGATTTTTAATTTTTGTTTTAAACTCATTCAAAATTGCGATATCACTTGCAAAATCTTCAGCACCTTCATTGCAAATCACATTACCTTGTGCATCCATACTGATTTCGCCAATCAAAACAAGATCAGTAACAACTTTCAAGTGCTCATACAATTCGCTATTATTTCTATTATTTTGCAATTTTTGGTCAGTTGACATCAAATACTCAGTCACTCTGAAAGGAGTTTCCCTTTTTGATGCACTACTATCATAAACTTCGATATTGTCGATTTTAACTTTGCCTTTTTTGTCAAAAATTTCAATTTTCAACTTGCTGGTAACCATAGCATCCAAAGCACAAACTCTATACTTGTCAATTCTGTTTTGTCTGTAAATCAAACAAGGTTTGTCATCCTTATCATAACCATAAACACCAAAAGAATTAACATTGTCTGTTTTTTCTTCCAAAATCAAAGTGTCAACGCTATGCTCACCATTCAAAGTAATTATGTAATCATCGCCCTCATTTGTAATTTCTTTAACAAGATTATTTGCATACAATGTCGCAGCACCTTTATCATTGCTGCAACCTACAAGTAATGCACAACTGGTTACTACAAGCACCAAACATAATAAAATAGATAGTAATTTTTTCATATTCTCTCCAAAATATAATGAATTTTAATATTGTTTAGCTAATTATTTCCGTCTGTTTGTCAAATTAAAAATAATTTGATATATAAAGTTTATTATTAATTTTAAAATAAAAAACTTAAATAGCTTAAAATGATTTTTTAAACTATTCAAAAGATTGATACTGCTTGCTCAGCAGCAAGCAGTACGGCAATATTGCCGTAGCTAAATTTTGACCTATTTATGCAAAATTTAAAAATACTTTTGCAACACTGCACTATTACTTTTACAATTATATGTATTATTTTTTATATTGTTCGGTTGCAGTTTCATAAAGGTTGTTACCTTTGCAGTCTGCCACAACAATAACAGGCAAATTTTCCACTTCCAATTTACGAATTGCCTCTGTACCCAAGTCATCATAAGCAACAACTTCTGCACTTTTAATGCATTTTGAAAGCAATGCACCTGCACCACCAACAGCAGCAAAATAAACACCACCATTTCTTACAACAGCATCCAAAACTTCTTTTGTCCTTTTTCCTTTGCCAATCATACCAATCATGCCCATATCCAAAAGTCTTGGAGCATATTTATCCATACGACTTGCAGTTGTTGGACCAGCAGAACCGATAACTTTTCCAGGTCTTGCTGGAGTTGGTCCTAAATAATAAACGATATTATTCTTCCAATCCACGGGCAAACTTTCACCTTTATCCAAAGTTTCACTCATTCTTGCATGTGCAGCATCTCTTGCAGTGTAAATAGTACCACTTAAATAAACATAATCGCCTGCTGTAAGCTTTGCAGTGTCCTCACGAGTAAGAGGAGTGTTCAATCTGATATCCATAAAGCCCTCCTTATAGTTCACGAGAAATGTGTCTGTTAACATGACAACAGATGTTTATACCAACTGGGAGACCAGCGATATGAGTAGGATAAGTTTCAACATTTACGGCAAGTGCAGTAATTCTTCCACCCAAACCTGCAGGACCTATGCCCAAATTGTTGATTTTTTCCAAAAGTTCAATTTCAAGTTCTTTTACATAAGGGATTTGATTGTGAGAAAGTGCATTTCTTGTCAAAGCTTTTTTTGCAAGGATAGCACATTTTTCAAAAGTTCCACCAATGCCTACACCAACAACGATTGGAGGGCAAGCATTTGGTCCAGCCTCTTTAACAGCTGTCAAAACTGCCTCTTTAACCCCTTCAATACCTTGTGCAGGCTTAAGCATATACACTTTACTCATATTTTCACTGCCAAAACCTTTTGGAGACAAAGTAAGTTTAACCTTATCGCCAGGAACAATTGAATAGTGAATAACGGCAGGAGTGTTATCCTTAGTGTTAACTCTTTGAATAGGGTCAGCAACCACAGATTTTCTCAAATAACCATCCACATAGCCTTGTCTTATTCCCTCATTGATAGCATCCTCAAGATTGCCACCAATCAAATGAACATCTTGACCGATTTCTGCAAACACAACAGCCATACCAGTATCTTGACAGATAGGAATCATTTCATCCTTTGCAATTTGCATATTCTCCTTAAGTTGTCCTAAAATTTGCTTACCAAGAGGAGATTCCTCTTTGCTGTCAGAATTGTTAAGCAATTCACACATATCTGGCGATAGCTGATGATTGATACTTATTGCCATTTCACGCAAGGCACAAGTAATCTCTTTTACATTTAACTCTCTCATATTAACCTCAAATTAAAGTGTTTTGATATTGTTGTAATTTGGCAATAGCTTTGGAGATTCCTCTTTGTACTTCAAACCTGCAGCCTTAACATCCTTGTCAAAAGCAGCAACATGGTTAAAGTTCAATTTGCCAGGCATAGCAGTTTGTTTCGCACGAGCTGCTGCATATTGACCAGCGTTTCTACCAAATACGATAACATCAAGCAAACTGTTGCCCATAAGTCTGTTTCTGCCGTGAACACCACCTGCTGCCTCACCTGCAACATAAAGATTGTTTACGGTTGTAGTCATACTGTCAGCATTTACATCCACACCACCATTTTGATAATGAAGTGTTGGATAAATAAGGATTGGTTCTTTTCTCATATCAATACCCATTTTTTGATACATTCTAAGCATACCAGGAAGTTTCTTTTCAAGATATCCTTCGCCGTGAATCATATCAATCATTGGGCTATCAAGCCAAATTGCGTCGCCAAGAGGAGTTTTAACACCATTGCCTCTTCTGCACTCACGAATGATTGAAGATGCAGTTACATCACGACACTCAAGAGGATTCATAAATGCATCGCCATTTACATTTACAAGCATTGCTCCAATACTTCTAACCTTTTCTGTAACCAAAGCACCACGCATTTGAGCTGGATAAGCAACACCTGTTGGGTGATATTGAATTGAATCTGCATCACGCAAAACTGCACCTGCTCTGTAAGCCAAAACCAAACCATCTGCAGTTGCACCATAGTGATTTGAAGTTGGGAAATCTTGATAATGCAAACGACCTGCACCACCAGTACAAATAACAACTGTTTTTGCTTTTGCAACAGAAACTTCGCCTGTTTCCATATTCAAAAGAATTGCACCAGCAGCATTTCCTTTGTCATCCTTCAATATTTCGATTGCAGATGTAAACTCTACAACTTCAATGTTTTTGTTCCAAACTTCGTCACGCAAAACACGCATAATTTCTGCACCAGAATAATCTGCACAAGCATGCATTCTGTTTCTTGAAGTACCACCACCTGGAGTTGTAGCCATCACGCCATTTTCGTCCTTATCAAACATAACACCCATATCATTAAGCCATTTGATAGCCTCAGGTGCTTTATAAACCAATTTTTTCAAAAGCTCTGGCTTGTTTGTAAAGTGTCCACCACCAAAAGCATCAAGATAGTGAGTTGCAGGGCTGTCATTTTCTTTGTCAGCTGCTTGGATACCACCTTCAGCCATCATAGTGTTTGCATCGCCAATTCTAAGTTTTGTTACCATAACAACTTTGCAACCAGCGTTGTAAGCTTCCAATGCAGCACTCGCACCAGAACCACCACCACCGATGATAAGCACATCAGATTCGTATTTGATATTTTTCAAATCAATCTTTTTGCCCAAAACACGGCTTTTTCCTTGCAACAAATCAGCAAGAGCACAAGGCACTTTTTGACCTTTGTTTGCACCAACACTAAGAGTTGTGAATGCACTCTCAATATAATCAGGATGATTTTCTGCAAGCAGAATATCTTTTTCCTCAGCAGTCATACGCTTTGGCACCTGACCAATTCTTGCCTCACGGGAAAGTTCAACTTTTTTCATTGACTCTAACATTTCATCAGTATACATATGCACGCTCTCCTTATTTTTGTTCCATATCACGGTTATTGTAAAGCTCTTCAATTTCACTCAAAGGCTTGTTTGCGATTTTCTCAAGCATCTCAAGATAGTCGCCATTCAAAATATCATTTACTCTTTTTTCCAAATGCTCACTTTTTGGCATAATGTACTTACCGTTTAAACGCCTTGCAAGCAATGATACAAGTCTGTGTGAGATACCTGCAGGGCAACGATTTGAACACATACCACAAGATACGCAGTCAAATGATTCCTCAGCACACTTTGCAAAGTCAGCCCTTTGTGCATAAGCAATATATTGCATAACATTCAAATTTTGTGGGCAAGCTTTTGTGCAAGCATTGCAACCGATACAGCTATAAATCTCTGGATATAGTTGCATCATAATTTGTTCTGTTGGCTTAATTTCGTTTATGTCATATTGTGCTTTTTGAGTTGGGAAATAAGGAATACTTGCAATATACATATTATTCTCAACCTTAGTTTGACAAGCCAAAGCAAATTTCAACTCACTTTCTCCAGCAATTCTGTAAATAGTGGCACAAGCACCGCAAAAACCTGCTCTGCAACCACAACCGCGAATATGCTTGTATCCTGCATATTCCATAGCATTCATAATAGTAAGTTCAGCTGGCACACTATAAAGCTTACCCATTATGTAGATATTTACCATTTCTTTCATATACTCATCCTCTTTTTATTTATTAAGATATTGTAACTTTTGCTACAATTATTGTAAAATCAATAACTTATCAAAAACTGATAATTGCAAAAAATTCTTTAATAGATATTTTGGCAAATAGTTTTTGAACACCACAATGCCATCAATATTCGTTTGGCAACTCGTCAATCTCATCACATCTGAAAACTGGACCATCTTTGCAAACAAATTTTGAACCGATGTTACATCTTCCACATTTGCCGATACCACATTTCATTTTAAGTTCCAAGGTTGTGTAAACTTGAGTTTTATCAAAGCCCATTTCAATAAGTCCTTGAAGAACAAATTTAATCATAATTGGTGGTCCACAAATTACAGCAGTACGATTGTTGTCAAAAGCCAATTCCTTCAAATAAGCAGGAACAAAGCCAACATGACCTTCCCAACCTTCCTCAGGTCTGTCAATGGTTACAAACACATTGAAATCTTTGTCGTTTGCCCATTCCTTTGTCATTTCCTCGTAGTCCACAAGGTCGCCTGAACTTCTTGCACCATAAAGCACATCAACATGTCCGTAGTTATCTCTGTTTGCTCTTACATAATTGATAACAGAACGCAAAGGAGCAATACCAATACCACCTGCGATAAACAACAAATTCTTTTTTGCAAAAGCATCGTCAACAGGGAAAGGCTTTCCATATGGTCCTCTAACAGTAATTTCGTCGCCAACTTCCAACTGGTGGATTGCCTCTGTCAAAATACCACATCTTTTGATAGAAAACTCTTTAAACTCTGTGTTTGTAGGAGAAGAAGTAATTGAAAACATTGCCTCACCCACACCAGGAATTGATACCATTGCACATTGACCCGGTCTGTGGTCAAACATTATGCTTCCATCAATGCCAACAACTCCAAAAGTTTTAACATCATTTGTATCTGTGCGAACACTGATTACTTTTGCCACATGAGGTACTAATTCGTCTTTTATAATTTCACTCATTATTTGTTACCTCCCAAAGTTTTCATAACTTTAACAATATTCATTGAAACAGGGCATTTTGCAACACATCTTCCACAACCAACACAAGAAAACTCTCCATTGTGATTTGCAGGATGATATACCAATTTATGCATAAATCTTTGACGGAATCTTTGCATATGGCTTGGTCTGTTTGTTCCGTGAGCCATCATTGTAAAATCTTTTCTCATACAAGAATCCCAACAACGGAATCTTTTTACGCCAGTGTTTGTTTTGTAGTCTCTTACATCATAACATTGACAAGTTGGGCAAACATATGTACAAGTTCCACAACCGATACAGCTCTCTGACAATGCCTGCCACTCAGGACGAGCGAACATTGCATCAAGCTTATCCCCACCGAACTCTTTCAATGGCAAATTGTTAAATGGCAATTTGCTCATAATTTCACGAGTTTTTGCTTGACTATCTTTTACTGCTTTGTCATCGCCATTCTCAAAAAGTCCTGCAAACTCTGCCATAAACTTTTCGCCTTTTTCTGTCACAGGATTAAAGTAAATATCCTCCCCTGCAATATAGCTTTCAATATCGCCTTTAGGTTGTGCTGGGTCAATACCAAAGTTACTGCAAAAACAACTTTCCTCTGGCTTTGTGCAACTTAATGATATAACAATACCATGTTTGCGTCTTGCCTCATAAAAAGTATCAAGAAAACCTTCAAGAAAAACAGTGTCAAGGATGTGAAAAGCTCTTACATCACAAGCTCTAACGCCAAAAATCACAAAATCTTCGGCAACAAGCTCGCCTTGCTCCACAATAATATGTTTGCCGTCTTTTTTGAAATTTGACAAGTCCTCACATTGTGGGAAGAATGCGTCTTTTGCACTTTTCACGGTCATTTTGCTCAAATTGACCTCTGCACCTTCACTCCATTCCTCAAAGTTAACTGCACCATTATTTTCAATAGGTGCATATAATCTCATTTTTTCATTAATAGCATTGTATAAGCTATTAAGGTTAGATAACGCTAATTTTTTCATTATTTACCCTCCTTATCACTTATAGCAGTCGCCTCAATATCGCCTTCGGTAAAGTTTACAAGTGGATTGCGTTGATCTGCAATCTCTCCTGCTTGATAGTCACCATAAAACTCATTGATATCCTTGATAAATTTGCGATTTAGCAAATGAAGTGGAATACCTTGAGGGCAAACTCTTGAGCATTCGCCACAGTCAGTACATCTTCCTGCCACATGGAAAGCCCTTATGATATGGAACATTTTTTCCTCAAACTCAGTTGCATTTGCTTTTGCAGCAACATTACTTCTTGCATTGTCAAAAACACAAGTACGACAAGTGCAAGCAGGACAAATATTGCGACAAGCATTGCATCTTATGCACTTTGAAAGTTCTTTTTTCCAAAAAGCAAATCTTTGCTCTGCTGTCATTGCCTCAAGCTTTTTAACGCCATCAAACCTTGCATCACAAGCAGGAGTTGCAATTCCTTCTCCAATAATCTCGTCAGCAATTTTAAGCTCTGCGCCCTTGCAAGATTGGCATTTTGAAAGCAATACAGCTGCTTTTTCCATACTAGCATCGCCATATATACTATTAATAATTATATTATTATCATTATCAACAACATTTGTGATACCACTTACGCCTTGAGCCTTAATCTTGTCAATATCAAGATGACCACTGCAACCAACGCCAACAATGTAAATATTTTCTCTGTTTACGCGATGCTCTGTAATAAGCTGATTCATACTATATGTATCACAAGGCTTTAAAACAACAGCAAACTTTTTGTCGCTTGTAATTTGAGAAACAAGATATTTGCTCAAATTTGCACCACAAAAACTATTGTAAACAAAGCCGTTCAATCCACTTTCTTTTGTGAAGATTGCAGGAGTAGTATCATAAATAAATTCGCCTTTAGTCCAACCGATAACGCAATCAACAGTGCCATTATCCAAAAGCTCCTGTAATCTTTCTTTCAATTTCAATTCTAATCCTTGCATCTTATATCTCCTAATTTAACACATTCGCCCAAAGCTCTAATGTCCTCAACGAACTTGTTCATAACTGTAGAAAATTTAACACCTTCTGCTGCAGATACCCACTCAACACGAGTACGACCTCTTTCAATACCCATAAAGTCAAGCATGCTGTACAAAAGAGCAAGTCTTCTTCTTGTGTAATAGTTACCAGTGCTGTAATGACAGTCGCCAGGGTGGCAACCACAAATAATAACACCATCTGCACCACGCTCAAAAGCTTTTAGTATAAACATTGGGTTTACACGACCAGAACAAGGCACTCTGATAATTTTTACATCAGCAGGATAAGTCAATCTGCTTGAGCCTGCAAGGTCAGCGCCTGCATAACTACACCAGTTGCAACAAAAAGCAACAATAGTTGGCTTAAATTCTTTTACTTCTTGCATACTGCTTCTACCTCCGCCATAATTTGACTGTTAGAGAATCCAAACAAATCCATAGCACCTGATGGGCAAGCAACTGTGCAAGCACCACAGCCTTGGCACAATGCTGGATTAACAGCTGCAACTCGTCTGTTTTCTCTGATTCCGTGGTCATTAATAAGTTTTGTTTCATATCCGATTGCACCATAAGGGCAAACATTTGCGCAGTTTGAGCAACCATTACACAACAACTCATCACTATGAGCCACACAAGGATTTGTAACCAATTTTGTTTTGCTCAAAAGTCCGATAACCTTTGCAGCACAAGCACTTGCTTGAGATACTGTTTCAGGAATATCCTTAGGGCCTTGGCAAACACCTGACAAGAAAATACCTGCTGTTGGGCTTTCAACTGGACGCAATTTTGCATGAGCCTCTGTAAGGAAATTGTTTGTATCAATACTTGCTGTAAGCATTGATGCAACCTTTTTAGCAGACTCATCTGGTTCAATTGCTGTTGCAAGCACAACCATATCGCTGTTTACAAGAATTTGTTCATTGTTCAACAAATCACTTGCTTGCAAAACAAGATGTCCATCACTCTCGTATACTTTGCCAACTTGACCTTTAATATAATTTACATTATACTCTTCCACTGCTCTGCGATAAAACTCATCATAGTTTTTGCCAGGAGTACGAACATCAATATAAAATACATTTACATTTACATCAGGATATTTATCACGGATAAGCATTGCATGTTTTGCTGTGTACATACAGCAAATTTTTGAACAATAGCATTTGCCTCTTCCACTGATATCTCTTGAACCTACACATTGAATGAATGTGATTGTGTGAGGATGAGAACCATCACTTGGTTTTACAAGCTTTCCACCAGTAGGACCAGCTGCATTCATCAATCTTTCCAATTCAAGGCTTGTGATAACATCCTTGCTTTGGCTGTAGCCATATTCGTCAAACTTGTCAAGCTTGATAGGATTGTAACCTGTTGCAGCCACAATAGCACCATACTCACGCTCAATAATCTCATCTTGTTGCGTGTAGTCAATAGCTTTTGCAGAACATACAGTTTGACAAAGTCCACATTTATCTTTAGTTATTTTAATACATTGTACAGGGTCAATAACTGCAACATTAGGAATTGCCTGTGCAAATGGAATATAAATTGCAGGTCTGTTGTTAAGTCCACAGTTAAATTCATTTTTGCCTTTCTTTGAAGGACATTTTGACATGCAATCGCCACAACCTGTACACAAATCTGTGTTGATATATCTTGCCTTTTTACGGATTGTTGCCTTAAAATTGCCAACAAAGCCACTTACTTTTTCCACTTCGCTGTAAGTTAAAAGCTCAATGTTAGGATTTGCAGCCGCATCAACCATCTTTGGTGTCAGAATACAAGCTGAACAGTCAAGTGTTGGGAAAGTTTTGTCAAGCTTTGCCATATTACCACCGATTGTTGGTCTTTTTTCCACAATATCAACTTGGAAACCTGCCTCTGCAATATCCAAAGCAGTTTGAATACCTGCAATACCACCACCAATAACCAAAGCCCTTTTTGTAACTTGACTTTCGCCACTGATAAGTGGTGCGTTTAATTTTACTTTTGCAATCGCAGCGTTTGCAAGTGCAATAGCCTTGATTGTAGCCTCTTCAATATTTTTATGTATCCAAGAACAATGCTCACGAATGTTTGCAATTTCAACCATAAATGGGTTAAGCCCTGCTCTTTCCGCATTTTTACGGAAAGTACCTTCGTGCATTCTTGGAGAACAAGAACAGATAACCACACCATCAAGTTTATATTCTTCAATCGCATTGCGCATAATAAGTTGTCCGGCCTCAGAACACATATACTGATAATCTGTTGCAAACACAACACCTGGTTGCAACTTAACAGCCTCGACAACTTGCTTTACATCTACTGTTGCCGCAATATTACTACCACACCAACATACAAATACACCTATCTTTAGCACTTTTGTCCTCTCCTCTATTTCTTGAATTTCCTAAAAGCACTTACCAATGCTTGTTGAGGGATTTGCTCATCAATAATCGCAGGAATATCATTTGCATCCAAATAATTTTCGCCGACTTGTCTTTGCTTAACCACTCTGATAGCCTCAACTATTTTGGCAGGTTCAACACCACGAGGGCATCTTTCCACACAAGCAAAACAGCTTAAACAATGAAAAATTGATTTGCTGTCCATAAGCTCTTGAATTCTGCCATGTACCACCATATCCACAAATTTGTGAGGGGCATATTCCATTTCATTGAATGAAGGACAAGATGCAGAGCATTTGCCACATTTCATACATCTGATTGGATTTGCGCCACTGATACGAATAACTTCATTTGCAAGTTCCATATCTTTTTTCATATCGCCCTCCTTACTTTACACCCAAAGCTTCAGCCAAAAGCTCAGTAAAGTATTTCACCTCAATTTTGTTGTCTGCTTTTGCATTTGCATTCAAATTATACATACAAAGCGGACACGCAGTGATTAGTTGTTCACAACCTTTATATTTTGCAGAATCGATAATTTTATCTACATTTTTTGTTGCTTGCTCAGGTTTAGTAACAGATATGTAACCACCACAACACTCATTACGGAAAGGATATACAACCGGAGTTGCACCCAATGCCTTGATAAAATCCTCAAGAATTGTTGGATTTTCAGGGTCGTCAAAAGCAAGTTCACTGCTTGGTCTTAAAAGTAGGCAACCATAGTAAGCACCAATCTTGCGACCTTTCAAAGGATTAACAACCTTTTTTGCCAAATTGTCAAAACCGATAACTTCTTTAATCAAAGTTAAAAAGTGAACAACCTCTGTTTCGCCGTTATAAGGTTCTGCAAAAGCACAATAGTTGTTTGCTCTCATATGAATATCGCTGTTTGTTTTCATATCGTTGTTAACACGAGTCAAAACATGATGACAAGCAGAGCAAAGTGTCAAAAGCGGACGACCAAGCTCTTTTGCTTGATTAAGTGTTCTGATAGAAGACAATTTTGTAGCGATTTCGTCTTTTGCCAAAGGATAAACTCCTCCGCAACATTGCCAATTATCAAGCTCCTCAAACTGAATACCCAATGCCTCAAGTGAACGGCGAGCATACATATCAAGCTCTTTCGCCTTTGTCTTTAGGGTACAGCCAGGATAATAACTATAAATCATATTACCTCCACTGATAATAAATCATATACTTAAATTTTCGTGCATATCGCACATTATATTCAAAATCAATTTAGCAAGATAACAACTTAAATATGCTGAAAAAAGCTTTTTGATATACAATCAAATTTACTCTTATCATAACAAAAATCAAATATCCATTCAATTTTTATCAATCAAAAATATCATTTGCTATAACATAATGTTATTCAGCTTTTTCAATGTTAAATCAATCAAATATATTTGCCATTTTGATTTTGTTGCCAACAATTAATATTAAGGTCAAATTAAATCAAATTTCAATTTGAGCAATAACGCTTTTCAACATATTTGCACTGTTATGCAATTTTGCAATTTCTTCCTCAGTAAGGTCAGGCAAAATTTTTCCACAAATTCCATCTGGTCCTACGATAAATGGAATGCTTAGGCAAACATCCTCAATACCATACTCGCCGTGCATCATAGAAGACACTGTCATTGAAGTATTGCTTTGAGAGAAAATGCACTCAAGCAAATGGCAAACACTGATAGCAATTGCATAAAAAGTTGCACCTTTTCTTTGAATGATTGTTCCACCTGATTTTTTCATATAAGTTTCAATTTCTTGCTTGTCAAAGTCAAAATCCTTTTGATCTTTACAGCTAAACTTATTTTTGTAGTCAAGCAAGTTTACGCAACCAACTTGAGCAATTGACCAAGGAACAAAAGAGCTGTCACCATGCTCACCCAAAACATAAGCATGAATACTTTTTTGGCTTACAGCCAAATGATCAGCAAGGCTTGAACGCAATCTTGAAGTGTCAAGCAAGGTGCCTGAACCAATAACTCTTTCCTCAGGAATACCTGAAACTTTTGTAAACACATATGTCATAATATCTACGGGGTTACTTACAATAACATACAAAGCATCTTTTGCATAAGGCACAATTTTTTGTGCAATGTCTTTGATAATGTTTACATTTGTTTGAGTCAAATCAATACGAGATTGACCTGGTTTTCTTGGGATACCAGAAGTGATAACAACAATATCACTGCCAACAGCATCTGCATAGTCGCCTGCATATATATCACAAGGTGTGCAGAATGGAATACCTTGACGAATATCCATTGCCTCACCCAATGTTTTGTCCTTATTGATGTCGATAAGCACGATTTCGCTTGCAACACCTTTCACCACCGCAGTGTAAGCAATTGATGCACCAACGCTTCCTGCTCCAATAATTGTAACTTTTCTATTCATAGTAACCTCCGTATATCTATACAAATTTATTTAATTTTATTATTATTATTTTATCTATAATAGTGTACATTAGTATTCTAGCAATTTTTGCAAACAATGTCAATAGAAAAACTCTTATTTATTATAATTTCCTCAACAATTTTTGCCAAATCTCCCTTTTTGCAGCAAACAACAGCACAACACATATAAAAAATTGCGAATTTAAACAATTTTATGTAATGACAAATACATCAAGTATTTTAAACTTTAAATACAAAAACAAAATTAACAACTTGTAATCAATCTCCACTTTAATTTCAAAATCAAATCTCTTCTCATTTGGTCAAATACCTTAATATGTTACTTCCGACTTGTCCGTTGTAGCACTTTCCTTTTATCGACTCCCTAATTTTTTGAGGCAGATATTACAAATAAAAGTCCAATTTAAGCCTTGTTTTTTAATCTTGGTTTGCGTGCAAAAAAATAAAAACTTGTACTTAAAGGCAAAAACATTGCAAACTTAACACAAACATTTAATCTCTTTTATGTAGATTTTAATGCTTTTACTTATAAAATATTTATTGGTAAATTTTACCTCAAACACTCACAAAAGTCTTATTTATCAAGCATTTTTAGCAAAATTTATTCTGCATTATGTAGATTTTTTATTTTCGCAGATTGTTTACAAAAATAAATTAAACATTACTGTTTTATGATATATCGCTCAATTTATTTTTAGATATTATCGCTCTTTTATACCAAGTCAACCAACAATTAACAAAACTCTAAAATAAAATTAAACATATAAAATTCATATTGCACAACATACCAGCCAATTTAACTTATGCGTACAGCCAAAAGACAACTAATTTGACTTAAACAAACTTTAATAAAATACTAATTACGCAAAAAAAGACTGCAAAATTGCAGTCTTTTTAATAAATTATCAGGTTTTAAATAACAATTTGTTATACAAAATGCGCTTACAATTATCTGTTAGCCAACTTTTCCATCAATTCATCCATAGATTTGTCGTCAACCTCATCAGTACTGATATCGTCAAGTCCATTTTCAACCTTACTCTCATCTGGCTTTTCTGGATTTTTCTCAAAATTAATTTCTTGAATCTCCTCTTCTTGCTCGTCTTCTTCAGCAAACTCGGCAGGAACTTCAATTATATTATTGCTATCCTCAGCCTCTTCTGCAGTAACAACAACATTTGCAGCATTAACCTCAGCACTTTCATCCTGCACATTCTCCTCAATTTCTTGAATAGGCGTGTCGCCTTCAAAGCCTTCATTTTTTTCTGCCTCAATCACTGCTTTTTTATGCAACAAATAATTTCTGATTGCAGTTGCAATAATAATTCCACTAGAAATAACAATAACAACTATTGCCACAATTCCAATAATTGTCTCAGTAGATATAGCACTCAAGATATTCAACATATCATTTTCTCCTTCAAATCATTTTATATTATGCCCATTATGTATTATTCCCAACAAAACACATAATTTTTCGTAAGATAAATTTTTTAATTACTATTAAATTGTAGTATAACCACATTTTTTGCAACTTAAGCCGTGTTACAGAAACACTATCCACCACTTGATCACAAATTTAAACGCCTAATTCATACAAAATTTCAAAATACTTTTATAATTTTTTAGCAAGTTGTTTTATATATTCAGCAAGATTTTTGCCCAATTCCTCATTTCTTAAGCCATATTCAATATTTGCTTGCAAAAATCCGAGTTTATCGCCCGTATCATATCGTCTGCCTTCAAATTCATAAGAGAACACGCCAACAGTTTTTGCCATAAGATTGATTGTATCAGTCAAATAGATTTCGCCATTTTTTGCAGGAGCTGTTTGTCTTATATAATCAAAAACATCAGGAGTCAAAACATATCTTCCCAATGAAACAAGTGTTGAAGGCAACTCTTCTCTCTTCGGCTTTTCAACAACGCCTTTCATTTCGCAATATCTGCCTTTTTGAGCGCCCTTAATTACAGCACCATACTTAACAGCATCTTCTTCTGCAACTTCTTGCACCCCCAAAATACTTTTGCCTGTAGTGTAATATGCATCAATCAATTGCCCAATTGCAGGTTGCTTGTCTCCGTTATAAACAATGTCATCGCCATAAACAACTGCAAATGGGGCATCGCCAACAAAAGTCTCACTTGCAAGCACAGCCATAGCTGAACCATTCATTTCCTTTTGTCTGCAATAGTAAAAATTAGCTTTATCAGCAAGCTCATTAATAACTTTTATCTGACAAGCTTTGTTGCCTTTTGCCAATATTTTCTCAAGTTCAGGTGCATAGTCATAATAATCCTCAATGCACTTTTTATTTTTTCCTAATATTATCAATATATCAGTAATACCACTTTTAACGCACTCATCAACAATCAAATCCAAAGAAGGAGTATCCACGATTGGCAACATTTCTTTTGGAATAGCTTTTGTTATAGGCAAAAATCTAGTACCAAATCCAGCACATGGGATTACTGCTTTAGTTACTTTTTTCATTCAACTCTCCAAATCTAATCAATTATTTACCCCCAACAAAACAAGATATTAAATCTTGAGTTTCATTATAGCAAATAAATGCCTAACACATATTTGCAAAGGGTCTAATTAAATATATGTTAATTTACCATCAATTAACATAAAAATCAAATTTTTCATCCGATACAGCACAACTTATCGCGATATGCAAACAACAACCTGTTTATATAATAATAAGTTATCACAAATAATCTACTAATTATATAAAATTATTTTGCATCATTCAACATTAATTCAAACTGAAAGATTGTGTTTTAAACTGCAACAACTAAATAGCTTTTTGCAGCAAAAACATAATATTATCTTTATATATTTAGTATACACTATAAAGAAAGATAAATCAAGTGTAAATTGCAAAAAGGCTTAAATATCTACAATGTGAAGATTTTTAAAGAGTTTTTATTGCTAAAACAGCATTTTTATAACGATATTTCTATTTTATGTAGATTTTATTTTATTCTTTACAATTCCACAATATTATTTACAGCACTATACTTGTATTTTTTTATATTATGCGTTATACTAATTATAGTACATTTTAAAGGACATTTTATGGCAACCATATTGCATTGCGACGCTAACAATTTTTATGCATCAGTTGAAATGATGCTCAATCCAAGTCTTAAAGATAAACCTGTTGCAGTTTGCGGAAATCCCGAAAAACGGCACGGCATTGTGCTTGCCAAATCTGAACTAGCAAAAAGAGCTGGAGTAAAAACAGGAGAACCACTTTGGCAGGCAAAGCAAAAATGTCCTAATCTTATTTTTGTAGCACCACACTTTGACGAGTATGTTGCAATAAGCAATAAGCTTTTTGATATGTACAGCGAATATACAGACAAAGTTGAGCCTTTTGGCATTGACGAATGTTGGCTTGATTGCACATCTTCAATAAACCTATTTGGCAGTGGAGAAAAAATTGCAAACGAGTTAAGAGAACGAGTTAAACGCGAACTTGGCATAACAATTTCTGTCGGAGTTTCTTTTACAAAGATTTTTGCCAAAATTGGTTCAGATTACAAAAAGCCAGATGCAGTTACTGTTATTGACGAAAATAATTATAAGCAAATAATTTGGAGTTTGCCTGTTTCCGACCTTCTTATGGTGGGAAGAAAAACTGCAAAGCTCTTCAAACAATTAAGCATAAACACCATTGGCGACCTTGCAAAATATGACAAGGAAACCTTGCAACAATATATCGGAATAAATGGAAAAAAGTTGCACGACTATGCAAACGGAATAGAAACAGAAGAAATCAAATTTGCAGATCAAAAGCATATTCCTGAAAGTGTTGGAAATAGCACAACAACACCTTTTGACATCACAAACGCAAGTGAAGCTCAAGCAATTTTAACCTCACTATCCGAAATGGTTGCAGTAAGGCTACGCAAATATAAACTTCTTGCAAATGGTATTGGTGTCAGCATCCGTTACTGTTCTTTGGAAGGGACGCATAAAAACAAAATGCTTGATTTTTCCACCTGCAACGCGCAAGATATTTCAGAGCAAGCTTTTGCAATCTTTCAAGAGATACACAACTTCAAAAAGAATCCTCCGATAAGACAACTTGGCGTTTACACCTATAAACTTACTGCTGGCAAAAATCGCCAAACCTCTATGTTTGATATTACTCACGACAAACGCGAAAATTTGGACAAATCTATTGACAAAATTCGTGCAAAATATGGGCAAACTGCCGTTAAAACAGGCATTGTAGCCAAACATCAAGAAATCTGCGACGGATTGGTTGACAAAGAATTTCAACCATTCAAAAAATAAAGATAAAACGCATTCAAACACTAATGCGCTGCTAAATTATAAAAATAAGCATATAAAAAGGGAATATTTAGAGCAAATATTCCCTTTTTCATTTTCCTTGTTTATGTTGAGTTTATATATTTTTTAACCATTAAATACAAATAAAGTCCATTTCATAAACACACATTTTTTATCACAATATAATTTTAACATAACAATAAATATCTTATAGTGTTTTCAGCTTTTGGATTATCAATTGCTTTGCAATTTCTGGGATATCTACATCTGCAACCAACTTTTCCATTGGGCAAATGTCATCTCCTTTGCGATTTATGATTTTATCAGTTAAGATATCATAAACAATTTTGATATTGTATTTTTTGCAAATTTCCACTGCCTCATATGTGGCAACTTGCGCATATAATGCAGATATTTTCAAATTTGCATATAGCAAAGCTACTGCTTTGCCAACAATTTTATCTGCAGCAACAAAGCCACAAAAATCTTTTTCACTCAAAATAAAATCAATCAATGGCTTTACTCCACGCTCCCTGCTAGTTATAATTTCCTTGCCATCAGATAGTACGCAAGTAAAATTTTCAGAAAGCAAAAGTTGTTTTACAGCATTTAAATCAACCACGAAATCCTCCTAAACTCCAAAAAACACATAACATTTAATATCAAAACATTATTTCAATTTTATAAATTACTTGAAATCTTTCAATTATTTGATTTTTCAAAATTCATCACAAAAGAAATGGCAATCACAACAAGTGGAGCAATCACAGCTTGCAACAAAACACCTGCAAGTCCTGTTTGAATTTGTCCCCAAACCACAGCAATTGTCAATGGAGAAATGCTTTGGAAGATTGCGGCAAGCAACAAAAATGCACTTCTGCCTGCAATCGCTGCCAAAAGCACTACTGGAAAAGCAATCCATACATTGTCAGCTATTTTTTTTGAAAAAGCACCAGAAACTGCCGCAAAAACAGCAAGTTCAGCTACCATATACGGCAAACGACTCAATGCAGGCATAGCATTTCCAAAAGCAAGAGTAATCAAAAAACTGACAATTGGTGACATAATTCCAACACCAAGTCCCCATTTGCAACCCAACAAACAACCACCTATAAGCACAGGCAAATACATTGGCAACCATTGAGCTCCACCACTTGCTCCAAGCGTAGCGTGAATAATTTGTGGTAATATAACAGCAAGTGCAATCAACCCAACGGAAACCATCGTTTTGATTGTAATTTTAAATTTAAAACTGACATTTCTTCTTGTTAAAACAGCATCCAACATTTTTATACCTCCTTAAGTCTAACAGAAAAATCTGACATCATCTCTGCGATTTTTATATTTTGTGGACAAACTTTTTCACAACTTCTGCAACCAATACAAGCATTTGGCAATTTTTCTTTTTCATAAGATGACAGCACCATTGGTGCAATAAAACCACCTTCCGTAAATCTATGCTCATTGTAAAGCCTAATAAGTTCAGGAATATCAAGCCCCAACGGACAATGACTTGTGCAATATCTGCAAGCCGTACACGGCAATTTTGTTTTTCCTGTCATACATTCAGCAATGTTCATTAATGTCTGCATTTCTTTTTCGCAAAGCATTTTGTCCTCTGCAAAAGTTTTTATGTTTTCCTCAACTTGTTTCATATCAGACATTCCAGACAAAATTGTTGTAACTTCTGGCAAACTTTGCAAAAATTTGAAAGCCCAGGCCGGAATACTTTCATCAGGACGCAAAGCCTTCAACTTCGCCTCATCCTCACTTGCAAGGGATGCAAGCTTTCCTCCACGCAAAGGCTCCATAACCCACACAGGTATATTCCAGTTTGTCAAAAGCTGTGTTTTTTCTTTCGCCTTTTGAAATTCCCAGTCCAAATAATTTATTTGCAGCTGTCCAAACTCCATATACTGACCATATTTTTCCAAAAATCTTTGGATAACACCAATTTCGCCATGTGCAGAAAAACCTAAATGTTTAATCCTGCCATTTTGCTTTTGCTTTAAAAGATAATCAAAAATTCCATACTTTTCATCCAAATAGTGATCAATATTCATCTCGCAAACATTATGTATCAAGTAAAAATCAAAATATTTCACTTGACATTTTTCAAGTTGTCTTTCAAAAATCTCCTCGACCTTATCCATATTTGACAAATCATAACCAGGGAACTTGCTTGCAAGATAAAAACTTTCTCTCGGATATTTTGAAAGAATTTTGCCCATTGCAATTTCTGAATTTCCGTCGTGGTATCCCCACGCTGTGTCGTAATAATTGACACCATTTTTCATTGCATAGTCAATCATTTCAGCTGCCATTTGCTCATCAATATCTGCATAAACGCCATTTTTAATTGGTAAACGCATACATCCAAAAGCAAGCGCAGACAATTTTTTATCTTTAAACTGCTTATAAATCATATCTCCTCCCTAAAAGCTTATACACTTTATTTTTACAATCTATTATTTTGCTTATCACTTAATCTTAAACTTTAATAAAATCACTCATTGAATAAATTGCAACAATAACATTGTATCATAATTATTTCACAAATTCAATCCCACAAAAAATTAATAATTGAAAATTATCTTTAAAGCTATAAAATAATGTCATATTTTCATTTATTATTTGTATTTTATCATTTTACTATCGATTTTTGAATGGTATTTTAATTTTTTAAATCTGAACAACAAGTTTTATATAAGCTGAAATCCCCATTATTATTTACTCAAAAACTATTTGTTTAAAATTTTAAATGATTGTTGCTTGAACTTATTTATCTTTTATATATTTTATAATTTTCGCAGGGACACCAGCAACAACACATCCCTCAGGCACATTCTTTGTCACAACAGCCCCTGCTGCGATAATTGAATTATCTCCAATGCTCACACCAGGACATATTGTTACATGTGCACCAATCCAAACACGATTTCCAACTTTTACAGGCGAATGATACATGCTAGCTCGATTTTGAGGGTTAAAGTCATGATTTAAAGTTGCTATAACAACTTGTTGTCCAATAAGCACATCATCGCCTATTTCAATTCCACCTTGGTCTTGAAAACAACAGCCTGAATTGATAAAAACATTTTTTCCAAGCTTAATGTTCAAGCCATAGTCAGTTGAAAATGGTGGGAAAAGACGAAAACTATCATCCACTTTCTGTCCTGTCAATTCAGAAAACAACTTACAAATCTCATCCGTAGTGTGATAAACTCGATTGATTTCATTAGTTATTTTCAACGCCCTTTGAGACATTAAGTGCATATGCGTATGCATTTCCGAATTTGCTTTTATACAAGCAGTCTGTTTTAACTCTTCTTTAAATTGCTCAGAATTCATAACCACCTCTAACATTTATATTTTAAAACATAAAATCAGTTATGTCAAATACTTATATTTTATGCAACACCTATAATTGACAGGCATATATTTATATGGTATAATTGCATTATCAAAAGAGGTTAACTATGGAAATCCGAGAATTAAAATATTTTTTGGCAGTAGCAAAAGAACAAAGCATATCAAAAGCAGCAAAAGCATTGTTTGTCACTCAACCTAACTTGTCAAGGCAAATGCAAAATCTTGAAACTGAAATCGGACAACAACTTTTTATCCGTGGCACAAGAAAAATTACTCTTACCGACGCTGGTCAGTTACTTAAAAAACGCGCAGAAGAAATTATTGAACTATACAAGATTACGCAAACTGAATTATCAAATCCAATCACTGATATAAGTGGAGATATTTATATTGGTGGTGGTGAAAGTTATGCACTTAAAGTCATTGCCAAAGCTGCCTATGATGTAAACCGTGAATATCCAAAAGTTAAATTTCACTTATTCAGTGGCGATAGTGGGACTATTTCCGAAAGACTAGATAAAGGACTTATAGATTTCGGCATATTCATTCAACCTTTTGATTTATCAAAATACGACCATTTACGACTACCTCCCTCTGATACTTGGGGAGTAATTATGCGTAAAGATAGTCCACTTGCAGCAAAAGAATACATTACCCCACAAGACTTGTGGGACAAGCCGATTATACGCTCCCGTCAATCTATTGGCAAAAACAAAATAAGTGAATGGTTTCAAAAAAGTGACGACGAATTAAACATTGTTGCCACTGGCAATTTATTGTACAACATGTCACTTCTTGTAGAAGAAGGAGTTGGATATGCAGTTAGCCTTGACAAAATTATCAACACAACAGGCAATTCAAATTTATGTTTTCGCCCACTTTATCCCAAACTTACATCACATCTTGATATCGCTTGGAAAAAATATCAAGTTTTTCCAAAGTGCGCAGAAATATTCCTAAAACGATTGCAAGATAATTTGCAAAAAGAAAAAACTAGCAATGAATGAAATGTTAGCAATTAAAAATTAAACTATTGCTTATCGCATTTAAATTAAATATTTGACTTTACTATCGTAAAATCCAAAATGATTAATTCAATTTTACTCAACAACCAAGTTGGAGATTCCTCGACTAGGCTCTGGATGACATTGTTTGTGTCATTCTGAGTGGAGCGATAGCATATCACGGGGTCCCCACAAAATAGCTTTTTTTTTGGGGGGGGG
>OFGE01000997.1_pt1 | contig 27791 bp, 29 predicted proteins | sample 1521681 | NCBI WGS metagenome assembly OFGE01 (sample SAMEA3504093, study PRJEB24116) | mouse gut metagenome | biome: mouse gut; feature: mouse-associated habitat; material: faeces | place: Denmark | collected 2011
CCCTGCTCCTGTGGCAGCTTTCCGGTCAGAACGGCTAAATAACTTTTTTGCAGCCGTTTTTCCTGTATATCTTTGGCAAGCACGGCTTCCGCCTGCTTTGTTTTCGCAAAAAGCATCACGCCGCCCACCGGCCTGTCCAGCCTGTGCAGCAAGCCGAGCGGCTGCCCCGTGTATGCCTCCATCTCCTCCAGAAAACTGCGGTCGCCCGTCAAATCCGGCTGGGCGGGCATACCCTGCGGCTTCACTGCCGCAAGTATGCTGGCGTCCTCAAATATGATATTGTTTGTCATCCCGCACTTCCTTCCAGACCATGCAGCTTTTCGGCGGCATAATCGTTTCCATCATGCCATGCATCACAGGATACGGCACTGGGAAATCATCGAACCCTGAGCGGTTGCTCTGCACAAGGATATGCAGGCAGCTTTCCGGCGCGACTCCGCAGAGCCAGACCGGTATGGATACTACCTGTCCTTCGTCCAAGTTGTTCAGCGCGACAACATAATTCCCTGCTTCATCAAAGCGGCCGTAAGCAATCACGCCATATCCGCCGTACAGAGGGCGCAGAGAGCCGGAACGAAGTGTCTGATGCTCCTTCCGCAGGGAAATCAATTTTTTGTGGAACGCAATCAGCGCGCCGTCCTCCTTCCCCCATGGGTAGGTGCGGCGGTTGTCCGGGTCTGTCCAGCCAACCATTCCGGCCTCGTCCCCATAATACACTGTAGGAGCGCCGGGCCATGTCATCTGGAACAGCACCGCTTCCCGCATGACTGCCTTATCCACATTTTCCCCCGCTGCCTCTGCTCCTTCGTTTTCCAGCCGTCCCGTCCGGCGGTTTGTCCGCGTCAAAAAACGGGAGTGGTCGTGATTGGAAAGCTCGTTCATGGAAACCTGTATTGCCTGTGCCGGAAGGCGGCTCATCTGATAAATCATGCCGCCCCAGAACGCGTCGGCATTGTTATATAAATCGTCCCTGCGCTCCGTGCTGTGCTTGGATACCCCAGTCAGAAACCATGTCAGAGGCTCCATGAATGCGTCATAATTCATGATGCTGTCCCACTGGTCACCCTGAAGCCATGATGACGCGTCTCCATAATGCTCCGCCAGAATCAGCTTATCCTGCGAAACATCTTTGACCGCCTTGCGGAACACAGACCAGAACCGATGGTTGAAATCCGCCGTTCTGCCTAAATCCGCCGCAACGTCCAGCCGCCAGCCGTCCGCATTATACGGCGGGGAAACCCATTTTCTGCCAATGGCAATCAAAGCGTTCCGCAGCGCAATAGAGCCTTCCGCGTTCAGCTTCGGGTGGTTGGCGTGCCCCCACCATCCATCGTAATTGTTGCCCTCCTGCCAGTAAAAATAATTGCGGTAGGGACTTTTTGCATGCAGATACGCGCCCTTCCCTTCCTCACCATAGAGGTTTTCTCTGTCCAGCCATTTATGGAATGCGCCGCAATGGTTGAATACACCGTCTATAATCACGCGTATCCCCCGTTCATGTGCCGCCTGCACAAGCTCGGCAAACAGCGCGTCAGACGCCTCCAGATTTACCAAATCTGTCGTCCGCGCAATATAAAGGGCATTATCCGTCCCCGCATTTTCCGGAGAAATTTTCTCGCGCACGATTCTGCCAAAGTGCGGGTCAATATGGTCATAATCCTGTATATCATATTTATGGTTGCTCGGGGAAACAAAAATCGGATTCAGGTATAACGCTTCAATGCCCAGTTCCTGCAAATAATCCAGCTTATCCATTATCCCCTGCAAATCTCCGCCGTAAAAGCGGTGAATATCCGTCGGCTCCGGCAGGGAATCCCAGTCCTCCACGCGCTCAACCGTCCGCCCCAGATATGTATACTCGCCCGTCTGCACATCATTGCTTTTATCCCCGTTGCAGAAACGGTCCGGGTAAATCTGGTACATAACTGCGCCCTTTGCCCAGTCCGGCGTTTTATAGTCCCGCAGAATCTCAAACCAGCCATCTGTACGGTATTCATGGAAATATCCATATTTCGTATAAAATCCATACTGGTCGCCATATTGCAGGCGGAAGAAATAGGCTGTCTTTTCCTTTGCGGGCGGAAGAACGGTGCGGTAATATGCAAAAACGCCATCCTCCCTTATTTTTTCCATAAAAAACTCACGTTCTGACGTGCATAAAAAAATGGCTGTAAAGCAGCCTTTCCCGACCCGTATGGAAATTTCCACGCTGTCCGCTGAGGAAGGCTCCGCCGGTACGCGGAACTGCTTCGTTTCATCACTGTATACCGCCTGAGCCCGAAATTCGTCCTCGCTCATTTTCAGCCCCATCTCGAAATGTTCTGCCATCGTTCCTACACCACCCTGAGGTTTGTCTTATTTTTCCAAAATACGCGGAAAAGCACGCCCGTCTGTTTTTGCGCACAGTACAGGCGTTTTCCGCTGTTTCCACCATTATAATATGCCGCCGCCGCGATGTCAAACAAAAGCCGCCCCCCGCAGCAAATCAGCTCATGAAATCCGCCAGCAGCCTGGCAAGGTTTTCTTCACCCGTCACGCGCAGCCCTTCGCGAATCTGCAAGGCTTCGCCCTCCGGCAGTGCGGTCAGGGGTATTTCTGTACGTTCCTGCAAATGGATTGCCTTCTGTCCGTCCTCATAAAATATGGCGAGATAGCCGCCGTCCTCACCAATGATATAGCTTTCACTGCTTTTTCCTTCAATATTGCATCGCAAAATGACTTTTTCCGGGGAAAAAAGCATCATCTGCCAGCCATTATATACGCTTTGCAGCTCCTCCCTGTCCAGCCCCTGCAAAAAAACGGGGGCGGCTTCTGTCTGCTCTTTTGTGACCCTGTCATTGGTATAAAAATACTGGTATATCATTTTTGTGTCCGCACTGATGGTTATGCGCTCGTTTATTGTCCGCTCCGCCGGCTCATAAAGGCGCGGGGCGGCTGCCTGCTGTTCCTCCTGTGTTTTTACAGTATGCTGGTAGCCAATCACAAGGAACACCAGAAAGCTGCACAAGCCCAACACCAGTACCGCTCCTGCTTTTCTCATGCTGCCGCCCTCCTTTGGGGGAAGTATGTCCAAAAAGAGGAAAAATATACAGAATACACCCGAAGCCGCAGAATTTGCGCACACAAAAAGCGGCGTTCCCGCCGCCCTTGCCATTTCTGTATTCGGAAAATTTCAATTGCTCAGTACAGCCGCAGATGTACTGGAACGCCATTTTTATAAGTACAGGGCATCTCGCCCTGTATCAACGGCAGAAGATAATCAATCATCTCCTGCGTAACATCGTTCCCCGCTTCGTTAATCCATTCCTCCGGAACTGTTTTCACACGGTTTGCAATTTTCGTGATATCCACAAAATCCACCGTAAAACGGTAAGGATTTGTGGAAACACGCTGCAGGCACGCCATTTTGCCGCTGCCGCCGGAAATAGCATAATCCGCCGCCGCCATGCCAATCAGCCTCGCCTCATGGATATCTGCCGCAGACGCCAGATGCGATGCGCACCGCTGCATGACGTTCAACTCTATGCTCCTGACTTTGCAGCCGATTTCCTGCCGCAGTATTTCCTCCAGGAAACGGGACGCGCCCGCCAGAATTTTATGCCCAAACGCATCTACCGCGCGATCCTTCAGCGTATTCGTCACATAATCGCCCTCCTCATTGCGCAGCCCTTCGCTGACCGCAATGATGATAGAATGCTTTTCCGCCATTTTTTCCCGCACATCGGTCAAAAACTGGTCAACATCAAACGGACGCTCACAGAGATAAATCAGGTCCGGCGCGCCGCTGCCGTTCAGCCGCCCCAGAGCCGAAGCCGCAGTCAGCCAGCCCGCGTCGCGTCCCATAACCTCCACAATCGTAATGGAAGGCAGTGCGTAGACATTGCAGTCGCAGGCAATTTCGGAAAATGTCGCGGCAATATATTTCGCGGCAGAGCCAAAGCCCGGGCAATGGTCTGTTTCTACAAGGTCATTGTCAATCGTTTTCGGCGCCCCAACAATGCAGATATCGTCGATTTTTTTCATACGGCAGTATTCCGCCAGCTTATACACCGTATCCATCGAGTCATTCCCGCCGATATAAATGAAATAGCCGATGTTGTATTTTCGGAAAATCTGAATCGTCTTTTCATATTCAAATGTACTTTCCTCCCAATGGGACAGCTTCATACGGCAGGAGCCCAGCGCGGAAGACGGCGTCTGACAGAGCAGCTGAAGGGTTTCCGGATTTGACAGGACATCATTCAGCTCTATCAGATGCTCGGACAATACGCCCATGATGCCGTTTTTTGCGCCATAAATACGGTCAATGTTTCTGTCCGCCAATGCCTCTTCCACAACACCGCAAAGCGTTGCGTTGATTGCCGCGGACGGGCCGCCCGACTGTGCCACTAATATATTTTTCATATGAAACCGCCTTTCCTCTGCGTATCTTTCATTCTAAAAAATTCAAATCTGTTTCCCGCAGTGTGTTCTGCTGCCCCCAGTATAATCCTTTTCGGCAAATTCCGCAAGCCCTGTTATCCGCCCTCCAGCCTTTCCGCCGCATCCGCGTGCTTTCGCACCCGTTTGATGCACCCGGGTTCATTGCTGTGTTGTCTGCTCCTCTTGTTCCGTCGGGGTATCCTTCGTGTAGGTCAAAATATCTGTTACATCGCAGTCCAGAATATTACAAAGATTGTTGAGCGTATTCGTTGTCATCGCCTCGCCCTTTTTCAGTCTTGAAATCAGCCCCCGGCTGATGTTGTGATAGGTAATCAGATGATAGGTGGTAATATTTCTTTCCTTCATTGTCTGCCAAAGTTTTTCATAGGTAATCATAGAATCCTCCTTTTGCTGCCAATTGTGTCATTATAATGAAATTTGCCTGTTTCGTTTCATTATGATTATGGCATATTACCATGATTTAAGCCATTGCCAATATTTAAGCCCCTTTTGGCAAAATTTCTGCCATACCCTGCCGATGCGGCGGCAAAACGCTTTTTCCGGCACAAAAAAACGGCGGGATTGTAAAAAACTTGAAGATTTTTACAGCTGATTCTGTGGAAAAACGCGATTTTCAAGGAGTTTTTCTGTTTTCATTGCAAACGGGAGGCTTCTATGCTATGATAGGGATTACAGAAAAAAGGACGAGCTGTATCGGACAGCAGACGGAGGAAATTATGTTGACAAGCAAGCAAAGAGCTTTCCTGAGGGGCATGGCAAATGGGCTGGACGCAATTTTTCAGGTTGGCAAAAACGGCGTGACCCCTGAACTGCGGGATACTGTGCATAACGCTTTAGAAGCGCGTGAACTGGTAAAAATAAACGTACTGGACAATAACATGCTTGGTACGGCAGAGGCGGCGGAGCTTCTGGCAAGCAGGACAGGCGCGGAAATTGTACAGGTCATCGGCAGTAAATTCGTTCTGTATCGTCCGGCAAAAAAGCCTGTAATTGAACTGCCGAAGGCAAAAAAGGCTGACGGACAGAGGAATGTATAATGCGGAACGAGATTACGGATTTTCAGGACTGCAAAAGCATTGCCATCATGGGCGGCACATTCGACCCCATTCATAACGGACATCTTGTCACTGCCGAAGCCGTCCGCCACCGCTTCAAGGTGGACAGGGTCGTCTTTATCCCTACAGGACGTCCGGCGCATAAAACAGATAAGCAGGTCACACATAATGAGCACCGCTATCTGATGACTGTTCTGGCAACCATGCGGAACGAGAATTTTGACGTATCCCGCATAGAAATCGACCGTCCGGGGATTACCTATACCATTGATACCATTGAAGCTCTGAAAAAAATCTGCCGCCCTGATGTGCGGCTGTATTTTATCACAGGCGCGGACGCTATCCACCAGATTATGAGCTGGAAGGAGCCGGAACGTCTGCTGACGCTCTGCGATTTTGTCGCGGTTACGCGTCCCGGCTATCGGAAAAACCAGATGTTTGAGGAAATCGGTGAGATACGCGAAAAATTTGCCAGCCGAATCCATTATATGGAGGTGCCGGCGCTGGCTATCTCCTCCTCCGACATACGGGAGCGGGCGCGCAAGGGCGAACCTATCAAGTACCTTCTGCCGCAGGAGGTGGAAGATTATATCCATAAATTCAAGTTATATCAGAATATGGAAAAAGACGAGGTGAAGTTCATGCTGCCGATTGAAACCATGCGGGAGAAATTGCAGTCTGCCCTTTCCGTCAAACGGTATATCCATACTATGGGCGTAGCGGAGGAAGCCATAAAGCTGGCGGAGATATACGGCACGCAGAAGGACCAGCAGAAAGCACAGGCGGCAGGGCTGCTGCACGACTGCGCAAAGGATTACCCTGAAGAAATGCGGCTGCGGTTCTGCCGGGAATATAAAGTAAAGCTGGATGATGTGATGGAGCGGCAGACAGACCTGATTCATCCGTTTCTGGGCGCGGAGGTCGCAAGGCGGGAATATCTTGTAACAGACGGGGAAATACTCGATGCAATCCGTTACCATACCACAGGGCGGGCAGATATGTCGCTGCTGGAAAAAATCATATTTATCGCGGATTATATTGAGCCTAACAGAGAAAAGTTCGAGGGGCTGGAGGAGGCACGTCGTTTGGCGTATCTGGATTTGGATATGGCAATGCGCTATATTCTGGAAGAAACAATTGCTTTCGTAAAACAGCGCGGCAGACTGCTGCACCCGCTCTCTCTGGAGGCTTTGGAATATTATAAAAACAGATAACAAAGGAGGAAACCGATGAGTACAGACGCTATGGACGCAGCAAAAATCGTGCAGGACGCGCTGGAGGATAAGCTCGCAGAGGATATCCGTATGCTGGACCTGCGCGGGCTTTCCAATATCGCGGACTGTTTTGTGATTGCCAGCGGGAAAAATGTGAACCATCTGCGGGCAATGGCTGACGAAGTGGAACAGAAGCTGTTCGCGGCAGGTGTAAAGCTGCATCATTCCGAGGGATACAGCAGCGGCACATGGATACTGCTGGACTTCGGCAATATGCTGGTGCATTTGTTCAATAAGGAGGAGCGCGCCTTTTACGGGCTGGAGCACGTTTGGGGCGACGCGAAAGATGTAGTGGTGTGAAGGTAAAGGCCAAAGCCCCTGGGGACTCTGTCCCCAGCACCCCTGCAAGCCCTTTGAAAAGGGCTTAACCCCAAACTTTGCTGTCAGCCGCATTACATGCGTCCGGGAAGATTTACTAATGTTTATACCTCCGGACGTACCTGTGCGTCTGAAAGCGGGTCAAAGGGTGAGCCCCCTTGCAGGGTGCGGGACAGCGTCCCACGGCTTTTCAGTGTCTGGGGCAGGGTTCCCTGGGTCTTGAATCTTTACATGACAAAAGAAAGGAAGGATAAAAATGGAAAAAATTTATCAGGGAAAAACAAAAGACGTTTACAAACTGGAAAACGGCAATGTGCTGCTGAAATTCAAGGACGACTGCACCGGCAAGGACGGCGTATTCGACCCGGGCGAAAACACCGTTGGCCTGACGATTGAGGGTATCGGCCGCGCAAACCTGGAAACCTCCATACTTTTCTTTGAGGTGCTGAAAGAAGCAGGCGTAAAAACACACTATGTTTCCGCAGATTTGAACAACGCCACAATGGAAGTCCTGCCCGCGACTGTTTTCGGTCATGGTCTTGAGGTCATCTGCCGTCTGAAAGCAACAGGCAGCTTCATCCGCCGCTACGGTGAATATATCGCAGACGGTACTGTTCTGGAAGGCGGCTATGTAGAAACTACTTTCAAGGACGATGCAAAGGGCGACCCGCTGGTTACAAAGGACGGTCTTGCTGCGCTGGGTGTTATGAGCGGCGAAATGTATGACAGCATGAAGGAGCAGACACTGAAGATTACAAAAATCGTTGCAGATGTGCTGGCAAAAAAAGGCCTGGATTTGTATGATATCAAGTTTGAATTCGGCTACAACAACAACGAGGTAATCCTGATTGACGAAATCGCCTCCGGCAATATGCGCGTGTATAAGGACGGCGCAATCGTGGAGCCTGTTGAACTGACGAAGCTGATTCTGGCAAAATAAGAAACGTTTCAAGACGTATCACGTCATGAAAAAGGACAGGGAAAAGCCCTTGTTTCCGCAAGGCTTTCCCTGTCCCTGTTTTATGCGCCGCACGCATTATTTTTTTATAAATTTTTCGTTCGTTTTTACCAGAAAAATCAGGCATACCACCAGAAGAATCAGGAAGCCGATGGATATGGGCCTGTTCCCCGGAAACGCGACATCCAGCACCGCTTTCCCTACAAACAGCGCGCCTGCCGCCATATGACAGATTCCGATTTCCCTGAGATAATCGGAAAGGTTCTCCGGCGCAATCTGCTCCAGAGAACGCCGGGTATAAAACAGCGTCTGTCCAAAAAGCGCGAAAATACCTCTGGCAAAAAGATATATCCCCGCCACAAAAAACAGTCCGATGGGTAACCTCACAGGCAGCCCCTCCTTTCGTCAGGCTGCTTTAATAGGAGCGTTTGTTTGCCCTTTTGTTCAGGCTGGTCTGCCTTTCATTGGACTGCTTCATCCATTCCTTCATCTTTTCCTCAAAATCCGAGGAAGGGCTGACGGAGGACTGCGGACGGAAATATTCCCCTGCCGGATTCGGGCTGGATTTTGCGTCAGTATTCTGGCGATGAGGCTTTCCGCCGAAACCAGACTTACCGCCAAACCCGGTCTTATCCTTAGGACGGCGTTCTTCCTTCGGAAGAGCCTCTCGGATAGAGAGCGCAATCTTATGGCTTTCCTCGTCAATAGAAAGAACTTTCACCTTGACAGCATCGCCAACCTTGACATGGTCATTGATATCCTGCACAAAGCTGTTCGCAATCTGCGAGATATGCACCAGCCCCTGTGTGTTTCCCAGAGAAACAATTGCGCCAAAGGGCTTGATGCGGACGACCTTTCCTTCAACAATACTGCCGACTTCCAATTTCTCAGACATTCCTGTATACACTCCTGTTCGAATTGGTATATTTGGGATGCCCCGCCATCGTCTGTTTCTTTCCGGAAAAATCCGGCAGCCCCCCGGCGGGGTCACATACGTTAGATTATAGCATAGAACAATACTGAATACAAGAAAAACACTCGTTGTATACATAAAATATTGGCTTCCGGGCGATGCCCCACAGCCTGATATCCGGAGGATACCATGAAGAAAAAAGATGAAATCATTTTAACCATTGAGGACGTGCTTTTCCCCAATAAGGCATATGGCTTTCTGGACGGGGAACGTGTCATTGTAAAAAATACCATACCCGGGCAGAAGGTGCGCGCGACCGTCTGCAAGAAACGCAGCAGCGGCATAGAGGCTCAGCTGAATGAGATTTTGGAGCATTCTCCTCTGGAGCGTCAGGAAGGAATCTGTTCTCATTATACGCTCTGCGGCGGGTGTACCTATCAGACCCTGCGCCATGATGAGGAATGTCTGCTCAAGGAACGACAGGTAAAACGGCTTCTGGAAAACGCCGGTATCCGCATTGAAAGCTGGGAGGGGCTCTGCCCTGCCCCGTCAGAACGCGCCTATCGGAATAAATGCGAATTTTCCTTCGGCGATGAGGAACGGGACGGCCCCCTTGCATTGGGCATGAGAAAACGCATGAGCCGCTATGAGGTGGTAACTCTTCAGGACTGCAATATCATTGATGGGGATTTCCTCAAGCTGATTGAAGCTTCTCTGGCGTTTTTTCAGGAAAGGAATGTCCCTTTTTACCATAAGATGCGCCATGACGGCTCCCTGCGCCATCTTGTTGTACGTAAAGGGCATGCAACAGGTGAAATTCTTGTACATCTCATCACTTCGTCTGACACTCCTTTTTCTGATGAAGAATTCAAGAATATGCTTCTGCAACTCCCGCTGGAAGGAAAAATCTGCGGGATACTCCATTCCATTAACGACAGTATCGCAGATGTAGTGCAGAGTGATGAAATGCACCTGCTTTATGGACAGAATTTCTTTATGGAAAAACTCTTTGAGCTGGAATTTAAGATTTCTCCCTACTCTTTCTTCCAGACCAATTCCGCAGGAGCCGAAAAATTGTATGGCATCGTGAAAGATTTTGCTGGAAATGTGCAGGAAAAAACTGTGTTTGACCTTTACTGTGGAACAGGTACAATCGGGCAGATTATGGCGAAAGCAGGCTCTAAAAAGGTCATCGGGATTGAACTTGTGGCGGAAGCCGCAGAGGCTGCAAACGAAAACGCGAAAAGAAACGGGCTTGAAAACTGCAATTTTATTGCGGGCGATGTACTGCAAAAGGTGGATGAACTGGAGGATGCTCCTGATTTGATTATTGTGGACCCTCCGCGCGATGGTATCCACCCTAAAGCAATTGGCAAAATCATTGGGTTTGGTGCGCCGGAAATCATTTACGTTTCCTGTCTGCCGACTTCCCTCGCCAGAGATTTGCAGGTCTTTCAGGAAACAGGGTATGAGGTGAAGCGGGTCAGGCTTATGGATATGTTCCCACATACTCAACACGTTGAGTCTATAGTTCTGCTGCAAAAATCGAAGCAAGCACAAGATATAGTGATTAATGGATAAAGATAATGCTATATCATGTGGTTTTTAGAGCGAAAAGTGTGCTTAAAAATGGCACTTTTTTGGGGCTTTTTTTGAGGATTTCACCTGCTGCAGAAAGAAAATGGAGAGTCAGGAAGGGAACACCCTATCGTATTTTGGGGAGTTAAATGACAGCAGAAAGAAACAGGAGAAAAAAAGTATTTTGCGAATAAATTCTGACAACCCTTTTTGCGAAAAAATATGTAACAAAATTTTCGATGAAAAACTATGAAAAATTCCTTATAAAATAATGAAGGACAGATATATGACAGGAAAAAACAAATGAAACTCTGTTTTATAACTGCCCTTCTTTTTATATAAACTGTAAGAAAAAGAGCACAAGTAAAGAGATTTTTGAAAGTCATTTGGGCAGTACGGAAAAACCGCACTGCCCTTTTTTGATTTCAAAAAAAGCGAGGGAGGAATGCAAAATGAAAGGACAGGAAATCAGGGTTTTAATGGTAGAGCCGAACGAGCACCCGAAGGAGTTCTTATTAAAAAATACCCTTCAGGCCATGCAGGAGGCGGTCGGCGGGCTGATTGACATTGTGGATTTAAATGATGACGCCTGTATCCTGCTGAATGACGAGGGAAAGCTGACAGGTCTGGAAGGGAACCGGAGGATCAATGGTGATGTCATTGCAGGCAAATTTTATGTCTGCAGCAGTACGGAGAACGGGGAACTGGCTTCCCTGAGCGATGAGGTTTTGGAAAAATACAGGGAAATGTTCTGGGAACCGGAGGAGATCACGCAGGAAGAAATTGAGGCAACGTGCAGGATCGAGTTTTATCCCCTTGATTTCTAAAGCCAAAACAGTGTTTCCAAAAACTTAATAGTTTTTAGAAAAAATATTATACAAATTTTCATTTCGATTTTTGTTAATATTTTCAACCATGATGGGACGAACGGTGCTGCTGAAAAGCAACGTCGTTTTTTTCATAAAAATTTATATTCATTAAGGAGGCAACAAATATGGACAAAAAGATGGAAGAAATCAGGAAAGGCTTTATGGAGGAAGATTGCTGCTGGGACGGGCTGGATCTGCTGATCACGGCTGACCTGCTGGAAGAAGCGGGCATAGACCCTGTGGATGAAATCGAGATCTTCTGCACAGATGGGATGGTCATTATCCGGCAGAGGAGCCTCCTCGACAGGCTGCCGGACGGGCTGCGGGAGTGTTTCGACGCGACCGGGCTTTCGGAGGAAGTGCTGGAAATGGCGCTGCGGGAGGAAGCGTACAGCCTTAGGGGCTTTGGAAAGCTGCTGGAAAAGCTGGAAAGTAACTGTTTCTAAAATGGGGAATTACCTATTAAATGTACCATGACGAGGGAGGCGGTGGATTGAAGGACGCGTTTAAGAAAAAGAAACGGAAGTATGAGTTGGCGGAAAAATACGCCTATCCCAAGCTGAAGCGCCCACAGGTGGGCAAGGTGAAATACCACAGGCGGCTGGATATGCGGTGAAGGGAGGAGCACGGATGAATGGAAAAATTTATGTCTGCCAGATGAGCCGGAACGAAGCGGCGGAACTTGGCATGGAGGAAGTTTATTGGGAATCATACAGGCGGAATAAGGAATGTGCTTCGGCGGTCAAAAAAGCGATCGCCGAACATTATGACGGCTGGAACCTGAAGGACGGCTGCGCAAAGGAGGTCATCGACAGGTTTGGGTATGAGCGGGTCGATTTTATATTGGCGTACAACATCAGGCAGATGGCGCATGACGGCAGGATCAGCCAAAAAAACAAGGAATGGGCAGATGGGATTTGCGTCCCGCTGTCCACCGGCTTCAAGGGGAACTGGCTGATCCAGAGCCACCCCGGGCTGCTCGACCTCTTCATCAAGCAAGCAAGGTCGGAACAGGAGACCGGCTTTTTCGTGGAAGGCCAATGGCGGGAGCCGGAGGGCAGGGATTTGGAAGGACACCTGCTCCTCTTGGATATTGCGCAAGTACGGGAGCGGTACCCGACTGCCGACTGGCAGATATTCTACTGCACGGAGGATGCCGGGGATGAGGTGGCTGGCGTCTTGCTGAAAGACAACAGCATGGTTTGTTTCCAACGCGGCGATTTCCTCGGGGAACTGAAGCCGGAATGTGCCCCGGCATGGGTGCCTGACGCGCTGGAGGACATGGGCTGCAGCCCGGGGCAGCTCCAGGACATGGGCATGCGGATGGATTTTTGAGCAGGATAGGAGGATGCGGATGCGTTTTTAGACTTCTTTTCCGGGATCGGATTATTTCGATTAGGATTGGAGCAAGCAGGATTTATATGCATGGGGCATTGCGAGATAGACAAATACGCAAACAAGAGCTACCAAGCGATGCACCATCCGAAGGGAGGCGAATGGTTTGCGGAGGACATCAGCAAGGTCAGTGCCGACAGCCTGCCAGCTGTCGATCTTTGGGCAGGGGGATTCCCTTGCCAGGACGCTTCTATGTCAGGAAAAAGATGCGGGATACACGGGGCACGAACTGGCCTGTTTTTTGAATTCACTCGATTACTGCGGGAATGTGGCAAATATAAACCCCGCTGGCTTATCCTTGAAAATGTTAAGGGACTGTTTTCAGTGGGCGGAACGTGGGATTTTGCCGAGGTTCTGTTTGAGCTGGCCGCACTGGGGTATGGTGTTGAATATGCGCTTCTCAACTCCAGCGCGTTTGGAGTCCCTCAGAACAGGGAAAGGATATACATTATCGGAGATCTTACAGCCCGAAGTACCGGAAAAATACTATCTTTCCGAACAGCAGGCGGAGAGGCTCTTAACCAGATTATCGGAGGCCCGCAGGGAAGCCGGATCTACGGTACAGACGGAGTTTCACCAACTCTCACTTCCGGAGGCGGAGGCTTAGGCACAAAAACAGGATTATATTTTGTAAAAAAAGACCCGCATAAAGGCTTGGTGGCAAAAGGCTGCTGCGGGACCATAGACGCGAACTATTACAAGGGGCTGGGCGCAAGGCAGCAGCGGACGGGCGTGCTGGAAACCAGCCTGCCCCAGGCCGTCATCCAGCCGGACAAGGAAAAGGTCCGGCAGAACGGGCGGCGGATCAAAGGCCCGGACGAGGCGATGTTCACGCTGATGGCGAGCAGCGTCCATGGCATACTGCTGGATTCGCGGATCAGGCGGCTGACACCGCTGGAGGCGTTCCGGCTCCAGGGCGTGCCGGACGAGTATTTCGAGCGGGCGGCTGCCGTGTGTTCGGATTCCCAGCTTTATAAGCAGGCGGGGAACGCCGTCACAGTGCCCGTCGTGCGGCTGGTCGGTCAGAGGATTGCAGCGTATTTGGAAACAGAAAAATGAAAGGGGCAGGCGCAAGCCTGTTTTTTGCTGGCGGGAAGCCGGATTTCCGAAGGATTTCCGGCTTTTTTTATTTTATGAAGGAGGAATCAAGATGGATGTAAATGTATGCGTATTAGGCAAAACAGCGGTACCGGACAGGGTGAAAATGAAATTCCCGATGAAAAAAGCCGCCCTCTGGGAAAAGCTGTGGGAAACAGAGGTGAGAAGCATTGACGACTGCAAGGTTTCCGATGCGGAAACGGGCATCGAGGCGGTGGACAGGTTCCTGAGAAGCATCGACCTGTACAGGGTAGATATTTTCGAGCTGAACACCTTCGCCAGAAAGCTGGAAGCCATGCGGAACCAGGGGCTGGAGGATTACTGCAGCAGGCTGGAACGGGAACAGCCTGACAGCCTGGAACAGGCGGTTTACAGTATGGATACGGGAGGCGCTGCCACATGAGGGAATATTTTGAAGAACAGAAAAGGCTCCTGCTGGATCAGGTTTCCAGCAGAAACCCGGAGGTGGAAAGAAAGCTGAAGAAGGCTTTCGGTGCGGCGCTGGACTCTGCTTTCGAGGATATGAAGGAAAACGGCGTACAGCCTGACAGCGAGGAGCGCTTCTGGAAACAGCTTTCGCAGATGCTGTCAGACTGCGGCTGTCTCCAGCATGGGTACAGGTATTTTGAAAACGTGGCTGACAAGGTATACCTTGCGTTGGAAAACAGGTTCCGGTGCTGGCCGCCGCAGGAGGATCCAGGCTGGCCGGATAACGCCAACTATGTGCAGGTGCAGCGGTGGGACGAGGGAAACAGCCATAAATATTTTACGCTCATCCTCCCTGCCGAACCGGAAGCACTGCAGGCGTATTTGCAGAAAAACGGCATAAACAGCCCGCAGGCGTGCCGCGTTTTGGATATACATATCGCGGACAGCAACAGGATGGAACTGGAAGATATTTTGTCTGACTGGCAGGATATCATGACACTCAATTACTTTTTCTATCGGTATGGGCTGCTTCCAGCAGATGAAAAAAAGGATCTCACCCTTGCAGCGTATGCGCTATGTGCCGTGACGGAAAAAGGCCTCATCAACCTGACGGCGAACCTGGACGGGCTGCTTATCAAGCAAGGCATCCGGTCAGTGGAAGAACTGGGAAGGTTCCTTGTGGAAAACGACCTATGTTTTATTCATTTTGAGGATGATATGCTGCCTTATCTGGATTACACAAAAATTGCAACGAAACATCTGAAGGAAACGAACAGCAGGCTGTGCGTGGGAATATACGTTGAGGATACTGTTTCGCAGGAAGAACACATCGAAATCTATGACGGTGTGAACCTGCCCGGTTTTACGCTGGCCCATGAAGAACGCCAGGAAACGCAGGGATTTGGCGGCGGCATGGCCTTATAGGGAGAAAAACAGTAGAAGGAGGGAATGTTATGAAGGGCTCATAGGGAAGTGAGGCGACAGCGTATGGTAAACAGCTTTTTCCCATGGATCGGCGGGAAAAACAGATGCGGGAAATCATATTAGAACGATTTCCTGTGGAATACGGCAGGTATGTCGAGGTATTCGGCGGCGCGGCATGGATACTGTTTGGTAAGGAGCCGGAGCCGTTTGAGGTATACAACGACCTGAATTCAGACCTGACGAATATGTTCCGGGTAGTGAAGGAAAAGCCGCTGGCGTTCCTGAAGGAGCTGGGTTTCCTCCCGCTGAACAGGCGGCAGGAGTTTGAGATCATGCTGGGTCTGTGCAAAGGTGAGGATTTCTCGATCCCGAACATGGAATCGGAAATGGAGCTGGCGGAGCACTGGCTCCCGCCCTTGGAGTTTGAGGAATACCGCGAGATGATGGAAACCAAGGCGGAGATGGGCGACGGGCGGCGGGCGGCGAACTTTTATAAGCTGATCCGTTACAGCTATGCGGGCGGCAGCAGCAGCTTCAATGCCCAGCCAATGAACCTAATGCAGACCTGCCGGACGATCTGGCAGGCGAACAGGCGGCTGAATGAGAACGGCGTGAAGGACAAGGCCGCGATGCAGAAAACTGGCGGCGCGGCAGGCCGGGGCGTTATCATTGAAAACAAGAACTATGAGGAACTTATCACGCAGTACGACAGGGAGGACACGTTTTTCTACCTTGACCCGCCGTATGTTGGGACAGAGAAGAATTACGCCGTAAGGGTTGCGAAGATGTTCCATAAGCATTTGTGCAGCCTGCTGAAAAAAATCAAAGGGAAGTTCATGCTTTCCTATAATGACTGCACGGAGATACGGGAGATGTACGGTGGCAGCGGGTTTTACATAGAGAGCTTTGAACGACTGAACAGCATGTCGCAGAGGTACAATCCGGGCGGGCAGTTCAAGGAGCTGCTGGTGATGAATTACGATCCTTACGAGCGGCGGGACAGGCAGCCGAAACAGATGACGCTGGCGATGTAAAAAGACCTTGGGGGAGGAAACCAACCTTAAAGGCACTTTCTGAACCATACCCCACAAGCCGGATACAGTTTCATACCTCAAGGCACGACAACCCAAACAAAATGTAAAGCGTCCAAAGGGCTTTGATCCCTATGGACGCTTTCGTTTTTTATCAGGTATCAAATTATTTTTTATCTTATTGTGGAATCCTCGATTGATAGAAATATATAAATATGATAAATGATAGCACTCATCAAAAAAGGGACATCCGACAAGGATGGTAAACAAAAGCAAATCTACGTTGCAGGAATCCAAAGGTTGTCAGAATATATTGGCAGCCCATGTCAGCCTTTGCCGAATATTGTTATCCCATAATAACACTTGCGGATGCGGGGATATGACGCTATACTGTATTATAGGATATTTTTTGCAGAAAACGGAGGAAACTGCCATGCCAACGCTGGAATGGATTGGAAAAGATAAAGTAGTCAGCCACCATCAGGATGTGCCGTTCCGGGTGCTGGAAAAGCAATATGCCTATGGGGCAGAGGACGACGGGAATATGATCATCCATGGGGATAATCTGGAGGCATTGAAAGCCCTGCTGCCCCGGTACGAAGGGCGGGTAAAGTGCATTTATATCGACCCACCTTATAATACGGGCAATGAGGGATGGGTTTACAACGACAACGTCAATGACCCTAAAATCCGCAAATGGCTGGGCGAAGTAGTCGGCAAGGAAGGCGAAGATTTAAGCCGCCACGATAAATGGCTCTGCATGATGTATCCCCGGCTGAAACTGCTGCAAAAGCTGCTGGCGGACGATGGCTTTATTTTTATTAGTATAGATGTGTTTGAATTTACAAATCTGAAGTGTATTCTAGATGAAATCTTCGGTTTAGCAAACTTTCGAAATTGTATAGCCGTTAGGCGCGGCATTAAAAATGTGCAAGCACAGTTTAATGAAGTACAGGCTCTTTCGCTAGGACATGAATATATCTATCTATATTCTAAAAATCCACAAGCCAAATTGCCTAAACTTACAAAAAGCCTCGAAATCGAGAAAGCCGGAAAATGGGATACATTTTGGAGGGGGACCGACCGCCCTACTATGCGCTATGGGATTTTCGGAACTTGTCCCGAAAAGGGACAGTGGAGATGGGAAATTGGCAGAGCGACAAAAGCAATTAAAAATTATGAAAAATATATAGAAAAATATGCAAATATAATGTCGATTGATGATTACTATTTGGAACATCTGATGTCTACTAATGAAAAAGTAGATTTTGTAGGTAGCGTCTACACATGTTAAGCACGGATAGCAAGCCCAAATAGCAATACAACGGACGTGTACAGCAGCGATAAAGGCGTCAGAAGTCTTAGCATAACGGGTGGCAATACCTCTCCAGCGTTTCAGGGATAGAAAGCAGTTTTCTACCAGATGACGCAATTTATAGAGATATTTATCATAGTCACGCTGTTCTTTGCGGTTCTTCTTCGGCAGGATCACGGGTTCCATTCCTGCCGAAATCGCAATCACCCGGATATTTCTATTGAATCGTATAACCATTGTGCCCTGATGACCCCAGCCCTTCTGCGCGCGGCTCCAGATTGAAATCCCATGGCACGCATATAGCGGGGGCTTATTCGCAATCCGCAGGCTGCCCCGACAGATCGTCTATATGGCTTTTACGGAATTTCCCGGGAGACATGCCAACTTCTTTCATGAAAATGTTATTAAAATAAGATATGCTCTTAAACCCAACGATTTCCGCAATCTCCACAACCGTATTTTCGGTACTCTGCAAAAGGGCCTTTGCAAAAAAGATACGCATCACCCGGATATATTCTACAATATTTACACCCATATGCTTTTTGAAATACCTGCTCAAATAAGATGGGTTCAGCCAAAATTCCCCGGCGATGGAACACAGGGTAATAGGTTCACAATAATGGGCATTGATATAATCCAGCACCTGATGCAGCAATTCCGGTAATTCTTTTGTTTGGTTCCCCCAAAAACGGTCTTGTACCGTGATCGGATGGATACCGGCACACAGCCTGCCGATTTCCAGCAAAAGCAGTTCGCTCAAATTGGTTATATATGCCCCCCGGAATTTATGCTGGTTTTTCATTTCGTGGACAAGGGAATCCATCCACATTTCCATTTGGCTATTTTGCCCGTTCTCAACCGTCAGTACAGGGAATGACAGCTTTTTCTCCCAAAGGGCATAAGGATCCCAAGAAATCCCGCGGGAAGAAAGGTATTCTTGAAATTTTCTTGACATTACAATAGAAATCAGCTGGAATTCCTTGGAATCCTTTGGTTCGACCCTATGGGGCTGGTTGGGCTTTATCATGAGGATATCTCCTTTTTTCAGAAAATACCTTTTATCCCCCAGCCGGACATAAAACTCCCCCCGATATAAAACCATAAACTCATAATAGGAATGGCTAGACCACACAGCATCATAATCCCCTTTGATGGATTCAAAATAAACAGAAAAATAATCAGACTTGTTCAAATAAGACTGCTGTATCTTCATGCCATTCCCTCCTTTTCAGAAAATAATCAGGATACCGCGCTGTTCCGCCAGCCCTGCTCTAGATACTTAACAATAGCCGAACAGCCTTGGCAGGAATAGGCTAAGCGAAGGTACATACGTCGTAAGGATCAATGTCGGCAGCCAAGCAAATAACAGCAGGCAGACGGTGTAAGGCAGCATTTCCTTTACCTGCGCGCCGGAGATCCTGCCGCCAAGATACAGCAAGGGGGCGGTAGGGGGCGTGATATTCCCCATGCCGAGGTTTACACCGATAATTGCCGCAAACTGGATAGGGCTGACCCCCAATTCCGTGACAATGGGGAGCAGGATCGGCGTTGCCAGCAATACCCCGCTGGTATCATCCATCAACATGCCAAGCAGTATTAGAAATATATTGATCATGATCAGCAGGATCGTTGGGTTGGTAGAAATCGAAGCCAGCGCTTTCAGCAAGAGCTGCGGGACGTTATTCATCGTATAGAGTCGGCTCAGGATCATGACGGAAAAAAGCATTGCCATAATGACGCCAGTTGTTTTGCCTGCGCCGATCAACGCATGTTTCAAATCCTTCACCTGCATTTCCCGATAATACAGCATAGCTACGGGGATAGCGTAAATTACAGAGAGCGCCGCCGCCTCCGTAGTAGTCAGCACGCCGCCATAAATAGAGCCAAGGATAATAAATGGCATCAGCAAAGCTGGGATAGAGCTTTTTTTGCGCGTGCCGGGCATAACTGCCTGGGAAGTTCCCTTGGTTTTCATATTAGGGTTTTTCGCGGCATAAATCAAGTTTATGATGCTAAATAATATAATCAAAATAATCCCAGGGATAACAGATGAAAGGAAGCACGCCAGCACAGACTGACCGCCTACCCAGCCATATAATATCATAGACATGCTTGGCGGTATCAAAAGCCCCAATACTGCGCAGCTTGATATCAGCGCGCCAATAAATCCCTTTTCGTACCCATTTTCTTCCAGCCGTGGGGACATGATAGAGCCGATACAGGCAATGGTTGCGCCGGCACTGCCGGAGATCGCGCCGAATACCGCGCTGGAAACAGCAGTTACAATCCCTAGCCCGCCCCGTATTTTACGGAACCCAAGGTTTTCCACGGCATTGATCAAGCGGACGCCGATGCCCCCATGATCCATGATGGAGCCAGCCAAAACAAACAGTGGGATCGTCAGCAGCAGTACGGAATTGATCTGGCTCGCGCCATAGGACAGCAAAAACAGCGGGTCAGTATCGGAAAGATATACAATAAACGCCGCAGAGCCAAGAAAAGTCAACGGGATAGGGACACCCATGGCAAGGAACAGTATCAATAATAAAAATGCCCCAACTAAGATCATGCTGGATCCCCTCCTTTCAGCGCAGCAATACTCCGGATCGTATGCATCAGCAGATAAACAGCCATCAAAATAAAGGAAAGCAGTATGGAAAGCCTTGAAACCGTGATAGGCAGCTTATAAATAGCCGTGGTTGGCCACAAGTCCAAGCTCCAAAGGAAAAAGGAAAATGCCCAATGAAGCGCGATAAGCGCAATGGAAAAGCTGATGCCGTATTTCACGCAGTGGATGTATTTTTGCGTTTTTTCATTTTTGAAAAAAAGGGAACTCATATCCGCGGTAATATGGGAATCTTCCCGAAAAGCCAGGGAGCTTCCCATAAAGTAAAACCAGAAAGCCGCGAAAAGGATCAATTCCTCTGAACCGCCAAAATTCATCTTTAGGATATAACGCATAAAGGCCGCACAGATAATGGTCACCGCGATAAATACGCCGCTTAGGATGCAAATGTATTCTTGTATTTTACAAAAGAAAGAATCGATTTTTTTCAAATATCCCATAATAACTCCCTCCTTATGCAATCGGGTTAGGAACGGGAAAGGGCAGAAGCGTTTCCTGCCCCGCCCTTTCCCCTATAAACGCTTTGTTTGGTCATTGATACATTTTTTGCAACTCTGCCACGAAATCCTCGCCGTATGTGTCAGCAAGCTTGGGCCATACATCTTTGCGGACTGCCGTAGCAAAAGCATCTATTTCCTCATCAGAAAAGCGGATGATCTGGATCCCTGCGTCTTCCAGCATGGAGAGGTATTTTTCATCTTCCTCGGCTGCGTAATTAACGCTGTTTGCGCATTCCTGCATACATACTTCCCGGACAACCTCCTGGTCTTCCGGAAGCAGTTTATCCATCGTTTTTTTGCTTACCATGATCTGTGTCACTTCCGGGCTGACAAGGTATGCATAGTAATATTTGATGATATCCCTGTAATTCAAATATGCCGCAGAAGGGGTAGCGCCTGCCAAGCCTTCCACTACGCCCGTTTGCAGCGCCGCAAAGGTATCAGAGGACGCAATGCCGGAGGTGGAAAAGCCCATGTATTCAGAAGGCAGGATATAGCAGTCCATGGAAGCTACACGGATCAGGGTATTTTTATTCCCCAGGGTAGCAGGGTTGCTGACCTCCTTTGTCGTGCCAATGCCGGCAATGCCTTCCACGAAAAACCCGCAAAATTCAATGCCATTTTTCGCCTGTATCTCTTTCATCATATTGGAAAGATATGTCCCCTCCGCGAATATTTCCCCAAGCTGGGCATAGCTGCTCGCCAGATATGGGAAGTAGCCGACTGCCATCCGGGCATCGTAGCTTTCCGGCACAGAGGAATGCGCCATATCAATACTGCCCATCATCAATTCATCATAAACCTGTGTCCAGTCGCCTAATTGGTTCGCGGGGTAAATATCGATCAGCACCCGCCCTTCCGTGCGTTCCTCGATCTGTGCCTTGATATTTTGGGCAACCTGGTAGGAAATATGGTCTGTGTTCTGCATTGTAGAATAGCGCAGGGTAACAGGCGTGAAATCTTCTGCCGAAACAGCATTCCCTTCCGTCTTGCCGCCGCAGGATGTCAGAAGGACTGTGGATGCAGCGATCCCAGCAATGGCTTTTGAAAATAAATGTTTTTTCATACAAATCCTCCTCCTTTTTTGAGTGCTTTAGCTATAAATGACAATTTCAGACACAGCATTGTTTCTTACATAAATATGGGGGAAAGAATGGTAACTCAGGCTGCACCAAAACTCGATCTCTGTAATACCGAGGTAACGGCAGTATTCATCCACAGTCACGCGGTCACCCCCATTTACCCCAAGGAACGTAACGATATCACCAACCTGCGCCTGTGGCACGGCCGTAATATCTAGGACAGTATGCTCTAGGCAGACCGCCATCACAGGGCACCTGGCACCGCAAAGCAGCACTTCCTTGCCGACATTGCGGGTAGAAAATCCATCGCATGAGCCAAAGGGGACAATCCCAATGCGTGTTTCCCGTTCTATCAGGCGGTTTAAGCAACGGTTCCCGGCAGCATGGGTCTTTGTGCTGATCAACCGGCTATGGATGCCCTTTAAGCAATTTTTCAGCCCCAACCCTATCCGCGGCGGCCGTGGCTGGGCATCGGCAAACAAAGCCGTCCCGACGCAGACAGCATTGTACCACGCTTCTGGGTATCGCTGTGCGGCGTATGTACTGGAAAACTGGTATTTGGGGATATGGTAGCCTGCATCCTCCACTTTTTGGATCAGTTGCCGGAACTGCTGCATCTGGTAATGGTTATACTCTTCTTTTTGGGGGTTTTCACTGGAATCTACCGGCCCGATATGGGTATAGAGCCCTTCCACTTGGAAAGCCGTCTCCTTTTGGATATATGCCAGCATAGGCAATACCTCGTCGGGATGCAGCCCCAGGCGCCCCAGGCCTGTATCACATTTGACCCATACTTTCAAGGGGGTATCCCTGCCAAGTGCCTCGGCATAGGCCGCAGCATCCTCCGGGTTAACAAAGGAAGGCATCAAGCCGTATTCTGCCAAAAGCCCTGCGGTTTCCGGGAAATTGTGTGCAAACAGTTGGATAGGCTTGCGGATCCCTGCTTTCCTCATTTGTATGGCTTCATAAATGTTTCCCGTGGCAAAGCCATAAATATCCTTGCTTTCCAACAATTTTACGATAGGGAGCATCCCGTGGCCATAGCCATTGCCTTTTGCAGCAACGATCAAGCTCACATCTTTCCCAAGGACGTCAAGGAAAGCGTCAATGTTATTTTCGATTGCATCCAGATCGATCTCTGCCCAGGTGGGGCGGGGCAGCTGCCGGTAATTTACGGCTGTCTGTATCGTATCCATGTTTTATCATTCCTCCTTATGCTGGGGAAACCCTTCCGCCAGTGCTTCAAAGGCAAGACGGCAGACCTCCGCCCCGCCATCTATTTTGCCAATGCCCTTTTCGGCGAAATATGCCGCCCTGCCGTGGACAGGAAGCATTTCGCGGGTAGCTTCTGCCCCTTGTTGTGCCGCGAGAGCCGCATTTGCAAGCGCCTTTTTTCCATCCGACTGTACCAATGCAGCGATAGCAGGGGATAATGCGTCTAAAACGGTTTTTTCCCCTGTATTGGAGCCAGTTTTTTCCATGACGGATTGCATCCCACGCTCCAGCGCAAGTCCCAGTTGGTTTATGGAAACTTCCGCCTGCCCCCGCAAGGCTTTCGCTGTCCCCATGAATAGAATGGATAGGATCGTCCCTAAAGAGGAAGGGGAAGTTTCGTTCAGCGTACGGGAAACTTTCAGAAAAAGCTGCCCGATATCCTCGCATTCTCCCTGGGAAAGGGTATCCTCAACAGCTCGGAACCCACGCTCCATGGAAATGCCCAAATCGCCGTCACCAGCCTGCTGATCCAGCATAGTCAAATAATCTTTTTGCGCACTGATTTTTTGGGAAATCAGCAAAAAACCTTTGCAAACCATTTCTGCGTCCATAGCCCGCCCTCCTTATTTGTTGGCAGCGGTATAGAACGGTGTCACCGCTTCTGCCGCCATCAGCCCCTTTAATTCCTCGTCCAGTTTCATTAGGGTAAGCGATGCGCCTGCCATTTCCATAGAAGTAGCAAATTCACCAATATGGGGCATATAGACAGAAACCCCTAAATCCTCCAAACGCCGGTGTACCGCACGGTAAAGGATGAATAATTCTTCCAAAGACGTCGCGCCCAGCCCGTTGACCATGACTGCGGCAGTGTCCCCTGCCTGCAATGGCATATCCTCTAAAAGTTTTTGCAGGAGGGTTCCCGCCAGCGTATCCGCATCCATTTGGTCTATAACAGAAATCCCCGGTTCACCATGTATGCCCATGCCAAGCTCCATTTTCCCTTCCGGGATTGTGAAACCAGGCGTGCCGACTTCCGGAAGGATGCAAGGCGAAAGGGCAAACCCGATAGAACGGATGGAATCCAGAGCCTTTTGGGTAACGGCGGCAACTTCCGTAAGGGAATACATCCGTTCTGCCGCTGCGCCGGCTATCTTAAAAGCAAATACCATGCCTGCCACGCCACGCCGTTTTTCCGGGTCGGCAGAAGAGGCAACATCGTCCTTTACCTGGATCGCGATCGTATCAATCTCATCAAACGCAACATCTTCCATTGCCATGCTAAAATTTAGATGATCCCCGCCATAATTGCCATATAAGCAAAGGACACCAGCGCCAAAATCACAGGCACGGATGGCCTCCGCCATTTTTGAAGCAGACGGTGAGGCAAATACATTGCCAACCACGCAAGCGTCTAGCATCCCTTTTCCAACGTAACCAAGGAATACAGGAAGATGCCCGCTGCCACCAGCAGTTACAATACCCACCTTCCCCTTTTTCTCAGGGAATGCAGAAACCAAAATGCGCCTATCCTTATCCAAAAACTTTAATTTGTCCGAATAGGCAAACTGGATGCCTTCCAACGTTTCCTGTACAAAATCTTTGGGCTTATTCATGATTTTTTTCATATATGCCCTCCTTTCCGACAAACAGTTGAAAAAGTGATCACCTTTGAAATATTGTTGTCAATATCATCTTAATGGTTTCCGGTTTTGGATGTCAATCTGTTAGGATAAAGTAACAAAAAATGCAATTTAATAGGTAAAAAATAAGCATATATAGCCATACGGGGAGAAAATATATTACCTTCTATTTGAAAAAAATCCATTATGTTGAATGCGTCCCGCAATACAAAAATTGCCTTCTAAAAGCTTTATAATATTTTTGATATGACATTCTGAAGGGGATAAAAGCCTAAAACGGGAAGTACCCGATATAAAAAATGAAGCCTTCTTAGCAAGCTGCAACTGATAAGCCTCCCTCCCCATGCTATAATAGTCCTGTAAGATAGGTTAGCGCATCCCGACCCTTTTTGAGGAATCCGCCGCCAGGCTAGGCCTCCGGCACAAACTGATATGTCCTTATTTCCCAAGGCAAAATGAAAAAGTTGAGCATAGCCGTAGCCACAAGGAAGAGCAAAAACGTTTTTATTCTTCCCGCTCATTTTTCCCATGCCTGATTTTGAAAAGCAGCTTGCTGCCTGCAAACGTCGTTCCAACAGCTTACCGATAAGGCTCCTCAATCGATCTTTCCCAGTTGAGTTCCTTGTCCAATCTATATGCTGCAAATACCTCAAAAGCCTAATAGCATTATCAAATTATATATAGTGGAATTTGCCAAGGATATTAAGAAATATCCTACCGCTTCAGCCACTCCTTGAACTCCTCCAAACTGATCTCCCCTCTATCACACTTTGCCTTCTTCTCCCTTGCCCGTTCCGACCATGCATAAAACTCATCGGCATCAATCTTCTTCGCCTTGATCCACGCGAACCGCTTTTTGTATTCCCGCCGGTAAACCCGAAAAACTTCATCCTCTTTTTTCTTGCGCTCCCAGACATAGGATGCGCCAAGGTCGCGGCAGGTGCGGCCCAAATCGTCAATCGGGCGGGAGCAGTATTCGGTGTCCGTCCTGCCGTGGATGGCGAAATATTTCTGGCAATTCTTGCATCTGCGGATGGGCTGTTCCCGCTTGATGCACTCCCGCAGGAAGAAATCCACGATGTCATATATATTTTCCGGATAGAGCACCTCCCCAAAAGCTTTGTTTTCAACAATCTCGAAATTGATATTCAGTTTATGGAATGGGAATTTGCGGAGCAGTTCATCCTGATATCTTTTGAAATATTTCAAAAGCTGCCCCTGCATATCCCCTCTCCTCGAATCCAGATCCAGCGCGGTTTTAAGAAGCCAAGTGATCTGTTTCTGCCTCTGCGCGATGGTAGACGGGATATGCATCAGTTCCTTTTTGGGCAGAAGGTCACTGACGTTGATAAAGCCCTGTTCTCTTGCTTCGTAAAACCTTCCTTCCCAGACAAGGCGGGTGATTTCAAAATATGGATGCAGCCGTGACATCCCTCTAAGGAATGAATTCATTTTGTTTGCATAAGTAAAATCCTTTTCCCTGCACATCACTTCGATTTGTTTGGCACAATCGCTAAATTCCCCAATAAAATCCATGACATCCAGGTAGAGAAATGAAAACAGGCTGTCAAACAACGGAAATTCTAATTTACTGTACTTGATGCCTGATTTCATTTCAAAAAATTCTTTATTTCCTAAAATATAAACCCTGTATGAAAATCCTTTCTGCGGCATGGGTATGCTCCTTTCGATATTAGACAATTAATATTTTTATTATAATTCAGTCTTGACAAATCCGCAAGAGTCTGTTACATTTATTTTTGCAGACATATTATTGCCTGTTGTTTTAATAAGTCTATTTCGAAATAAAGAGGGTGGTTATCAAATGCAGCGCAGCTTTGGACAATTAAAAATTTATCAAAAAGAAAGGAATGAAGCATAGTCGCATGATAAAACCATTCAATGTAATAAACGGGGAGGAACTGATGGATATGGCGTGCCAGCCGATCCGTTATGTTGTCCAAAATATCTTAGCCCAAGGGCTGACGATCCTCGCAGGAGCGCCGAAAACAGGAAAATCTTTTCTCGCTTTATAGCTCTGCCTTTGCATTGCAAAGGGCGAAAACGAAGGCCAGACTCTTGATCTTAGGGCGCGATATTGAAAAACGGGAACTTGAGCTGAGAAGGGACGAAAACAATATCTGGCAGAAAACGTTTGATTCGTTTTCGGAACGGCAAGAAGTGAGAGATGATATTGCGGTTATCGTTCAAAACTACATGGAAAAAGAAAATCATGTTTTTCTTTCCGGCGAACCAATGGCGGTCGCAGAAATTTTGAGTGACAGTTGCGGGGAAAATATTTCCCATGTGACCCTGCTGAAACGCCTAAACAAAAATTCCGCTGAACTGCTGGAGCTTGGATTTTCCTTTAAATCCCGGCGGAGCAATGGGCGAAGGCTGATCGAGATTTCGAGAACCAGTGACAGTAGGGACGGTAAAACCGGGGATATGGCTACCGGGAAATAACTGTCCCTGCTGACCCTGCGGCGGCGTGTCGCCCCCTGTCCGCCCCTGTGTGGCGTTCGAGGACAAAAACGGGGAAATGGACGGCAAGGGCTGCTCGAAGGGCAGGTGGCGGCGATGTGCGTCCCAGAAGGACGGATAGAAAAAGAAAAGGTTTCAAAAAGCAAAAACAAAGCAATGAGAAATAGCTTTTACACGCCGCATTTCCCCGGCTTTTGCCCCTTCTATTGTATTGCTGGTTAAACTTCGGCGCCGGTACGCTTGACATCGGCGGATGACGGCATCAGCGGCACGGATATGCGGAAACGCGACGAATTCAACCGGCTATTGCAGGACTGCGAGGCCGGGAAGATAGACCTTGTGCTGACAAAATCCATCAGCCGCTTCGCGCGGAACACAGCCGATATGCTGAATGCGATCCGGAAACTGCAGGCGAAGAAGATTGCAGTGTATTTTGAAAAAGAACACATCAATACGCTGGAGAATACCGGCGAAATGCTCGTTACAATACTGGGCAGCCAGGCGCAGGAGGAAAGCCGGAACCTGAGCGAGAACACCCACTGGGGTATCGTAAGGCGGTTTGAAAACGGAGAAGTTATCGTAAATTGCAGCCGATTCATGGGCTATACAAGGAATGAGGACGGGGAACTGGAGTGGATCAGCAG
>OFGE01000998.1_pt1 | contig 27772 bp, 42 predicted proteins | sample 1521681 | NCBI WGS metagenome assembly OFGE01 (sample SAMEA3504093, study PRJEB24116) | mouse gut metagenome | biome: mouse gut; feature: mouse-associated habitat; material: faeces | place: Denmark | collected 2011
TGATTCTGATATTTTCAATCACCACACACTCTGCCGGAAGTGAAATCTCTGCTGATTCACAGACAATAGAAATCACTTCGGTATCTATGCCGGTGGTTACTTATATTCCGATAGAGGAGATTTCAGAGTCAAGTACGGAAGAAGTTGCAAAGGAAGAACTTTTATCTGAGGAGGATATTTCGCTGATAGCATTGGTAACGATGGCAGAGGCCGAAGGAGAATGCGAAAAAGGAAAGCGATTGGTGATTGACACCATACTCAATCGCATGGATTCGGAGCATTTTCCCGATACAGCTTATGACGTTATCTATCAGCCATATCAGTTCTCCTCAATGTGGAACGGACGTGTAGACCGCTGTGAAGTTCGGGATGATATTTGTCAGCTTGTCAAAGAAGAATTGGAGGTTCGGACAAACTACGACGTTATGTTCTTCACCGCAGGCTGTTACAGCGATTACGGCGTTCCCATGTTCCAGGTAGAACACCACTATTTTTCAAGTTATGAATGAAAGGAGATTAACCTTATGAATGGCTTTTTAACATTGGTATCTTACACACTGGCTGCTATGGCCGGAATCTGTTTTGTCGGTGGGCTTGCCGTATTATCCGGCGGAAAGGAGCAGTAATCATGGATGGAATCGGGAACCTGATATCCATGCTCGATTATGTGCTGGATACAAAAAGAAAAAGACATATTACCGGAGGTATCTTGCTGAGCGTATCCTTACTCTTCGGAGGATTAGCGCTTACGGTAATGACAATCAAGAACGAGGAGGACGAGGAAGATGAGTAAAACAACGGGTTTTGTGATGTTTGTTTTAGGCGCGGCTGTCGGCTCCGTAGCGACCTGGCAATATGTCAAGAAAAAATATGAGCAGATTGCCCAGGAGGAAATTGATTCGGTAAAGGAGATATTCTCCAGACGGGAATCGGCTACGGATGTTGAGATTGTCACTCCTGAGCCGCAGACAGCAAAGGTCGGTAAGTCGGAAGAAAAACCGGATATTTCCGAATACGCTGCAAGGCTGGAACGGGAAGGATATACCAACTACTCGAACGCAAGCGCCGGAGAGAAAAAAGAGGAGCAGGAAGCGATGGAGATGAAACCCTATGTAATCTCACCGGATGAATTTGGCGAGTTTGAGGATTATGAACGAATCAGTCTCAGTTACTATGCAGACCAGATTCTGGCAGATGAAGATGATGAAAAAGTAGAAGATGTGGATAATGTTGTAGGTCTGGAATCTCTGGCCCACTTCGGGGAGTATGAAGATGATTCAGTCTTTGTCAGGAATGACAGGCTGAAATGCGACTACGAAATCCTTCTGGATCAGAGGACTTATTCGGACGTTATTAAGCAGAGGCCGCATCAGACGGAGGTATGATGACAAGGAGCGAGCTGAATAGCGAATACTTCGATTGGATGTGTCAGCTCGTATGCAACCGCCGGTATACCAGAGGTCTGTCCTATCAGAAACTTTTACGGTTCCTCCATAACGTGGATTTTAATTACACGATTGAAATGGATGGAAACCGAGAAGAAGATGGGATAGATCTCCGGTATCGGTTTGGCTACGAGAATTCATACGAAAACGCCATGATTTCAAGCTACTTGGACAATAGCCCTTGTAGTGTTTTAGAAATGATGATTGCTCTCGCTATTCGTTGTGAAGAACATATTATGGACGACCCGGATATCGGGAATCGGACCGGACAATGGTTCTGGGGTATGATTGAGAATCTCGGTTTACGGAAAATGACAGATGCAAGATTCGACGAGAATTATGCGGACGAGATTATCCAGAGATTCTTAGACCGAAGATACAAGCGAAATGGAGAGGGCGGTCTGTTTACGGTAGAACACTGCCGACGGGATTTGAGAACGGTAGAAATCTGGTATCAGATGTGCTGGTACTTAGACGAAATCGTATAGTTTGGGAGGTTTCGTATGACTCACAACGAAGTATATAAATGGTTTGAACTATATTTTCCGCTTTATGCGGGTGAGAATGCTGCCACATGGTTTCCAAACGGTAAAAACAGCATCCGGGTCCGGCAGACCAATGGCGCTGAATTTATATTTACCTATGGCGGCAAAGACGACTGGCGGTTCGAAACCGCTACAAGTTTTATCAAGGGCATGAAAGGAGGAAAAGGCTGATGTGCGAGATGCTTGGTTATATTTTCGGAAGTTTACGGTCATCGGAAACGGCAATTAAGGGAATCCGTGTCACTCTTAAGCATCAGAGCAGGTTCAACCGCAATGTCGGACTTTGGGCCTGCGCCATGACCGCTTATGTAGTTATGACGGAATTGAACCGCCGGGAACAGAACAAAAAAATAAAGGAACTCAGCAATGAGATTAAGGAATTAAAGCGCTCGGAAGGAGAGTAAAAAATGCGATGATCGACTTTTTGATGATTTCAACACGTAGTACAAAGCGTGGTGTAATAGAAATCTATCCGAAGTTCATTATTAAAAAAAGCTCCGATCTGATGATTCGAGGTGGTGACTTCTACGCTATCTGGATTGAGGAACGTGGTTTATGGTCTACGGACGAGCAGGATGCTTTGCAGCTCATTGACCGCGAACTGGATAGATACGCAGAAGAAAACCGCCGGCGCTTTGACTCCGATATAAAAGTCCTGCATATGTGGGATGCAGAATCAGGCATGATTGACTCCTGGCATAAGTATTGCCAAAAGCAGATGCGGGACTCATTTCATATGCTGGATGAAAAACTTATATTTTCCAACACGGAGACCAATAAAAAAGATTACGCCAGTAAAAAGCTGAATTATCCGCTTGAAGCTGGCGATTTGTCTGCCTATGAAAAGCTGATGTCAACTTTATATTCTGAGGAAGAACGGCAAAAGATTGAATGGGCGATTGGATCGATTGTGTCGGGAGAATCCAAACGGTTGCAGAAATTCATGGTGTTATATGGAGCCGCAGGAACGGGTAAATCCACAGTGCTGAACATCATTCAGCAGCTCTTTGAAGGGTATTACTCGGTATTTGATGCGAAAGCACTGGGTTCATCCAGTAATTCTTTTGCGTTGGAGGCGTTTAAGAGCAATCCTCTTGTGGCGATCCAGCATGACGGCGACTTGTCCAGAATTGAAGATAACACAAGGCTTAACAGTCTGGTTTCTCATGAACTTATGACGGTGAACGAAAAGTTTAAATCGACCTACTCCAACCGGTTCAAGTGTTTTCTCTTTATGGGGACAAATAAACCGGTGAAGATTACGGACGCGAAATCCGGTTTGATTCGGCGATTGATAGATGTTTCGCCAACAGGTAACAAACTGAATCCGAACGATTACAAAGACATTGTGAAGCGGGTTGGGTTTGAACTGGGGGCGATTGCGTATCACTGTCAGGAAGTATATTTATCCGCGCCGGGTATGTATGACGATTATATTCCGATTGCCATGCTTGGGGCGTCCAATGATTTCTATAACTTCATTGTTGATTCATACCATGTGTTCAAAAAAGAAGACGGGACGACAATGAAAGCGGCATGGGAGATGTACAAGACTTACTGCGACGAAGCAAAGGTATCTTTTCCATTCTCCCAAAGAATCTTTAAGGAGGAATTGAAAAACTATTTTCGGGACTATAAGGAACGGTTCAATCTTGAAGATGGTTCGCGGGTTCGCAGTTACTATTCTGGATTTCGGACTGAGAAATTTGAAGCCGAAAAAAATCCGGTAGGTGAAATTGTGGAAACAAAACCAACATCCATCGAGTTCAAAGAGCAGGAATCCGTTTTCGATAAGGAATGTGAAACCTGCCCGGCCCAATACGGGACGGATGCCGGTACGCCTGGAAAAAAGTGGGCGAATGTCAAAACCACTCTGTCCTCTCTGGATACTTCGCAATTGCACTATGTCAAGGTTCCTGAAAACCATATCGTAATTGATTTTGATATTCCAGACGAGGAGGGAAATAAATCTTTTGAAAGAAATGTAGAAGAAGCAAGTAAATGGCCGCCGACTTATGCGGAACTCAGTAAAAGCGGATGCGGAGTGCATCTGCATTATATTTATACGGGAGATCCGGCAAAGCTGAGCCGCATTTATGACGACCACATAGAAGTTAAGGTATTCACGGGCAACAGTTCATTAAGACGGAAACTGTCGAAATGCAACAACCTGCCTATCGCGACAATTAGCTCTGGTTTACCGCTGAAAGGAGAAAATAAAATGGTAAATTTTGAAGCGGTTCAAAGCGAGAAAGGGCTTAGAACACTGATAAAACGTAATCTCAATAAAGAGATTCATCCGGGTACTAAGCCCAGTATCGACTTTATTTACAAAATACTGGAGGATGCATATTCCAGTGACTTGAAATATGATGTCACGGATATGAGGAATGCGGTATTGGCATTTGCAGCGAACAGCTCTCATCAGGCCGATTACTGTATCAAGTTAGTAAACAAGATGCAGTTCAAATCCGCCGATACGTCCACAGCCGTGAAAAATGAGAATGCGAAGCTGATATTTTATGACGTTGAGGTCTTCCCTAACCTCTTTCTTGTAAACTGGAAAATCGAAGGCGAGGGAAAGCCGGTTGTACGGATGATTAACCCGACCCCGTCCGAGATAGAGGACTTAATGAGGTTCCGTTTGGTTGGCTTTAACTGCCGGCGGTATGACAACCATATTCTGTATGCCCGGCTTATGGGGTATTCCAATGAGCAGCTCTATAATCTGTCCCAGAAGATCATCAATGGCAGTGCAAACTGTTTCTTTGGAGAAGCCTACAACGTCAGTTATACGGACGTTTACGACTTCGCTTCTGCCGGGAACAAAAAAAGCCTGAAGAAGCTGGAAATCGAAATGGGAAATGTCACGGAAAAGGAACTGAAAAAGAAAGGGTTCTCCGATGACGAAATTAGAATCATCAAAGCGGGAACTCATCACCAGGAGCTTGGCTTACCGTGGGATCAGCCTGTACCGGAAGAACTCTGGACAAAAGTTGCTGAATACTGCGATAACGATGTAATCGCTACCGAGGCATCCTTTGTTTATTTGAAAGCGGACTGGACGGCAAGGCAGATTCTGGCAGATTTGGCGGACATGACCGTCAACGATACAACGAACAGTTTGACTACCAGAATTATATTTGGAAACAACCGGAAGCCGCAGGACCAGTTCCATTATCGTAATCTGGCAGAACCAGTATTTGATTTGGATGAGGAAACCTATTCATTCCTTGCCGAAGCGTGTCCGGAGATGATGGAACGAACCCACGGTGAAGCAGGCAGTCTTCTTCCCTATTTTCCTGGTTACAAGTTCGAAAATGGAAAATCCACTTACCGCGACGAAGAAGTTGGCGAAGGTGGGTATGTCTATGCCGAACCTGGGATGTATGGAAATGTGGCGTTACTGGACGTTTCCTCGATGCATCCGCACAGTGCCATTGCAGAAGTCCTGTTCGGAGTGAAGTTCACAACGGCGTTCCGAGATATTGTTGAGGGACGTGTAAGCATTAAGCACGAAGCATGGGATATTGTCAATACGATGCTGGATGGAAAGCTCACGCCGTATATCCAGAAAGTAATTGACGGTGAAATGACATCCAAGCAGCTTGCCGATGCTCTGAAGACAGCAATCAATTCGGTTTATGGTCTTACTTCCGCCTCCTTCGAGAATGCGTTCCGCGATCCGAGAAACAAAGACAACATTGTAGCCAAACGAGGAGCTCTGTTCATGATTAACCTCAAACATGAGGTGCAGGAACGGGGCTTTACTGTTGCCCATATCAAGACAGATTCCATCAAGATTCCTGACGCTACGCCGGAAATTATCCAGTTTGTTATGGATTATGGTAAACGGTATGGGTACACATTTGAGCACGAGGCTACATACGACCGGATGTGCTTAGTGAATGACGCGGTCTATATCGCCAAGTACAAAGATGGTAAGCACGCCGGCGAATGGACAGCTACCGGTACCCAGTTTGCAGTTCCTTATGTGTTCAAGAAACTTTTCAGTGGAGAAGATATTGCTTTCGAGGATATGTGCGAGACCAAATCTGTAAGTAGCGCTTTATATTTGGATATGAACGAAGGGCTGCCAGATGTGTCTGAACATGAGAAAACATTCTCTAAAGCTGAGAGCGATTACAAAAAGGGGCTTCTTTCGGATACAACTTTTGAAGCGACTTGCGATGAACTCCGTCCACAGATTGAGGAGGGACATAATTATCGTTTCATTGGAAAAATCGGACAGTTCTGCCCTATCAAGGATGGATGCGGCGGCGGACTCTTAATGAGGGAGAAAAATGGAAGATACTATGCCGCTACCGGTTCAAAAGGATACAGGTGGCTGGAATCGGAAATGGTTCGGGAGCTGGACAAGCAAGATGATATCGACCGTAGCTATTATGATAAGCTGGTTGATGATGCAGTTAAGACTATTTCGGAGTATGGCGATTTTGAGTGGTTCGTTTCAGAGGACCCGTATATCAAGGAGCTTGGAGCCAACGATGCTGATGTTGACTCTGAGGTTCCGCCGTGGATGCCGCCTTGCGGGGAAATGAAATATGCGACATGCTTTGATTGTCCAAACTTTCATAACGACAAATTCCATATGGACTGCAACCTTGGGTACGATATTTCGGACGTGATTATGAGTCATTCTATGAATCCGCCGGAAGACGATCCCGACGAAGAATATTTACCATTTTAAAAAGAAAAGGAGAACGATTATGTCTAAAAGAGTAAACAACAACATTATCATGGAGAATGCCCGCATCATCTTCCGGAACTTTTCCGGTAAAGAGGGGAAATACAACAGAGTCGGGAGCCGCAATTTCTGCGTGGTAATTGACGACCCGGAACTGGCCCAGAGATTGGCTGAGGAGGGATGGAACATCCGCGTTCTTACCCCGAAGGATGAGGGCGATGAGCCGAAGCACTATCTCCAGGTCGCGGTAAGCTTTGAAAATATCCCGCCCAAGGTGTTCATGATTACTAGAAGGGCAAAAACGCAGTTGGACGAGGAATCGATTGCTTCCCTGGACTATGCGGAGATTCGTAATGTGGATTTGACCATCCGCCCCTACAACTGGGTAATTCAGGAAGGAACGAAGAACGAAAAATCGGGGGTTAAGGCATATTTAAAGACGATGTATGTCACCATTGAGGAAGACGAGTTCGCCGAAAAGTATGCTGAAATGGAGGGTCCGGACGAACTTCCGTTCAACTAAGACTTATATTCTTGAAAGGAGAATCTATGGCGTTTTGGAAGAAAAAGAAGAAGCGGCAAACCACAGCCAAAAAGAAAATACATGCTGCTTCACCTAAGACAAATCCGCCAAAAATGAAGCCGGTTCCGGAATGGAAACCTACGATTTCTATGCCGACTTATAAACCGCCGAGTAAGAATATTGATTCGGAAGTTTCCAAAAAGCCGGAGCCGAAACCCAAAACAAATCCCAGGAAAAACGATGGTAGAAAGGAGTTTTTAGATTCTTTCAGAAAACTTACCTATCGTCATAGAGCTTGGAATATTTGGAGGGATTTTGTAATCATGTTTGCCTGCTCACTCTCAAATCCGGTGGATAAAACCCATTATGATGAGCGGGAAAAACGGTACATGAAAATCATCAAAAAATACAACAAACAGGAACAGGCGATATTTCCCGAACTTGCTGCTCAGACAGTCTTGGCCTTGGAAGAAAACCAGGAACAGGACTTTCTGGGCAGTATTTTCATGGAGCTTAACCTCGGAAATGAATCCGGAGGACAATTCTTTACGCCGTATCATGTTTGCGAACTTATGGCAGAAATTGCTTTAGGTGATAATGTGGTGCAGCAGGTTAATGAACAAGGCTATATAACTATCTGTGACTCATGCTGTGGTGCGGGAGCTACTTTGATTGCTGGCGTTCATGCTGCGAGAAAGCGATTGGAAAAGGAAAATTTGAATTATCAGAATCATATTTTGGTGGTCGCGCAGGATATTGACGAGATTGTGGCTATGATGTGTTATATTCAGCTTTCACTGCTTGGCGTGGCAGCTTATATCAAAGTCGGAAACACATTTACAGAACCTATTGCTGAGGGCGACTCGACAGAAAATTACTGGTTCACAATGATGTACTTTTCCGATGTGTGGACAATGCGAAGGATGGTTCGTAAAATGGATGAGCTTTTGAAAGGGGGATCTAATGAAAGAAAGACTGACTAATCTGCTGGGGGAGCTTGATTTCTTCTTGAACAATTCTCCCATAGAAGATGATTGCACTGATAAGGAAAACGAAATGTATTCCGATATGGCGAATCTGAAAAACAGCATCGAAGCGGTGCTTGAAGACATGTGAATGAAAATTGAAAGGAGAAAAAATCATGAGCAAAGAAATGACTGCACGCGAGTTTATGAAAACCATGGAGGGGTTGATCAACTCTCCGAATCAGAAGCTGATTGGCGACATGAGCGGGGGCTATGTATATGCCGTTGATACGGACGGATATAAGCCGGAGCTAATGTACGCTGCTACCGAAATCAGCAAAGCGAATCAGAGGGCAACGGAGGCTGAGAATCGTCTTGATGCTCTTAAATATGCGGTGAACGATGTCTTCGGTATCGCGGAACTGCATAGAAAAATAGCACTGGAGATCAAGAAAGTAATCTTCAACAATCCGGCAACCATTGTCTTCTGGGCCGATGGCACCAAAACGGTTGTAAAGGCGGAAAATGAGGATTTCGACCCGGAGAAAGGTCTGGCGATGGCTATCGTAAAGAAAGTGTTTGGCAATAAAGGCAGCTATTTCAACAAGATTAAAAGATGGACCAACGACTACAATGAGGAAAGCTGATTATGGCGGGAGTGCAGCTCTACGACCATCAATTGGATGCTGTCAAAAAGATGAAAAATGGTTGCATCCTTTGCGGTGACGTAGGTAGTGGAAAATCACGAACTGCACTTGCTTATTACTATGCTCGTCAAGGTGGTAAAATTGGAACAGAAAAATATGTTGCGATGAATGACGCTGAGATAAAAGATCTATACATCATCACAACCGCTCGAAAAAGAGATGAGAAGGAATGGGAGGGTGAACTTTCGCCCTTCCTTCTTTCTACTCATCCAGAAGTCAATAGATACCACAATAAAGTAATTGTAGATTCGTGGAACAACATAAAAAAATACGCAGAGATTACGGATGCTTTCTTTATATTTGACGAGCAGCGGGTAGTTGGCTCCGGCGCATGGGTAAAATCATTTCTTCGAATAACAAAAAGGAATCAATGGATTCTTCTTTCTGCCACTCCGGGAGATACTTGGCAGGATTATATTCCTGTGTTTATTGCAAACGGGTTTTATCGGAATCGAACCGAGTTTACCAGGGAGCATATTGTTTACAGTAGATTTAGCAAGTACCCCAAAGTAGACAGATATCTGAATACTGGTCGGTTGATTCGACAACGGAACGATATTCTGGTGAACATGGATTTCGAGAGGACTACTGTTTCGCATCATGAAGACGTATACGTTAAGTATGATATCGAAAAATATAAAGATGTATCGCGGACCAGATGGGACCCATACAAAGAAGAACCCATCATGAATGCCGGTGGACTCTGTTATATTTGGCGAAAGATTGTAAATACATCAGAAGCCAGACAGGTTGCCTTGCTGGAAATTGTTGAAAAACATCCACGAGCCATCATATTCTATAATTTTGACTATGAGCTTGATATATTAAAGAATTTGGCTTACGGAAAAGATGTTGAAATTGCAGAATGGAACGGACATTGTCATCAGCCGGTGCCGGATAGTAAGAAGTGGGTGTATTTGGTTCAGTATAATGCTGGAGCAGAAGGTTGGAATTGCATAAAGACTGATACAATTATATTTTACTCACAGAATTACTCCTACAAAATTATGAAACAAGCTTCCGGACGAATTGACAGATTAAATACACCGTTCAAGGATCTGCATTACTATCATTTGAAATCTCGTTCTGGAATTGATTTAGCAATTAGCAGGACGTTAAAAGAAAAGAAGGAGTTTAATGCGGAGAAATATGTAAATCAGTATACATCTTTGCGAACGGTTGAGACTCGTAAACCATTACCAAAAGCAGCATAGAAAGGAGAATTTGATGAAGGGGAAATCCGACACTATCTTGGTAAGCTTCGACTATACGCACGGGGATATTCCGGTGCTGATTGTCGGAAGAAAGAAAAAAGGCGAGATAGAGGTTATCAACGCTTTTAAGGGTGAGGAGGCAAAAGAGCTGTATCAGAGGCTCACGGCGAAGAAAGGAGAAGTATGAAACAACCGAAAAGACTAACTTGTGAGCAGAAACGGTGTCTGTCAGCACACAGTCTCAATTGGAAAGACTGGATGTTTGTTGAGGAAACCGAATTCTGCTATCGTATCATCAATAAGAAAACGGGTGCTATTAAGAGTGTGGATAAGTTTAGAGGGAGGCGGTGAAAAATGGGACTATCACGGTTATCCGAAAAATGTCGGAAGTGCCCCTTTGTTGATAAATGCAATCATAAACGAATGGAAGCTCTGACATATTTACCAGAACCGCAAATAGCAATGAACGTTGCTCAATCTGTGGGCATAGATGCAGCACAACCTCTGCTTCGTGAAACCATGACAATTCATATAGCAGGAAAACCGGTGGCGGTCTATAAGGATGAGATAGAAAAGCAACTGTACAGCCATTTATATTCTCATCTTGGACTACAATATGGAGGGTGATTCGATGACTACAGACGAATGGAACGCGTTACTCGATAAGCTCGCGGAAGCATGGGAACAATTTGCAGTTACTGTTAAGCAGGCTGTGGACGCACTTGCAAAAATATTTGGACAGATTCGTGATGAGGAAGAAAAACGCGCCAAAGAAAAAGCAATGTTTGTGCCTCATTGTAAAAAGAATCAGTATCTAAAAAACTACACGCCGAGATATAAGGTGGAAAGGAGAATTCAAAAGCATCTCCCCTATCAACGGCGTAATTACTAATTGGTTTTCTGAAAGGAGAAAAAGAGATGGAAAACAAAATTATTGCGGTGGATTTTGACGGTACTTTGTGCAAAAACAAGTGGCCGGAAATCGGAGAAGCAAACAAAGAGATGATTACATATCTGAAAGACCGGCAGGCGAATGGAGACAAGCTCATCCTCTGGACATGTCGGGTGGACGATATGCTGAAAAATGCCATTGACTGGTCTGCTGAGCAGGGACTCATATTTGATGCTGTCAATGAGAACCTGTCGGAGATTGTAGCATCTTTTGGGACAGACACAAGAAAGATATTTGCGAATGAATACATAGACGACCGAAATGCTTGGCTTCCTTCAAAGGAGGTAGCGGATATTCTCTATCTCTGTGACGGAAAGCAATGCGGCGATTCCTGTCCTTCTACGGAATGTAAGCATACATCGGATATAACCCATGCCAAAAACTTTATAAAAGGCGATTACGATTCTTACTGGGAAAAAGAAAAGAGGGACAGCAATGAACCGAAATAGATTTATTCAGGGGCTAAAAAGCGATATCCAGTTTTCAGAAAAAGAACGCCAGCGAATTATTCGGAACAGCATCAAAAAGTATCCGTGGAAATTGAAATGCACGGTTGCTATGGAAGAATTTGCCGAGTTGCAGCAACAGGTCAGTAAGCAGATTCGTGGATACGGCGACAAACTTGGACTCTTGGAAGAGATAGCAGATGCTTATATTTGTCTGTCTTTTCTGGAGTCCATTTTTGATGTCAAGCCGGAGGATTTGCAGAAAGCTATTGATGTGAAATTGCAGAGAGAAAGAGAGAATTGCCGATGAGTGATGTGAAAAATTGTACCACCTGTGCAGAAGCTGTATTTTGTTCTTCTTGGGGCAGGTACAGATGTAAAATAAGAAAGATACGAATTCGACCTGATGATAATGAGTGTGCATACTGCGGCTTATATAAGAAAGGAAAGCCGGATACCGATTGCCGTTGCAAAGTGTGCGAGGAAAGGAGCAAAGAAGATGATTAAAATTGAAAAGGTAAGCATTCATGGTCTGGAGGAGACCATCAGAGGGATGCGTAACCCGATGAACAGTTGGGCTAAGTCCGACAGCGGGATTTGCAAGGGCGGGGACGATGGTATCGGTTGTAAGAACTGTGCCAACGAAGTTCCTTGCGAGCATACATATGACCACTCTTTTCAGCTTGGCAAAGCCGATCATGAGCTAATGATGAAGCTGGCAGCAGGTGGACCGGTTCATGCAAAGTACCGCCGGATGATTACAGTGTACCTGGACATTACTGCTCCGCTCTACTGGTGGAAGGAGTTTGATACATATAAAGTTGGTACCGTTGCCAACTCCTGCTCTACTATGCATAAGATTCAGGCGAAGGAATTCACATTGGAGGATTTCAGCCATGAACATCTACTGGGTGATCCCGGCGAGGGTGTACTACCGCCATTGTCTGTACTTAAAACAACAATCGACACTCTAAACGCTTATAGAGCACTGTATGTTTCAACGGATACAAAACCGAATCGGGATGGTACAGCATTATCAGAAGAGTGCTGTAGAAAACTAAAGAAGGATATTTGGTGGCAGATGATTCAGCTACTTCCCTCTTCCTACAACCAGAAATGAACGGTTATGCTGAACTACGAAGTGCTTGTTGGTATTTATTGCTGGCGCAAAGAGCATAAGCTGGATGAGTGGCGTGAATTCTGCCGGTGGATTGAGCAGCTTCCGTACAGCGAGATTATTACGGGCGCGTGAAAAACATCCCCTATAATGGAAAGGAGGTTGCGTTTATGGATTACTTTTTAGCTGTAAACGATAAGCAACTTGGCATTTGTCTGAGAATGCTGTACGCTGAGAAGATTCGAGGCTTTGTCGAAACCGTGATGAACGAGAAAGGCAAAATCGAGTTTCATATCAGCATAGCAGCAAGTCCCGACATGTTTGAGGAGCTTAGGGAACGGTATCAAATACTGATTTCGTAAATCAGCTTCGTTTCCGGGTAAAAGGTCTGTAACATGGCCTTTTACTTTTTCGGTGAGTTGTGATAAAATAGGCAAAGGAGGCGATATCCGTGAAAGTCAACTCAAGAATGGTTTGTCCTGTCAGGCAGGCTGATGGAAGCTGGACCACCGAAGTAAAAGAGTTTGAGGAAGAAATCCCCGACCTCGGTAGACACTCGATGATTTGCAACAAATGCGGAGAAAAATCATATCCTGAGTGTCGGAAATGGTGCCCGATGGAAAAAGAACATGAGTCTAAGAGCTGAGAGAAATCTTGGCTCTTTTTATTTTTAAAAGGAGAAAATTTATGAGCTTTGTACAGTATGTGATTGCTTTCCTGATTCTCTATATTTGCGTATATGCGCTGATTAACCGGATGTGCCAGTGTATTGAGCACTGTGCAACCGCCAGAGCCTATTCCAAATTCAGAGAAAACGGTGTGCTGGTAAAGATGGATGATGTAGAGGCAGGTATCATGAAATCGAAAAAGGAGAAGGACAATGTCAAAGAAACGGTTTCGTAAATTGATTCTTCATTTTGTTTCGGCGTTGACGGCGATTGTGGTCTTATTGATTACAATCGCTTTTTTCGTGGCTTGGATTGCCTGGAGATCGGGCGCACCGTTGCCGTCGTAAAGGGAGGATATTATGTGGAAGCGCGAATTGATAAAGAACAAATTATATTCCGCTGCGCTTATCTCTCTGGGAGCTCTTAGCATCCCGATTGAATATGATGCAACGGCTTTTATATTTACCCTGATAATGGGGCTACCGCTCTTCTTTGCAAAGGAGAACTGGATTATGTGAGGAGGGCTGTGAGATGCAGATAAAGAAAGCTGCTGGGAAAGTATACGGAGCTGCCATGACCGTTGCTGAGAAAAAAGCCATGAACCTTGAAATTCAGAGGCAACTCGCAGAGTACGATAAAAAACACGCGACAGAAATTGACGCGCTTATTTTATGGGTTCTCCATTCAGAGTTCGGTTTTGGAGAAAAAAGGCTGCGTAGGTTCTATGACCGATTCAACAAAGCTATAGCAGAACTTCTCGAACGATATGCTATGGAGGAGGACGATAAAGTTTGGCTCTGTACATATTTATTGAAGCAATATGGAATCGATCTGAAAAAATGGCGCGAAGAAGGAGGTGAGAAGTCTTTTGACGGATAGAGATTTACGAAAGAACGCGGAAGGATATTCTGACCCGACTGCTTATGAGGCGATGAAGAATCTGGATAGAGAGGACGAGCGGTTTCACAAACTGCTGCATACCATCTTTGATATTTGTGAACTGGCCGGCTTCCATCTGGAGGAGCGAATCGTTTTACGGGACGAGCAGACGGGAAAGATTTGGAGGTGATTTTGTCGTCCGTACTGGTCTTTGGAGTCCGATGAAGTCCAATCTAGGTTAAAAATCTCTGCCCACTTTTGGTTTTTGAAAATGGGCTTTTGGCCAGAAAAAGTGGGTTTGGGGTAAATCTGGGTAGAATTTGGGCGGTCTTTTCGGGCTTGTACGGACGATTTTACCCAGATTTCTGCCCACTTGCCCACTTTCTGCCCACTTTTAAAACATGGATTTGGCCACAAATTTGGAGATTTGGCCATCGAAAAACCCAGTATTTATGCGGGTTTGCGGGTTTTGAGAAATCAAAAAGCCCACTTGCCCACTTTTTTTCTTAAACTATTATGATAGAAAGTTTAATAGTATATATAAATAGGGGCAGAAAAAGTGGGTTTTTGGCCACAAGCAAGAAAAGAGGTGTTCTATGAGTAAAAAAGTTACATGGCTTGAAATCTACCAGGATTTTCAGAGGAGATTTCCGAGGCTGTCAAAAAATGCTGCCCGCTACCAGCCGAATGGGTATCTGTCCATTCTAGTGTATTTTATGGACGGGACAAAAATGGTCTACGACTACATGGAGCAGCGGGGACGATTGATTACAGCATGATGCCTATAGCACAAATTTCGGGAAATGTCAAGCGATTGGGGAAAAATTTTCTGGAAAGTGTTTCTTTTTTCGGGTGGTTGTGCTATACTTATTCTGCGACACAATTCTATATCGATCTTAATCACGGAAAATAACCTTGGCAAAGGGTGTATTCTCTCTTTACTCATGCCGTGATTAGGATGGGATTGTGTCGCAACAATGAGGGATTCACTTTTGCAGGTGCGTCTCATCATTGGGGCGCACTTTTTTATTGCGCTTTTATATCTTCTGATATGGAGGTAATGTATGGGAGCCAGTAACAATAAAGGAAATAGAAACCTGAACGGAATAGCGGGTATCATTACAGCAATTGGTACAGTAGTAACAGTTGCGACGCCTTTGATTGAAAAAGCTATAGATAGTGCAGGTACCGAGACAAAAGTGAAAGTTGAAGATAAAGTCAAAATCCCCGAATTGTATAGAAAAGGATTTCCAATCGACCTAGAACAAGCGATTAAAATATTGGAAGATTGTGGACTTAAAAGTTCAACAAGTAGATTAACATTAAGAGAATCAAATCCTAAGTACAAAGATTGTTTTGATTCGCAAGTTATAGATTCTAATCCAAAGCAGGGTACTACCGTTAAAATTGGCTCCACAATATGCTTGAGATACATACCAAATGAGGTTATTGTAGAGAGTCAAAGGCTTTTTGATGAAATGGAACATACTAAAGTTGAGGCTAGAGAAAAGAAGGAGATAAAGAAGCTTGAACGAAGAGAAACGATTGATAAAGCCGCGCAAGGAGTCAGAAAAATATTTAAGCGAAATAGTAAAGACAAAATCGATAAGGGAGGAGAAACGATAGATGAGCAAGAAGGAAAAGAAAAAGCGTAGCACTGCTGGTTTGATTTTGGATGTGTTCCTCACATTCTTCACCGGAGGTCTGTGGCTTATCTGGATACTGATACGGTATCTAAGAAACAACAGCTAACACCGCAAAAAACTGCATATTGATTTATGGGAGACAGAGGTGCTTTTTCGGTATCTCTGTTTTTTTACGCTTATTTTACAATGCCTTTTATGGAAATACCTATTTCGAAAGGAGAATAATTATGGATATTACAAAAAAAGTTGCAAAAATGAGATTTATCTATCACACAAATATGCTTGATATTTGTAATGTGCTGAATCAACTTGGCATATTGAAAGACGAAAAAGCGGAGATTGTGATGAAAGATCACTGCATGAAATCTTTTGACTGTATGGAAAGAATGGGTCTTGACGTAAGAGGTTATTTCAACAAACACAAAAATGAGACGGAGTCCTGATAGGACTCTTTCTTTTGCTCTTTTTTAGCCCGCGAAAAAAACATTCCCTTTTATGAAGAGAGAGGATAAAATAGCCATTTTTAAAGACTACATTCTCTTTTTCGTTTTCTGAAAAACAAAGAAAGGAGGCTCGCTGAAATGTTGGAGAGCAATTTTCAGGCGCAGTTGATAAAAGAACTGAAAAAAATGTTTCCCGGTTGCATCGTCACAAAGAATGATTCCAGTTATATTCAGGGTATTCCCGACCTGACCATCCTTTACAAGAACAAGTGGGCTTCCTTGGAATGTAAGAAAAGCGCTGGAGCAAAAAAGCAGCCAAATCAAGAATACTATGTCGGATTGATGAACGAGATGTCATTTTCAAGATTCATCTGTCCGGAGAACAAGGAGGAAGTGTTATATGAACTTCAACAATCATTTGAATCTTGAAGGGCAACACGCTTTTCTCGGCGCAAGTAAATATCATTGGATTAACTATGATGAGTCCAAGGTTGCCGAATCCTATTCAAAGTTTTTGGCAACACAAAAAGGAACCGTTCTTCATGAGTTCGCAGCACAGTGTATTCGGTTGGGGCAAAAGCTGCCGAAGTCGCAGAAAACATTAAATATGTATGTGAATGATGCTATCGGATTCAAAATGGTTCCGGAACAGGTTCTCTTTTATTCGGAGAATTGTTTTGGAACAGCGGACAGTATTGCGTTTAGAAACGGTTTGCTTAGAATTCACGATTTAAAAACCGGTGTGATTCCGGCACATATGGAGCAGCTTATGATTTACGCTGCTCTTTTTTGTTTGGAATATAAAGTGAAGCCTGGCGAGATTGAAATTGAATTGCGTCTGTATCAGAACAACGAAATTTTGTATCACACGCCGACGGCTGAAGAAATTGTTCCAATCACTGACAAGATTATCACCTTTGATAAGATTATCAACAAAATCAAAGAACAGGAGGGCTAAGCCATGAATTCCATTGCGGAAGAAATGTTAATGCATTACGGGATGCCGAGACGTTCCGGCAGATATCCTTGGGGTTCTGGAGATAACCCTTATCAGCGCAGCGGAGATTTTTTGAGCCGTGTTGAGGAACTAAAAAAGCAGGGACTCAGTGAAACGGATATTGCAAAATCGATGGGTCTTACCACAACGCAATATCGTACTCAAAAATCGTTAGCCAAGGATGAAAGAAGAGCTCTGGATGTGGCGAGGGCAAGGTCTCTTCGTGAAGACGGAAAGAGTCTGAATGAAATCGCAGCAATTATGGGGTTCTCCAACGATTCCTCTGTTCGCTCTCTTTTGAATGAAAATTCAGAAGCCCGTATGAATCAGGCTAGGAAGACAGCGGATTTTTTAAAAGAACAAATCGAGAAAAAAGGAATGATTGACGTTGGAACCGGTGTTGAGCGAGAACTTGGCATTTCAAAAGAGAAACTGAACCAGGCGCTTTACATATTGGAGTCAGAAGGTTATCCGATTTATGGCGGCGGCGTTCCCCAGGTTACAAATCCGGGAAAACAGACAAATATTAAAGTTATCTGTCCTCCTGGAACAGAACATAAGGAAATCTACAATTTTGAGAATGTTCATTCGTTGAGTGATTACGTTTCTCATGACGGCGGTGAAACCTACGATCCGAAATATGTCTATCCCAAAAGTATGGATTCCAGTCGGATTCAGATAAGGTACGCTGAAGATGGCGGAACTCAAAAGGATGGTGTTGTTGAGATTCGAAGAGGTGTCGATGATCTGTCTCTCGGTGAATCTCACTATGCGCAGGTTCGGATTCTCGTTGACGGTACGCATTACATTAAAGGAATGGCTATTTATTCAGATGATCTTCCCGATGGTGTAGATGTTGTGTTCAATACCAATAAGAAAACCGGAACCCCGATGCTCGGACCCAAGAATGACACCGTTTTGAAACCTATTGGAAAAGACCCGGATAATCCGTTTGGTTCGCTGATAAAAGACGGTATCGTTGACCCTGATGACCCGACTTCTAAAAAAGGCGGACAGAGTTATTACTATGACAAGGATGGTAAAAAACAGCTTTCGCTTATTAACAAAAGAGCGGAAGAAGGAGACTGGGGTGAATGGAGCGACCATCTTCCTTCACAATTTTTGTCGAAGCAAAGTATGACTTTGATTAAGAAGCAGCTTGGTTTGGCTACCGCTGATAAGCAGGCAGAATTTGACGAGATTTGTTCTCTTACGAATCCCACAGTCAAAAAGGCATTACTGAAATCCTTTGCTGATGATTGTGATTCTGCGGCAGTCCATCTACAGGCAGCGGCTTTACCGAGACAAAAGTATCAGGTAATTCTACCAATCACCTCTATGAAAGATAATGAGGTGTATGCTCCTAACTACCGGAATGGAGAACAGGTTGCTCTTATTCGATTCCCTCATGGCGGAACCTTTGAGATTCCGGTTCTTACTGTAAACAACAAGCAGGCCGATGCTAAAAGAATTCTTGGTAATGCTATGGATGCTGTTGGCATCAACAGTAAGGTTGCAGAAAGATTATCTGGTGCCGATTTCGATGGCGATACCGTTATGGTAATTCCTACTGGCGGTAAAGTAAAGATTACATCGACTCGTGCATTGGAAGGACTGGAAGGATTCGATCCGAAGCTTGAATATGGCGGGAAACCTGAAGGCAGCTTCAAGCCCATGAGAAATACTCAGACCGAGATGGGTAAGATTTCAAATCTGATTACTGACATGACGCTTCGTGGCGCTGTTCCTGAGGAACTTGCTCGTGCAGTACGGCACAGTATGGTTGTTATTGATGCTGAAAAGCACCATCTCGACTATAAGCAAAGCGAGATTGACAATGGGATTGCGTCTTTGAAGAAGAAGTATCAGGGAAGCTATGATGAAGATGGTCGGTATCACGAAGGAGCCGCAACTCTGATTTCAAGAGCCAAGTCTGAGACATCGGTATTGAAACGAAAAGGAAGTCCTATCATAAATCCGGAGACAGGAGAGCAGACTTACAAAGAAGTTTATGAGGAGTACACCGACAAGAATGGAAAAACAAGAGTCAGAACTCAGGCAAGTACCAAGATGGCTGAGACTAAGGATGCATTCACCCTCGTTTCCGATGCAGATACTCCCCAGGAAAGAGCCTATGCTACTTATGCGAATGAGATGAAATCTCTTGCAAATCGGGCTCGTAAGGAGATGCTCAGTACCGGTAAGATTGCCTACTCCGCCTCTGCTAAAGAGACATACCAGGAGGAGGTAGATCATTTGATGGCCCAGTTAAATGTGGCACTTAGGAATGCTCCTCGTGAAAGGCAGGCCCAGGTTATTGCGAATGCTACCGTAGCTGCTAAGAAACAGGAGAATCCCGACATGACAAGGAGCGAGATTAAGAAAGCATCCCAACAGGCGTTAACGGCGGCTCGTACCACTGTCGGAGCGTCGAGAGAAACAATCTCGATAAGCGACCGTGAATGGGAAGCTATTCAGGCTGGCGCTATCAGTGAGAACCGGCTTACACAAATCATTAACAACGTTGACATCGATACTCTTAGACAGCGCGCAACACCTCGCTCCACCACAGTTCTAAGTACAGCCAAGGTGAACAAGATTGCATCTATGAGTGCCTCTGGGTACAGCACTGCTGAGATAGCCGAGGCTCTTGGAGTATCCACATCGACCGTGAACAAATACCTAAAATGAAAGGAGTGAGCTAAGTATTTATGGAAAGACGATGTGCTTTGACAACGATTGACAATCCTTTCAATCCATTCGAACAGTTCACTTCTTGGTTCTTGTTCGATGAGGAAAAAGGCTATCACTCAAGCGCATACTTGGGAAGAATTGCTCGAACTTCCGATCAGCTTTCGGATGAAGAAAACAATCAGGAAATTGAAAGAGCAATTGACGAGATTATCAAGTATGACTTCACCAACATCTACCGAAAAGTGATACAGCAAGTTGCGACTGCTTGATAAGAAAAATAAAAAAGTGGGTTTCTGGCTATAAAATTGCTTTTCGACACAAATAGGGCTAGGACAGCCCATTAGACTGGCAGATAAAAGACATAGGGGGGAGGGTCGCTGAAAAGGCACCCCCTCCCACATCGCGATGGTCTTCAAAAATTCTCCGGGGGTATATTTTGGCTTACCCCTCTTCGTTCTCCTACGGTATTTAAACGAGCTCGCGGGGTTGGCGTGGCATTGGCTGTGGTTCTTTTGCTCTTTTTCTCCTTTCAGCGAAAAAGTATATTTGCCGGCTTCGTGAGTTCTTTTAAATACCGTAGGAGAACCATTCTAAAAGGCATGAAAAACAAGTAACAAACTAATCGAGAGGAGGCGGCAAGTATGGGAAAAGCCAAGGCTGCAAGCTCTTCCAATTCTTCAAGAAAGATGCGACCGGCGTTGACACCCGAAGCGAGGGAAAATCAAATGATTTCTCTTGCGGTAGATCTTGCTGAGAAACAATTGATGGAGGGAACAGCCTCCTCTCAGGTCATAACACATTATTTAAAACTGGGGTCTACGAGGGAGCGTCTGGAGAGGGAGAAGATAGAACGTGAAAACGAGTTATTAAGGGCAAAAGTGGAATCACTGCAATCTTCACATCGATCAGAGGAATTATACGAAAATGCACTGAAAGCGTTTCGACGGTACAGTGGAGAGGAGGATTTGGATGAAGAAGACTTATAGCGAGTTAATCCGAATTCCAACTTTTGAGGAACGATATCAGTATCTCAGACTTTGTGGAAAAGTTGCAGAAGAAACTTTTGGTTTTAAACGTTGGCTTAATCAGGAATTCTATCATTCCGACGAATGGATAAGATTCAGAAACAAAATCATCATTCGAGATAATGGGTGTGATTTGGCTTTAGAGGGATTTGAGATTTTTGGGTCGATTATTATTCACCACATCAATCCTATAACCTATGAAGATATTCTGAATCGGAATCCATGCGTGTTTGACCCAGACAACGTTGTGTCTACAAAACTTTCAACCCACAACGCAATTCACTATGGAGACGAAACTCCAATCCCCCATATTCCAGTTGAACGAACAAAAAACGATACCTGTCCATGGAGACATTAAGGAGGAAACAAATTATGGAATCTAAAGAAATGACTGCAACACAGAAAGAGCCTGTAATCGGTCTGGTGAGCAATTGTGTGAATCTCAGAATCCGTAAAGAACCAGATGACAAGGCTGAGGTTCTTGGCACGATTCCGGTCAATACGGAAGTCATGGTTGACAAGGATAAATCTATCGGCGAGTTCTACAAGGTTTATACCGATTCCGGTTTGGAAGGCTTTTGTATGAAACAGTTCATCACGGTTTAAGTAAAAAGGAGGACCGCGATGGAAAAGAACATACCAAGCATACTGACATCAATAAAAAAGTTGCTCGGAATCGCAGAAGAATACCAAGTATATGATGCTGACCTTATTATGCACATCAACTCTGTGTTTTCAATTTTAACTCAGCTTGGTGTCGGTCCTGCTGATGGATTTTCCATTGAAGACGATGACGCTTTGTGGACCGATTTCATTCCTGAGAAATCCAAGATTGAATTCATAAAGTCCTATATGCATTTGAAGGTTAAACTTCTCTTTGACCCGCCACTTGCGTCTGCGGTTATCGAATGCATGAACCAGCAGATAAAAGAACTTGAGTGGCGTATTCTTGTTGCGGCCGATCCGAGTGGAGAGGAGGAAAATCAAAATGGATAATAGTTTATCTCATCATGGCGTTCTCGGAATGAAATGGGGCGTTCGCCGTACCCCTGCACAGTTGGGACAAGGGAAAAAGAGTGCAAAAAAGAGTTCTTCGGATGATTCTCATGAGGATTATAAGAAAGCTCACGGTTCCAAGTCCGTTAAGACAATGAGTGATGCCGAACTTCGGAGCCGTTTAAATCGGCTTCAAATGGAGCAGCAGTATTCTAAGCTGTCTCAGAGCAATGTGAATCGCGGAAAGCAGTATTTTAACAATGTTGTGAAAGCCGGCACTACGGTTGCCACCGTAACATCTACTGCTCTGACAATTTACAACAACTACGATAAGATTAAGAAACTTATTTCCGGAGCATCCGATTAAAAGCAGAAATGAGGTGAGTAAATTATGGCATTGTCGAACACTGCCGTTCCGAAGTATTACGGCGCGTTCAGGGATGCCGTAATTCGCGGAGAAATACCTGTCTGCCGTGAAATCGAGATGGAGATGAACCGGATTGATGAACTTATCGCAGATCGTGGGATTTATTATGACGACCGTCCGGTTGAGGGGTGGATTGCATATTGCGAAGAGGAACTCACTTTAACCGATGGCGCCAATCTTGTTATGCTTGACACATTCAAACTTTGGGGTGAGCAGATATTTGGTTGGTACTACTTCGAGGAGAGGGAAGTATGGGAACCGAACCCAAATGGTCCCGGTGGGCATTTTGTAGTGAAAACTATCAAGAAGCGGCTTATCAATAAACAGTATTTGATTGTTGGGCGAGGAGCCGCCAAATCTTTGTATGATTCCTGCATCCAATCCTATTTCGAAAACATTGACACTTCTACCACTCACCAGATAACAACTGCTCCGACTATGAAACAGGCGGAGGAAGTAATACAGCCAATAAAAACAGCCATCACAAGAGCCAAAGGCCCGCTATTTCGATTCCTTACGGAAGGTTCTTTACAAAATACCACGGGTTCCAAAGCGAACCGCGTAAAGCTTGCCTCAACCAAAAAGGGAATCGAAAACTTTTTCACGGGTTCTCTGATAGAGGTTCGTCCGATGTCTATCGATAAACTTCAAGGCTTGAGGACTAAAGTATCGACAATCGACGAATGGCTGTCCGGTGACGTAAGGGAAGACGTGGTCGGAGCCATTGAGCAAGGCGCTTCAAAACTTGACGATTATCTTATCATTGCGACCAGCTCTGAAGGAACTGTCCGAAACGGCAGCGGCGATACAATCAAAATGGAATTGATGAAAATCTTAAAGGGCGAATACCCGGCAATCAATACTTCCATTTGGTGGTATAAGCTCGATTCCATTGATGAGATTTCAGAGCCTAACAAATGGTTGAAAGCCAATCCTAACCTCGGAAAAACCGTCACTTTTGAAGTATACCAGCGTGATGTTGAAAGAGCCGAGAATGCTCCGGCAGCCAGGAATGATATTTTGGCAAAGCGGTTTGGTCTGCCAATGGAGGGTTATACCTATTACTTTACTTACGAAGAAACTTTGAAATATCGTAAGCGGGATTTTTCTGGTATGCCTTGTTCTATGGGCGGCGATTTATCAAGAGGCGATGACTTCTGTGATTTTACCTTTATGTTTCCTTTATCAAACGGGACATTTGGAATCAAAACCAGAGCGTATATTTCAGACCTGACGTTTCGGAAACTTCCATCTGCAATGCGCAGTAAGTATGAGCAGTTCATACTGGAAGGCAGTTTGATTGTCATGGAAGGCACTGTTTTGGATATGATGCAGGTGTATGAAGACCTGGATAACCATATCGTAGAGCGTGGGTACGATGTTCGTTGTTTTGGATATGACCCTTACAATGCCAAAGAGTTTGTTGAGAGATGGGCATCCGAAAACGGTCCGTTTGGCATTGAGAAAGTAATACAGGGGGCAAAAACAGAATCCGTTCCTTTGGGAGAGTTAAAGAAACTTTCCGAGGAGCGGATGCTTTTATTTGACGAAGAATTGATGTCTTTCTGTATGGGTAACTGCATTACCATCACGGACACTAACGGAAACCGGAAGCTTTACAAAAAGCGGGGCGACCAAAAGATTGATGCTGTGGCGGCTATGATGGATGCTTATATCGCCTATAAGCTGAACAGAGATGCGTTTGAGTAAAGGAGGTGAGCGCGTTTGTCAGAGATGATGGAACACCATGGGATTTTGGGACAGAAATGGGGTATTCGCCGAACCCCGGCTCAACTCGGAAATCTCAGTAAAAAAGACGCAAATTGGGTCAAGAAGAAAAGCGAGAAGATTACGGAGCAAGCTCGCAGAAAATCTTCAAAAGAAATGAGCCGATATGCGAATGAAATACTTCGGACTCCCGGAGCTGTAAATAAATCCGGAAAATTGAGTTCTTCGGCGATCAATGCCTACAACAAGAAAATGGCCGAACTTATGAGTCAGTCGGCTTCAAAGATTCGGTCTCCGTCTGGAAAAGTCGTTCAGTTTGTAGCAAAACGTGGGGAAGTTGGCGTTATGATGGCGCTTGCCGATGAAGGTTACAACATGGCGCAGCTCCGAAATGGTGTATGGGCTTCCGGTCGGGTTGCTTACAAAAAGACAGTGCTGGATAAGGCATAGGGAGGTGATGAGAAAATGGATATAGCGATTGGTTCCAGGTTTAAACATGCCTGGAACGCTTTCCGAAGTAACGGTCAGCAAAACTATTACCGCGATATCGGAACGGGATATTCTTACAGACCAGATCGCCCCCGTCTTACCAGAGGAAACGAGAGGTCTATTGTCACTTCCGTATACAATCGTATTGCATTGGATGCGGCTGCCATCAACATTCAGCACGTCCGTTTGGATGATAATGAACGATTTCTTGAAGTTATAAAGTCCAGTTTGAACAATTGTCTTTCTTTGGAAGCCAATATAGATCAAACTGGGCGTTCTTTTATTCAGGATATTGTCATGTCAATGTTGGATGAAGGATGCGTAGCCATCGTACCTACCGACACCGATGATGATCCGGAAGACGGAGTGGCAGGTTCATTCGATATTGACAAGATGCGAACTGGAAAAATTCTCGAATGGTACCCGAAGCATGTTCGTGTTCAGGTTTACAATGAAAACACCGGTTTGAAAGAAGACATTCTTATGCCAAAGGAAGCGGTTGCGATTATTGAAAATCCGCTTTATGCGGTTATCAACGAACCGAATTCCACGATGCAGCGGTTAATCCGAAAATTGAATCTCTTGGACGTTGTCGATGAGCAAAGCAGTTCCGGAAAGTTGGATTTAATCATTCAGCTTCCGTATGTTATCAAGACGGATGCAAGGCGTCAACAGGCCGAAAAACGGCGTAAAGATATTGAGCAGCAATTGTCCGGTTCTAAGTATGGTATCGCTTATACCGATGGTACGGAGCATATCACGCAGCTAAATCGTTCCGTTGGAAACAATCTAATGTCTCAGATTGAATACTTAACGAGTATGCTATACAGCCAGTTGGGAATCACTCAGAGTATTTTAGATGGTACAGCCGACGAAACGACAATGCTCAATTACTACAACCGAACGATTGAGCCGATTGTTTCTGCTATCGTTGACGAGATGAAACGGAAGTTTCTGACCAAAACTGCCCGATCTCAGAAGCAGTCAATTATGTTCTTCAGAGACCCGTTCAAACTGGTGCCTGTTACGGAATTGGCTGAAATCTCTGATAAGCTGACTCGTAATGAGATTGCGACTTCGAATGAAATGCGGCAGACGATTGGATGGAAACCGTCAAAAGACCCGAAAGCGGATGAACTTCGGAATAAAAATCTTAACCAGACAGAAGGCGAGGTTAATTCCGGAAATCCGACGATGGCTGACGAAGGAACTTCAACTGGTGAGAGCGAACAGGACCGCATCGTAAATGAATTGCTGGATAGTCTTGAATCTGAAATAGAAAAGATAATCGGCGATTATATTTCCGATGATGAGGAAGAGGAGGAGGATTCGTAGATGGACAATAATCTTCAGCATTATGCCTCTCCCTATTACGACCCCCAAAAAGCTCATGAATATTACATGCGAACCAGGGAATTGAAAGGACGCCGCTCAGCTACCAAGCTTTCGGATGAAGGAAAGAAAGTCTGGTCCTATACCAAAAACGAAATCAAAGCCGAGAAAAAGGCCAAGGTTGAGGGGGAACAGGAAAAGCGAAAACAGACTATAACAGCGCTTAGAGAAAGAGCATCGGCCACAAGGGAACAAATCTCTGCACGTCTGAAGGAGTTGAACGATGCTCTAACCAAAAGGGCATCTCGTAAAAAAGAGGCAATCGATTCGGATAAAAAATCCGATTTGGAAGATATCGAAAAAACCTCGACGGCAGAGAAGGAAAGGATAACATCCAAGACTAATTCTGCGATAGAACGTCTTATGGCTGAAAAGATTCCGGACAGTTTGCCAAAAGCTGAACGAGCAAAACGGATAGCCGAGCGTAACGAGAAAATTGCCAAGTTGCGTTCGGATTCGAAAGCGGCAAAATCGAAAGTAAGCGAAGAATCCCAGTCCAGTAAAGAAGGTGTCCGTTCCGATGCCACTGCGAGAAAGCAACAGGTGTCAGAAGAAACAAAAGAAGACCGCGCGGCTAATTCTGCCAATGCTTCGGCTGAACGAAAACAGGTTGCCAGCAGGTTAAAATCGGCAATCTCCGCAGCGAGGGAAGCCTATAAAGCCGCAAAGGAGTCTTTGGACTCTTCTTATGAGGAAATTTATCAAAAGGAGTTTGACAAGATTGCCGCCGAGATGCCGAAGGTGTCCAAGCGCAAGCGTAAATCATCACAGAAAAAGAAGTAAGGAGGAAAATTCAAAATGGCAAAATATGATTTCAGTGGCTGGGCCACGAGAAATGATTTGCAGTGCGCCGACGGAAGAATTATCCGTAAGAATGCTTTTAAACAGCAGGACGGCGAGACTGTAAGCCTGGTTTGGAACCATCAGCATGATTCCCAGAATAATGTTTTGGGGCACGCATTGTTGGAAAACAGGGATGATGGGGTTTATGCCTACTGTACGTTTAACGATACGGAATCCGGACAGACGGCTAAAAAGTTGGTTCAGCACGGGGACGTTGTTTCCTTGTCCATCGCGGCAAATCAGTTGAAGCAGATGGGGAAAGATGTCGTTCACGGTATCATCCGTGAGGTGAGCCTTGTTCTGGCGGGTGCAAATCCCGGAGCCTACATTGACACTGTTATGAATCACGGCGTTGCCGTCGAGGATGAGCTGATTATCAATTACAACGAAAACATCATGCTCTATCACTCTGATGAGGGCGAAAACAAAGACAAGAAGCCGGACGATAAAGGCGAATCCAAGGACAAGAAACCGGACGACAAACCGTCTGAAGACGACGAAACCGTCGGCGAGGTCTTTGACCGGATTTGTAAGAAGCTCGACGAAAAGGAGCAGAACGTGATGTTGGCTATGGTCGGGATGGCTCTCAGTGAAAATGGGGAGCCGGAAGATAACAATGACGATTCTAAAGGAGGAAACGAAGATATGAAACATAATGTGTTTGACAACAAGGGTGAGACTCAGGAGAATGTTCTCTCTCACGCGGCTCAGAGTGAAATTCTGGAGATCGCTAAATCCAGCAACGTTGGTTCGCTCAAGCTTGCTATGAAAATTTATAGCGAGGAGCATGGTCTTCAGCACGCCGATATCAGTGGCTTTATTCAGACCGGCAACGGAAACATCACCACCATGTTCCCGGAGTATGTTGAGGCGCATCCCAGCCGCACTCCCGAACTCATCACCAATGATATGGGATGGGTTGA
>OFGE01001005.1_pt1 | contig 27659 bp, 21 predicted proteins | sample 1521681 | NCBI WGS metagenome assembly OFGE01 (sample SAMEA3504093, study PRJEB24116) | mouse gut metagenome | biome: mouse gut; feature: mouse-associated habitat; material: faeces | place: Denmark | collected 2011
TGGCATAAATCTTAGTCATGCTGACTATCAGGAGCTTGCGAACCGCCACAAAGACAATGCTGTTATGACACGGATTCTCCGGGAGCGGTATAGCACAAACAGGCCGCAGGAAAAAGGAACAGGCATCACTATAGTACAGTTCGGGCAATCCCCGTCAGACAGGTCGGAAGTATTCAGCAAATTTGTAAGGACTATTTACCATGCCTGTGAATCCGGCGCATGTCCTGCACTATCTGGGAGCGGAAGATTGAAGACGGTAACGGATTACTATAATTTTATCGCACAGGGTTCACTTGCGGATATGCAGCCATATGGTGATGAATCATTCGATAACCTTGATACGGATTTCCCAGTGGAAACAGAAAACGGCAGGGTGGAAAATGCCGGAAATAAGAGTTCTGATTTCAACTTCGGTTTTACACCGATAAGGTAATGATACGTATAAGGAGGCTTAGAGGGAAAATGGGAATGACGATGACGGCAGAAGCAGTTGAAGCAAGAAAGGCTTACCAGAGGGAGTACAGGCGCAGGAACCGGGATAAAATCAACAGTCAGAGAAAAAACTGGCGCGCGGAGAACCGGGACAAGGTGCAGCGGTATAATCGGGAATACTGGGAGCGCAGGGCGGCAAAGGCAAAGAATATTAGGGCATCATGGGAAGATTACGGCATCACACCTGAAAGGCTGAATGAACTGATTGAGATTGTCAAATCAAATAAACATGATGCTGTGGTGCTCTCTGCGGCTCACAGGGCAGATGAAAAAGCAGCAGGGCATATTATTATGTCTGTGAAAGAAAATGCGTCCTATGAAGCTCTGGAAGCGAAACAGGCGGCAGGCAAAATTGAGAGGATTGCTCTCGGACGCAGTGATTTTTATGGGACACGGCGGTTGTTCTTTCATTACCTGGACACTGCATTGAGCGAGATATACAACCTGTAAGAGTGGTACTAAAATGGTACTAAAAAATCATGCAGACAAAAAAATTAGAGAAAATCAGCGTGGAAAAGCCTATAAAACCAATGGAAAATAGGGTAAAAATGAGGGCAAAGGGCTTTGAGCGTTGTGTGGCTACTATCATTGAGTAAATAGAATTCTTGCGAATTCATTAGTAAAAAGCTAGATTTTAAGGGGCTTTCCGAGAAATTGGAAAGCCCTTTTTGAAATTTTGCTACAGCAAAAAAGTGCAAAGCGGTGACAAAATGGTGCCAAGACGAAATAAAGAAATAAAGATGGAATTAGATTTATCAAATAGCTTGCGGAATTGAAAAAAAATGGGTATAATTAACTAGAATAGACATAGAAAGGAGAAAAGATATGGCATATATTTCTTCATTTACATATTGTGATAGTATTCAAATGGAAATGACACCACAAGGTCCAAGAAATCAGATTGTAAACCCTTTGCAAGTTTTAGCGCCGATTGCGATACCGGGAAATTATTCTTTTGCGATTGCTTGCAATGTTGCAGGATTTGATGTTGAGGAAGAAAATAGTGTACGAATACAGTTTGTGTCATCTAGTAATCAAATACTAAATGATACAGGTGATATTAAGTTTCAAATACCAATTGACCAAATCAAATTAGATAAACCTAGTGTTATGCAGTTTAATTTAGATATGAGAAATTTGATATTACATGAGGTGGGTTTATATTCGACTAAGGTATTTGTAAATGGTGAGCAAATAGGTGAGTATAAGATACAAGTGATAGTAGGTGATAGGATATGATGGCAGTGAATCAAATGGCTAATATAAGCATTAATAGGGTATATAGTACATTTGCAGGTGGTGTTTTAGCAACATCCATAATTATTATGGGAAATGGAGCAGTTACTTTAGGGCATAACTCTGATTGCTTAGGACAAATAGTCAGTCATTTTAATGAGAAAACAAATATATATACATCATTTTCTTCTAATCCTTGCATATCCTTTAATGTACCTGGATATAGTAATAATAAAAGTGTTATTTCAGGTGTTGATAAAGTGACAGTAAATGAAGAAAAATTACAAAATATAAAGAAATTAGAAACAATTGCTATGTTGCAAGACAATTGGAATGCAAATGGTGCAAAGGCATTTTCAGCTAATTTAATTTCGAAAGTACGAAATATAATTGTATTTTTGGAAATTCAACCAGAGGTGTTTCCGACAGCATGTGAGTCTTTACAGTTAGAATATGACAAACAAGATGGCTCACATATGGAAATTGAATTAACAGAAAGTGATAATGCAGAGATTTTTGTAGTTGATAGTATGGGATGTGAAAGTATTAGAACTATTCAGGCGAGTATTGAAGTAATAAATAAGGCGGTGAGTGATTTTTATGGATAATACATTTGATGATAAAGAAAAATTGTATCGTGCTGTATATCCCCCATCTCATCCGGGATTGTTTTGGAAAAAAGATGGAAGAATTTCTCCATCAGCGTTTGCAGATCCCAAAGGATTATCAGTTGAAAGAGGTTACTATCGAAAATCTGAAGAAATAGTTGAGAAAATGAAAAAGATATTTTCAGGGTGCATAGTTTCTTTAAGTGTACGCAATTGCCGAGATGTGGATGCAGTAGTAAAGTATTTGCCATCTAAAGATAATAGCTACCATTCGGAAGTGCATGGCAGTGATGATGTTGTTTTATTAAGTAAGAGTCAGAGATTTCATTTAGCAGAAGTTGCAAATGAAGAATATATGGAAGAATGAAAGGGTATGTTAGAGTTTTAATACATACTCTTTTATTTTTACCATCCCTTGATTTGTTTTACCTGTTCTGCCCGTTCATTCCGTTTTTCTGTATCGGATGGAGGTTCCGGCAGTGTTTCCATATCGTCATAGGGATTGTCCTTGCATATGGAATTGATAGGAATATCTGCCGATGAGAGAATTTTTCCGATTGTTCCAGAAGCGGTGCAGCATGTGATTAAAAGTTATGCAGATAAGGCAGGAGTGAAAAAGATACGTGTTCATGATGTCAGGCATTCCCATTGTGCGTATTTGATTTACAGAGGAGTGCAGCCCATGATTATTAAGAAACGGCTGGGGCATAAGGATATAAAGATTACACGGAAGCATTTTATTCCTGCGTGCAATGAGCTTGAGTTCGAAGAATCCTGCAGAATGTTGCGAGAGCCAAGTACATACGGGGATTGCATTGCGAGAGGAAACAGGCAGAATGGATGTGTAGTAGGGTACATTTGCAGAGACGGTGGACGATATTGGGGCCAGGGTTGGGATGTCTCCGACAAGCAAAGCGCACGCTTTAGGGCGAGAGTGTTGTTCGAAATATCCCAAAAGGATATTCCGAACAATTGCTTGCCGCTTCCATACAAATAGGCTATAATGAAAAGTGCTAAATGGAAATAGTGGGAAAGCGATAATGCATGTACATAGAGAGGAATGAAGAATGCCCACATTAGATTGGATTGGAAAAGATAAAGTAATAAATCACCATATGGATGTACCTTATCGTGTGTTGAATCGTGTGTACAGCTATGATTTGAATGGTCGGCATAGTGAAGATAATGGAAGCAAAAATAAAATTATTCATGGAGATAATTTGGAGGCATTGAAATCCTTAGGAATTGTCGGAAAATAACTGCTGCAATTGCTTCAGGCAAAAGCCCGGAAATACAATAAAAATTGCCATAAACTTGCAGCAGTTATTTGTAGACAATTCCTTACTGCCGGAATACGCGGGAAGAATCAAGTGCATTTATATTGATCCGCCATATAATACAGGAAATGAGAATTGGATTTATAATGATAATGTCAATGACCCTAAAATAAAGAAATGGTTGGGAGAAGTTGTAGGAAAAGAGGGAGAGGATTTGTCCCGTCATGATAAGTGGCTTTGCATGATGTACCCAAGGTTGCGGTTGCTTCATAAACTGCTGGCAAAGGACGGAGCTATTTTTATCAGTATTGATGACAATGAACTATATAGTTTGAAAATGGTTTGTGATGAAATCTTTGGGAGAAACTGTTTTGTGGCTGATATATCGTGGCAGAGGACTTATTCTACCCGAAATGATTCCAAGGGAATTGTCAGTGAAGTAGAGCATATTCTTGTTTATAGCGGGCAACCCGGGTGGAATCCTAAAAAGTTGCCCAGAACAGAAGAGATGGATTCAAAGTATAAAAATCCGGATCATGATATCGCTATGTGGCGATCCGATAATGCCTATGCGCCAGGAGCGGCAACGCATCAGGGGATGGTATACGCAATACAGCATCCTTTTACAGGGGAGCTGTTGTATCCGAGTAATGGTTCGTGTTGGCGGTATCAACAAGATACTATGCTGGAAATCATGCGTGGCTGGTGTGAGTATGAATTAAAAGAGATTGATGACGCAGAGAGAAGAGCCGCTATTTGTGGAGTCCCAGAAACAGAAGTCCGACAAGGCGTACAGGCGATTGTGTTATCAGAACCTTTAGAGATTTCTTCTATTAAAGCTAAAATGGTATATGATAAAGGCCCCTGGCCACGTTTTTTCTTTTCAAAGGGTGGAAAGGGCGGCATTGCGCGAAAAACTTATCTGGAGAGTGTTGGAGGGAAACCGCCTACAAATTACTGGAGTTATGAAAATGTAGGGCATACGGACGAAGCTGCCAAGACATTAAGGGCGATTTTTAATGGCAGGGCAGCATTTGAAACACCGAAACCGTACCGCCTGGTAGAACGTATTTTGCAAATTGCTGCAGATGAGAACAGCATCATATTGGATTCCTTTGCGGGCTCTGGCACCACGGCTCATGCTGTCCTTAATATGAATAAAGCAGATGGCGGTAACCGCAGATTTATTTTGATTGAGATGCAAGATTACGCGGACAGCATTACAGCAGAACGTGTGAAAAGAGTAATTCATGGATACGGTGAAGGAAAAAGCGCTGTGGAAGGGACAGGCGGCGATTTTTGCTTTTATGAATTAGGTGAGCGGCTGATGCTTGAAAATGGTGCTCTCAATCCTGACATGGACGTTCAAAATATCAGAAATTACATATGGTATACAGAAACGAAGAAGTCCCTGCCGGATATAGAGCTGGATGATAATAAATATTTTTTGGCAGTAGATGGAGACATCGCTTATTATTTCTGTTATGGAAAAGATTCGGTTACGACCTTGGACAGGACTTTTTTGAGAGCAATTAGGACAAAGGCGGAAAGATATATTATTTATGCTGATCAGTGCGCAATTTCAGACAAGGAACTGCAGAAGCATAATATCACTTTTAAGAAGATACCGAGGGATATCGTTAGTTTGTAGTTGTATTTTGGACAAACGTACTTGGAGGTACTGAATGGAACTGAAAATTTACCAGAAGAAAGTCATGGGAGATTTAGAGCGGTTTTTAACCTTGCTGACGGAAAAGCAAAATATAAAGTTGGCTTATAGCATCCTATGGGAAGAAAAAGGGATTGAAGTCAGCATGTTCGAGACACCCGGCACTATCCCATATTACAAAACAACACTTCCAGGTGTTCCACAGGTATGTATCAAGGTTCCCACAGGCGGCGGCAAGACGTTTCTGGCGGCAAATGCCATAAAACCTATTTTTGATTCCATGCCGGGTCATCACCCCAAGGCGGTTGTCTGGCTTGTGCCTTCGGATGCCATACTGAATCAGACAATAAACACATTGCAGGACAGCAATCATTTCTATAGACAGAAAATAAATACAGACTTTTCCGGTGCGGTGGAAGTATATACAAAAGAGCAGCTTATGAATGGACAGAACTTTAATCCTACTGCGGTGATGGAACACTTGTCTATTTTTGTGCTGAGCTATGATTCTTTTCGGACGAGTAAGAAAGATGGCAGAAAATCCTTTCAGGAAAACGGCAATTTAGGTTCTTTCAGCAAATACCCTGTGAATAAGATCGACTTGCTGGAGGGAATAGATGAAACAGCATTAATCCAGGTGATTCGCCAGTTGAATCCGGTTGTTGTTGTAGACGAAAGCCACCATGCCACATCTACGCTGAGTATTGAAATGTTGAAGAACTTTAATCCATCCTTTGTGCTGGATTTGACGGCGACACCGAAGCGGGGCAGTAATATTATATCTTTTGTGGACGCAAGACAGCTGAAAAAAGAAGAGATGGTTAAGCTGCCTGTTATTGTATACAATAGAAAAAGTCAGGGGGATGTACTGCTGACAGCTATCAGCCTGCGGAAACGGCTGGAGAACGAGGCGAAGCGGCTGGAGGATATGGGCGGAAAGTATATCCGTCCCATTGTGTTGTTCCAAGCCGAGGCGAACATAAGTGAGAGTAGCACTACCTATGAGAAAATAAAAAGAGAATTAGTGGAGATGGGAATCCCGGAGGAAGAGATTGCGATTAAGACTGCGGATAAGGACGATATCAGGAATCAGGATCTGATGTCAAGAGCGTGTCCTATCCGATACATTGTGACCGTGAATGCGTTGAAGGAGGGCTGGGACTGTCCATTTGCCTATATTTTGGCTACCATAGCGAATCGAAGTTCCGTCGTTGATGTGGAGCAGATTATAGGAAGAATTCTTCGGCTGCCCAATACAAAGAAAAGTGAAAGCGCAGTATTAAATTTGTCCTATGTCATTACTTCTTCAGCAGATTTCTTTGCCACATGCAATAAGGTTGTGGATGGATTGAAGGTTGCCGGATTCAGCGATAAGGATTATCGGGCAGAAGATTCTTCTATAGCAGAGGAAACCTCGGAAACTCTACAGATGGAGCCGGAGCAGTTAACATTTTCCATAGAAGAGACGCAAATTGAGCCAGAACATGACAAGGAATCGGAACAGACAGCAACTCCAGCAGAGGGCTCTCTTCTTTATACAGATATATTAAAGGATCAGATTACCCATGCGCTGTGTGAGGACACAGTTTTTGAAGCGGGCAATAAAGGGTCTGATTCCGGAATTTCTTCCGAGGTGGATAGTATTCTCCAGACAGCTGAAAAAGAGGATAGAGCCTGTTGGGAAGATATTGCCGCAAATGAAAAGGATTCCATGGAGGATATTCCGCCAGAGGTGAGAGATACAATGAAAACTTATCCAATCAGGGCAGAGTTTAGGGACGAGGTGTTTGCCCTCAGGCTGCCCCAGTTTGCGTTACCTGACGCGCCGAGTCTGTTTAGTACGGAAGAATATTGTCTGTTGCAGAAAGAAGACTTGTATGTCGGTTTCACACTCTTAGACAAAGACACAAAGATTGATTTCTCCATGCTGGACGTGGAGATGGCCCGGGTGGATATAGAAGAAAGGCATTCTATAGAAGAAAGGCATTCTATAGAAGAGGGGCATTCTGTGGAGGAAGGCGAGAATGTTAATCCCAAGGCATGGCAGCTGCAAGGGTTTGACAGCGCCTATATGAAGGAGTGGTTTGATGCCCAACCCTCGGAGAAAAAAAGGAGAATCTGCAAGGATAAGATAATAAAACGTATTTCCAGGATTAATGCGGTGAATGATGCAGAATTGGACGAATATGTTTCCAGAATCATGCAGAATATGACGGAGGATCAACTGACGGATTTGGAGCAGTCGCATTATTTATATACGCAGAAAATATATGATAAGGTGAGGCAATTACTGAATGTCCATGCGAAGGATACATTCTATAAATGGATTGAGCAGGACATGATTTTATGTAGGCCATTGTATTCTTTTCCTGCTGGTATTACAGCTGCAAAGGTGAATGATGTCATACCAAAGTCTCTGTATACAGCGGAGGAGGACGTGAATGGGTATGAGAGCAGGGTTGCATGGGAATTATCTGCCTTGTCCAATATCAGATGGTGGCACAGGAATATATCCAGAAGAGGCTTTGCCATAAATGGGGCTGTAACAGCGTATCCTGACTTAATCGTTATGACTGAAAGCGGAAAGCTGCTTTTGGTGGAAACAAAAGGGGATCACTTAAAGAATGATGAGTCAAAGGAAAAGGCAGAAATAGGTGCGACCTGGGCGGCAAAGGCTTCTCAACTGGGCAGGATATATAAGTATTTTATGGTATATGAGACGAAGAAGCCGGAGTATGCAGGGGCGTACTCGCATGAGAGATTTATGGAGATTGTGAGAGGGTTGTAGAATTTGAGTTGGCGGTAGGAATTCAATGGAATAACTTAAGGGGAGACAATTGATATGTATTTAAAAAGCTTTCAAATGAAAAATTTTAGGAAATATCGGGAAGAGAATAATGTTGTTATGTTTGTAAACTCTGAGGGTATTCGAGGGAAAAAGGCTGCGGCGGAAGCAGAGGAGAACAAAGACAAGCCTCAAATTGATGTGGCATCGGCAACTACATTAATTGTGGGAAAAAATAATGCCGGCAAAACTTCCATCATTCATGCTCTTATGAAAATAATAAAAAATAACGAAACAGAAGGTCTTCAAGTCAGTGATTTTAACTTTCATTACTTGAAAGAATGCTTTCATAAATATCAGGCAGCTTATAAGGAAACTCAAAAAACGGGAGCAGAAATGGTAATTGAGCCTCCGTTCATGGAATTTATTATGACAATTGCATTTGAAAAGGATAGCGATGACTTACTCACAAATTTGATTCCTTTTATGCTCCTTAAAGATATTGACGAAGATAAATTGGACATTATATTGCGGTATGAGGTAACAGAAAAAGGGGAGTTTTGCGATGCAATGAAAACGGCCCTGGGGAAAATAGATGAAAAGAGAAAAAACGCTGCAAAAGATAAAGAATTTGATAATGGAAAAGCATTTCATATTTTGCTAAGAGAATTGGAAAAAGTACGTTTTCAGATAAAATATTATCGGATGCATAGGGAAGAGGACAAGACAGAGCAGCAATTAGAAGAGGTAAATGACAAGTTTAAATTATCCAACGTAATGGATATAAAGTATATACAGGCGAATAATGTAAAAAAGGATGTGGAATTGTCTGAGGCATTTAATAAAATCATTTCTTATAGATATGAGAAGATTGTATCAGATAAAAAGAAAGTATTAGATGAGAAGATAGATGCCATAAATGATAACCTGACTGAAAGTATCAAAACACATCATTCGAAAGATATTAATAATGCTATTGGTAAAATAGTAACCTCTGACATAATGGAAGTGGATCTGAGTTCAAATATAACCGAGGAGAAGCTGGTCAGAAATCTATTGAGTTATGCATATGTAGAAAAAGGAATGAATATTCCAGAAGGGCAATTTGGCCTAGGGTATACACATTTAGTAAAAATAGTCGCGGAATTAATAGACTATATGGAACATTATCCCGATGAAAAACATAACAGTAAGATTAATTTAATTGCAATTGAAGAACCAGAAGCTTTTATGCATCCTCAGATGCAGGAGCTATTTATTAAAAATATCAATGATGCCTTACAGGTTTTGGTTAGTACAAGGGATAAGAAATTGAATAGCCAGTTGTTTATTACAACACATTCATCACATATTTTGAACAGTAAAATTCATATGGGTAATTCGCTCAATGATATATGCTATGTATACGAGGAAAGCGGATGTGCCCATACCCAAAATCTTGATAATGATTCTGTTATGCCCGATACAGAAGATGAAAAAGACAGAGATAAAGATTTTAAATTTCTGAAAAAGCATATAAAGTATAAGGTGTCGGAATTGTTTTTTGCCGATGCTGTAATTTTGGTGGAAGGTTTTGCGGAAGAGACGATTCTGCCTTTTTACCTGGAACAGGAACCCCAACTGAATAAACGATATATATCTATATTTGGCATTAATGGTGCGCATGCGTTCCTGTACAAAAATCTTTTAGAAAGATTAGGAATTCCGGCATTGATTGTAACTGATCTTGATATAGTCCGCAAATCAAGTGATGATGAAGAAAAAACGAAAGAATTTGCTCAAATTATGGATTTAAAGGGCCAAGTGACAACAAATAGAACGATAAAATATTTTAATGGTAATTCTGATGATTTGTCAGGGTTGACCCCCTTTATTGAGAAAGGCAATATTTATATTACATATCAATGGAAAATTGGGGAGTATTTTCCTACAAGCTTTGAAGAGGCATTTATTCTTACGAATGCAGATAATGAGGTTCTAAACGCTATTTTGAAGGATATTAAGAAGGGAACTTATCAGCAGATTGTGGTAAAAAATGGAATTCCCGATTATGAACAGAATAGACAAAGATCTTATGAATGGCAAGTGAAATTATCGAATGCAAAGGGCGAATTTGCAAGTAAACTATTATATGCATTAGTTACGGAGCCAGAGGGTAAGCGGCCTAAATTACCAAAGTATATCGAACAAGGCTTGGAATGGTTGAGTAAAAAATTAGGATAGGGGAATTTATATGGGGCTAAATAATATAGATCCGGCAAAAAGGAAACAGGAAGATGAGATTGCAAAAGAACTTTTTTCGCATATAGATAAAAAGCAAAGTTTAGTATTTAATGCGGGAGCCGGAGCGGGAAAAACATATGCATTAATAGAATCCCTTCGGTATGTTATAAAAAGGTATGGGAAAATACTGGAAGAGAACAATCAACAAATTATGTGTATCACTTATACAAATGTTGCTGCTAAACATATAAAAGACCAGCTTGGAAATTCCAGGCGGGTTGTAGTGTCAACTATTCATGAAAGGTTATGGCAACTGATAGCGCCTTATCAAGAACAGCTATTGCTCATACATAAGGAGAAAGTGGAGGCAGAACTAAAAAAGGATCTCTTTACATTAGAAGAAGACATAGAGAGTGAGAAAATTTTTAAGGTTTATAGAGAATTATCGGAGGATGACAGGAGGATATTTGATGAGACTGTATGGGAACGCAAGGAAGAATTTTACCAAGGGTATGATTTAAATGCGGCATCATTTAGAAACTTTTATAAAACATATATACCGGACTATAAGCATTTGATGAGTAATGTAGGATATTTTAAAAGAATTGTTACTAAGATATATGCAATAAGGCAGAATAGAGAATGTCTTGCAAAGATGAATTCAAAGGAATTCGGGTATAGAAAGGTTGAATATAATGCCAGATATAATCAAGACAGACTATACAGAATGAGGATAAGCCATGATACATTGCTTGAATACGGTGAAAAAATGGTGGTGCAATATCCAGGTCTTCAACAGATTATCATTGATAAATACCCATATATTTTTATTGATGAATATCAAGATACTGCTGAAGAGGTAGTAAAAATCATGGCGGTACTGGAAAATCGGGGAAAAGAGATAGGGCATACGGCTTTTATAGGATATTATGGAGATTCTGTACAAAGTATTTATGATTATGGGGTTGGGGAGAGAATTTTGGAAAAGCATCCCGGACTTAAGGAAGTTTACAAGCCATTCAACCGACGTTCTTATGAGGAAATCATTACCGTAGCAAATAAAATCAGATTGGATGGACTGCGACAGGAGTCTATCTTTGCGGACTGCAAGGGTGGAAAAGTTGAATACTGCGCTGGATATAGTTTTGATGCTGTGTTGGAAAAATGTATAAAAGAATGGAAAAATGAGGCGGACAGAAAGATACATTGTTTTTTTCTCAAAAATGAAGAGGTAGCAGAGAAGGTTGGGATTTCGGATATATATAATGTATTTAAGGGAGCTAAAGCATATACCACGGGATTAAATTATAAGCAGTTGAATACAGAACTGCTATCAAATGACAGGGAGAAACTGGGGAGGACGGCGGCTTTTCTATATCGTATACTTAAGTTGTATACGGATATCCGGGAAGAGGAAACACCAGTCGAAGAAATATTGTATGGAGACATAACGAAATACGTCAATCTGAATATTCAGAAACTGAAAGACATAAAACAGCAATTGATGGGGATAAGGGGGAATACATTAGGAGATATAATAAATAAGATATGCGAGTGTTATGTTCATGGAGATGTGAATGTCAAGATGATAATAGAGGCAGTATTAGATATTGAAAAAGTCACTTATCCCTATATTATTGCTTTTCTGGTGCAGGCATTGGATTCAAATCATGTGCAGGAGGAAGATGGGGAAACAAAAATTGAAGATATGAATTTAGATAGGGTCAAGCAGCTACTGGCTATAGATATAAAAGTGTTTGAAAAATGGTTTTATTATGTCGAAAGAAAAGAGCAGGATGAAATAGTATATCATACTTATCATGGAACAAAGGGATTGGAATTTGAAAATGTGTTGATCGTGATAGAGGATGGGTTTGGCTCAAGTGCAGAGGACAGAGTCTTTATAAAAAAATTTTTAGAGAATTATGATTCGCTGAACGAGAAGATGCCGATAGGAGAATATAAGAAAGCTAGAAATCTTTTATATGTTGCGGTGACAAGGGCAATAAAAAACTTGAGAGTGATTTATGAGGGAGAATCAGGAATAGTGGAAGATATTTTGGCAAAAATTTTTATATAGTCTGTTTTTTGAGGAAAATGCCATTATGTCATTATCCTGAAAATGTGCAGGAGTTTGTGTTGAGTATTCCATAATCTGCTTATACTGGTTTTGTATTGGCATCTGACTATTTGGAAGCTGTTGGCAAGCCCCATTTTTCGGAGATCCAGAATCTGGCAAAAAAGGATGAAAACGGCAACATAGTAGGCATCTGGGGCGCAATGTCCGATTCCTCCCGCTCCTTCCTGCCCTGGGAGGAGGGTTTCAGCAAGGGGCTGTATCTGGCCGGAGTGGAATGCGCGGACTACGCCCAGCCGCCGAAGGGCTGGACGAAGTGGGTCATTCCGGGCTACGAGTATCTCTACGTGGAACGCGACAGCGAAAATACCTTCCCGGAAATGCTCGCTTATCTGGAGGCGAACGCAATCTCCCTGGCAGGAGCCGTGCATGATTTCACCTGCCCTGAGACAGGGAAGCAGTATATGTTCTTCCCGATCCGCAGGCTTTAAGGGCTTCGAATTCCTCGGCGATGCCAATGCCGGAGGCCTGAATGGTCGGCACAGGGATGATTTCCATTGTGAGATTTGGCTGTCTGTGGAAGAGAGGGAAAGGTATCTGCCGGTGGGCTATCTGTCTGCCGGTCATACCTGCCACTTCCCGTAATTTTTGAAGAATTCCGGAAAGCCGTCCTCCACCGCCACTTGGTCTGTCCGCGCTTCCCCCAGGTCATAAAAATATTTCCTGGTTTTCAGATCCAGGGAAAGGCTGTCCAGGGGGAAGCCCTGGTGGCGGATTCGGGAATGGGGCACTGCGGTGATCAGAAAGTACTCGCTGGCCAGGCTTTCCTCCATGGACTCATAGATATGCTCCGAATCCATCGCCAGGCAGATGGCATTCCGATATCTGGCTTTTAGATTACCGTATTTTTTCGCCAGAGAGCCGTAATAGTCCAGCATTTCCTGATCCGTAAGGCATCTGCCCTGCACCGTCCGCACATGGACGCCGGGCTGAAGCTCCTGGGGCAATCCCTCAAAATACAGGCCGGAATCACAGGAAAATACCGGAATGCCGAAAAAATCATAATAGGCCAGGGCTTTCTGTCTCGCGTTCTCCAAAGGCGAATTCCCGTCCTCCGGCACCTTTGGCGCTTTCCGATCCATATCGCCCAGCCCCAGTATCTCCAAATCCAGGTCAGCCAGCCTGCGTCTCATGGATTCCAGTTTTGCCGGATTGCCTGTTCCGTACAGCAGTTTCATTGATTATTCCTCCTGTTCCTGTTTCTGTCTCCGGGATTTCGCTCTGAGAATGTATTTCTATAAGAATCGTAACCGATTATACACTATCTCTCCGGAATTTTCAAGACGGCTGCCTGGGCGGTGCGTCCCTGGGGAAACCACAGACGGTCGGCCCGGGCGGTGCGCCCTTGGGGGAATCGCAGACGGGCGGTCTGGCGGATTACAGATTCGAAAGCTGCAAGAAGAGAGACAAGCTATTTGGAAAAATACAGACTTTTTTGAAATATAAACTTTTTGAGATATTTGTGAGGTGCGCCAATGAACAGAACGAACCTGCAATTCGACAATCATGATGACAGAATCAGATATTATGAGCTGCTGCTTGAGCAGAATCTGGACAATCTTCCCTGCCTTCCCCTCCCTGACGGTTACCGCTTTGTCTTCTGTCAGCCGGGGGACAGGGACGCCTGAATCGATATCGAAACATCCGCCAGGGAATTCACCGCCTATGGGCAGGGTCTGGAATCCTGGAACAAATATTACGGCGGACGGGAAGATACCCTGCCCGGCCGAATGGTGTTCATCGAAACCGCGGACGGGGAGAAGGCGGCCACTGCCACGGCATATCACGACATAACCGGCCGCGACAAGTCAGGCTCCGGCTGGCTCCACTGGGTGGCCGTCCGCAGGGAGCGCCAGGGAAAGGGCCTGGCAAAGCCCCTGATCCTCCATGTGCTGGGAATCATGCGGAATCTGGGCCATACCCATGCCAAGATTCCCACCCAGACCACCACCTGGCTATCCTCCTATACTTGCGAAATTTTCGCGCAGAAGCTCCCGATGGCTGGACAAAGTGGGTCATTCCCGGGTATGAATATATTTGTGTAGAACGCGAAAATGAGGATACTTTTCCAAATGTAATCGAGTACATGAAGGATAACGGAATTCCTTTGGTCGGTGCCGTTCACGATTTCACCTGTCCGCAGACAGGGAAGAATTCTAGGTATTTTCCTATCAGGAAGTTATAAAGAATTTCCCGTTTATCGCTAAGCGGCGGTAAGAAATGGGAACCGCAATTCTTTGAAAAGCAAGGGGCTGCGGTTCCTTTTTTGCGCCTTTAGACATGTACAAATAAGAGGGTTGACTTCTGAGAAGGATAGGAAATACAAAAAGGCAGCCAGAATTTTTGGGGATTATTTACAAAATTTTCATAAAAAGATTGATGATTTTCTCGTCTCAGTGTATTATGGAAAGAGGTGGAGCGGCTCCCGGCGGCTTTGCGGCAGCGCAGCGCGGGAGGGAGCTTTGCGGAAAATAATGAGCGGAGGATTCGGCATGAAGCAGGCCAGGGCCACAGCGGCGGTAAGGAATCGTCTGCAAATAGCTGACGCGAGTTTATAGCCGTTTTCCTTGTATTTCCGGGCTTTCTTCTAAAGAAGCTGCATCAGTTATTTTCCGACAATTCCTAAACGATTTCAAGAAATGGATGAAAGCGTACATGGACTGATTCCGTGAGGTTTCCCGGACATATCCGGCAGGCTTTTACGGGAATCCGGAAGTTTCATTTGTGAGGTTTGGAAAGGAGTGTAGATTCATATGGCATATACAATGCTGAGGAACAAGGCCGTATCCAGGAATGATACAAAGAACAGCCTGGAACAGGCGGCGCTGGCATTTATAAGGGAGGATTGTGAGGGGCTTCGCTTTGACGCCCATAAAGCTACGGATATCCGTGACGGGAATCTTGATTTTGAGGGCACCAGCCTGAAGGCCAACCAGATTCCCTACAATATGGAAAAAGACATTGACAGACTTTGTCTGGAAAATGCGGTGGACAGATTCCTGAAGTCCGGAAGAAAGGAGGACGCCTTCGACGTCTATTTCTGCTATCTGGAGATGTTCGTGGGGGATTATGAGAAGACGAGAAGGATGATCGAACTCCTCTCGGAATTTGAAGCCAACGGCAGCGGCCTTTTGATGAAGCACAGGGACCACTATTCCCACTCCGTGTATGTCTTTACCCTGGGGCTGGCCATCTATGAATCCAATGCCTTCTTTCAGGAGACCTATCGGAAGTTCTATGACCTGAAGGACAGACAGAAGGCAGCCTGTCATTTTCTGCAGTATTGGGGGCTGGCGTCGCTCTTCCATGACATCGGCTATCCTTTTGAGCTGCCCTTTGAACAGGTGGCTTCCTATTTTGAAGTGGACGGGGACAAGCGGGAGGAAAGACCTTTTGTGGCATATCACGGCCTGGATTCGTTCATTGCCATAGACGAGGAGGTCAGGGCCTCCCTGAAAGAGGTGATAAGCGGAAGGGACTTTGCCGACACAAACGAGCTGTACGCGTACCTTTTGGCGGACAGGCTGGCTGCCACCTATGGGTTCACGGAAAGCCAGATGCTGGAATACCTGACCGAAAAGCCCACAAGGCCGGACAAGTTCAACCATTACATGGATCACGCCTATTTCAGCGCGTCGGTGCTGTTCAAGAAGCTGTTCGGAGAGATGAAGTGTACGCTGAACCGGGAATCCCTGGACGCCTTGACGGCAATCCTCATGCACAACAGCCTGTATAAATTCTGCATCGCCCATTACAAGAGCGAAAGGAACATACGGTTCCAGGCAAAGTTCCATCCCCTGGCCTTTATGCTCATGCTCTGCGATGAACTGCAGTGCTGGGACAGGACGGCATATGGGAGGAACTCGAAGAAGGAGCTGCATCCCATGGGATGTATCTTTGATTTCTCCGACAACAAAGTGAAGGCCGTCTATCTGTTTGACGAGAAGGAAATGGCGAAAATCAACGGATTCAAGGACGCTTACATTGAATGGCTCCAGGAGCGGCCCCAGGAGAAAGCGCCGGCGTTAAAGGCATACTCCGCAATGTACATCAGGCAAAAGGGGATGTCCGGTTTCCAGGAGGACATTGAGCGGATCGTGGATCTGACGGAGATGAAGCTTACGGTGGAAACGGGGTTGGCAGCCAATAGCAGGGGGGCGGACAGAGGTTATCTGTCTGACAGCAATTTCATAAATCTGTACAATTTCGCCGTCATTTTGAATGGCAGGTGGGACAACGCTCAGTGGAAGCAGGCCAAGAAGGCCGGGCAGGAAGAGAAGTTCCTGGCAGATGAGGAAGCGATGGAGAAGTTCCTGGAGTCCTTCAAGGGGCTATCCCTGGAGTATAAATTGTACAACATCAATCAGGCGAAAGCATTTGCGGGGCATATGGCTAAGATCGGCTGTTTTTATACCGATAAGCCTGTGGACTTTGAACTGGTGGAGGGCTTCAGCGCCGAGGACCTGGTGAAAATAGGGGTGCTGGAGCATCAGAGATGGCTGCAGGATCATTATGCCATGGGCTGGATATACGGCACACCGAAGAAGGAAGAACGGGATTTCCTCAGGCAGCATAAAGACATGGTTCCGGAGTTCGGGGAAGGGCAGGCCAATGTTTCGGCCGAGGTGGCGAAGGAGAACTATGAAAGGCTTGATCTGGCAGAGCAGAACAAGGACACCGAGCCCATGGAGTGCATGCTTGCCATGCTTAAGATGTTCGACGGAATCAGGATATACAGATTGTATGAAAGTTAAGAGGGGGATGTGCGATGACACCGGAGGAGAACAGAAGAAGATCTGTGGATGAACACGTCAGGTACATTAAGAATCATTTATGTGATAAGGACAGCAACAAACCATACGTGTTCATCAGTTATAAGAGTGACGACTGGGAAACAGTCCTCCATGACATTGTTTACAGGCTTTTGAAAGAGCATGGCCTTAATGTGTATTTTGACGGCAGCTTTGATACCCATAATGATTTGTGGATTTCACAGTTCCCCGAAAACATGGAGAATTATAACTGCAAGGGGGTCATAGCGTTTGTCGATGACAAATATGCCACAAGTTATGCAACGCTGCTGGAATTGATGTACAGCCAGACGCAGCAGGCAGGGAAAAAGGTAGTACAGGTAAATCTGGACAAGCTCACGGCCATGGATGGCGCCGAGGGGGAGATCAATACAGGGCTGGGGGTAAAGAACTATGAAGACGGCACTGTCAACCTGAATGCCGGCACGGAAAAGAGCCTGTTTGACGAGACGTTCGAAGAGCTGGTGGATATAGGGGTATTCAAGGAGGCGCGCCATTGGTATAAGCGGGACAGGCCCTTTACAAAGAAAAGGTGCAGCAATCTTGTAAAGAATCTGCTTGCCCATCTTAAAATCAATGAAAATTATTATAATGGGCCTGACGGCGATTTAGAGGGAATCGTCGGTTCCATCCAGGACGCCCTGGGCAAAGAGGTCTTCCATAGGGAAAAGCCCGATATCGTTATAGAGAAGGAAACGGTGGTTGTCAGGTTCCGGAATGACGAGCAGGTGCAGGAATTTGAGATAGAAAAAGGCCGGAAACTGGAGGAGCCCGCCGAACCGAAGAAAGACGGGAAGGTCTTCAGGGGATGGCATGAATTGATTCCGGATGTGGACGGGGGGCGGAAATGGGATTTCCGAAAGGATGTGGTGGGTTCTGACATGGAACTGCTTGCCCGGTGGGAACCTGTCGTGTCCAAACCCGACAGCGGAACCATATCCCTGACGGATTTCCTGGCAAAATATGGCAACAATACTTTCAAAAAGGATACCTTTGCGAAATTCAGGCTGGTGGGGGCAGAAGGGTATGAAAGATACGGCACGGAATTCTGCGATTCCGCCTTCGATCTGGCTTGGGGATTCGTCATGAAGCTCCTCGCCGAAAGGGGGATGGATTTCATCCGGGAGGTGAATGAGAGGCACCCGGGGCTGAAGAATCCGGTGTTCATCAGCCAGGACATTTACGATAGGCGGGAGGATCAGAATAAATACAGGAAGATTGAAGCGGAAGGCGTGGAAGGGTATTACATGTACCGCCATTACGGGCAGTACCAGTGGATTGACGCGGTGCTGAAGCCCAGGCTGCTGGAGTTCGGGCTTCCCATAGACCGGTTCTCCTTTGCGTATACGTCAGAGGAGGGTGCCGGCGGGAGCGGGCAGAAGGAAGTTCCGGGAACGGATCTGACCGAAACTGCCGGATCCAACGAAGCTGCCAAAAGGAAAGGCGGTACGGAGAAACCGGTAGACCAGGGAAAAGATGGAGAAGACATAGATGTAGTGCAAATGGGCGGCAGAATCACAGGCCCAGTGACCCTCTCCGGGGGAGGACCTGTGGAAAAGATAAGCGGCAGGCATCGGCTGTCGGCCTTTTTGGAAGAATACAATAACAAGAAATTCCAGTCGAAATCATGCAGCCACATCAGCCTGATCGGCGTGAATGGCTGCGAGCGGTATTCCCTGGAGAGGGACGGGGACGGCAAGGCCTTTGGGACAGCGCGGCAGCTGGTGTTCTGTTTTGCCATGAGCCGGATTGATGAGATGGGGATGGCGTATATTGAGCGGGTGAACGGGGACGGAAATATGAAAAATCCCATTTTCATCACACAGGAGGAGCATCAGGCCCGGAAGGAAAGAAAGGAGAGCGTCACCTATACGGCAGTGACCTCCCAGGCGGTCAGCGGCTACAGCATGTGCACCCATTATTCGGAGTACGATTGGCTGAAGAATTCCCTGACGAAGCAGCTGAAGGCATTGGGGCTGTCCCAGGAGGATTTTTATCTGGAATTTGAGTAAGGGGGAAAGAGTTGGTTACCTATTCTGAGCTTGAAAGACTGATCACGGATGCCAGGTTCCAGAACCTGAAATTCCGCCAGGAGAAGACGAATGTCTTCACCATCGTAGGGCAGACCCACACGGAGCACTGGCACAGCTCCTTTATGGCATGGCTCCTGGACGCCCATTCCTCCCTTCGGCTGGGACATTTTCCCCTGGCGAGGCTGCTGAACATCTATATGATCAAGAATCCTCAGTGCGGCTTCACGCTCAGGGACATCTATCGGTGGAATCTGGATAACGTGAAATTCTGCACGGAAAAAGATGCGTCCCATGAGGGGAAAAAGCGTTCCATTGACGTATATGGGGAGAGCGACGAGCTGGTCATCGTCATAGAGAACAAGGTGAACGCCAGGGAGAACTACAACAATTCCGCCCAGGGGCAGACCATAGATTACTATCACTATGTGGAGTCCAACAAAAAGCCGGGACAGAGGGCGCTGTACTTTTTCGTCACGGCGGATCAGAAGCAGACCTCTTACGCGGATATGTACACCCATATCTCCTATCAGGAAATGTATGACGGCATCATCGCGAAGTGCATCGCCCATCCCCAGGTTTCGGAGGACGGGAAATATCTGCTGGAGCAGTACGCCGCCAATCTCCGGGAGACGATCCACAACTCCAATACGCCCATGGCGCTGGTGAATGTGGCCCTGTGCAAGGAAATCTACGAAGAGTATCCGGAGGTGCTGGACGGCGTCTTCGAGACCGTGGAGGCGGCGGGCAGCCTGAAGGACAGCGGCGAGCCGGCCTGCATGGCATATGAGCATTATCAGAGCATATTTGACGAGATCTATCTCTCGGTGGAAGAGCGGTATGGGCGGACGCCCAACAGGCAGCTCCAGCGGCAGGTTACCGATTTTACGGAACTGTACAGACGGGGAGCCGTGAAGGACGGAATGCGTTTCGTGATGAAGTATGACGGGGAGACCTACTATGCAAGGGCAGTGCTTGCCGACAACAAAACAGACTGCTATTTCCAGGTGCTGGACGAGGACGCAAAGCCCTTTGTGGAGCCGGGGACCGGGCGGATTCTGGGGATATATGACAATGCGTCCACTGCCGGTGTGGACGTCATCAACCTCAGGCGGGAAAAGAAGGGCGTCCGCAACCGGGTAAGGACCCTGCGGGGGACGGTCTACTGGGTGAATGAAGAGGGACTGAGCATCCGGGAGCTGATAGAAAAATACTGAAGAGGCGTGTGAAGTGAAAGAGATATTCAGGAAATTGATTCCGGTCATATGTCTGGTGCCGCTGGTGGTGGGCATGGTGGGGTATCTGCTGTCCGGGGAATGGATCAGCAACGCTTTGTACGCAAGCTTTGCGCTCTATTTCACGAATCCCGTGTCGGAGGCGTACAATGGGTGCATTGAGTTTGCCAGATGGACAGCGCCGCTTGTGACGGCCACGGCGATTCTGTGTGTGCTGAAAAGCGTGTGGGACGGGCTGGCCTGGAGAGTGACGGGGCTGGCCAGGGACAGCGTGGCGGTGTACACGGACGAGGACATTGCAATCAGGTTCGGGCGGAAGACCAGGGCCGTGTATCCGGGAGAACGTTTTTTAAGTTATTTTAAATCGCATATCATTCTGTTTGCCTCCGACCGGAAGAGCCTGCAGTTTTTTGAGGAGCACAGGGCGCAGCTGGAGGGGAAGGCGGTCTATATCGGCCTCAGGGAACTGGAGATGGGGCTGATGCGGGAAGTGGACGGGGTGACGTTTTTTGACATCAACAGTTCCATAGCCAGGAATTTCTGGAAGAAGACAGGCCTCTGGAGGCAGGGGAAAAAGGAAGCCGGCATCGTCATCTATGGGGACGGGCTTCTGGCCCAGAACATGCTGAGCGCGGGACTGCAGCTCAATCTGTTCTCGAAGGAGCAGCATATCACCTATCATGTGGTCTCAGGAAAGGGGCATTTTCAGAGAAAGCATGCGGATCTGCCGCTGCTGAACGGGGATGAAATCGTATACCATGCAGGCTCCGAAGAAGGCGGCATGGACGCTGCGGCATGGGAGGCTATTGAGAGGGCGGATTTTGTCCTTGTAGCCGACCTGGTATCCGCGGAAATGCTCCAGACCATCGCCGTGAAAACGGGGGAGGGAAAGCTGTACTATTATTCTCCGGTGGGCGGTGACACGGGAGAGTACATGGCTTTCGGGAAGCCCGCGGCCTTTGGTAGGAACGAGGAGATTTTCACGGATGAGAACATCCGCAGGCAGAAGCTGATACAGGCGGCCATGGCGCTGAACGGGCAGTACGCGGAGAAGTACGGGACGGAGAAGGACTGGAACCGGCTTTCCGGGTTCCTGAAAAGCTCCAACATATCGTCGGCGGATTTCCATCAGGTGCTGAAGGAGCTTGCTTCCTCGGTGCCGGAGGAGGAGCTGGCCGAGTTGGAGCATATCCGGTGGGGCAGGTTCTATAGCCTGAATTACTGGAAGCAGGGAAGCCCGGAAGGCGGGGGCAGGAAGGATGACGCCAGGAGGATCCACAGGGACCTGGTGCCGTACAGCACACTCAGCGAGGAAGAAAAAGAGAAAGACAGGGATGTGGTAAAACGGGCGGCGCAGCGGTAGGGTCACAGGCGCTTCTGGTAGGCAATCCGGGGGCTGCCGTCCTCCACGTAGATGATGCCGCATTTTACGAAACCGTTTTTTTCCAGAAGGTGCTGCATGATGGCATTGTCTCTGTGGGTGTCGATTCTGATATTGGGAATCTGCGCCATGCAGTATGACAGGCATTGGCGAAAGATTCCTTTTGCGGTGCCGTTGCCGGCGAGCCGGTGGATGGTGCCGTAGGGGGCGGCGTTCAGCCACCGGCCCTGTTCGATGGTCTGATAGGTGGGGTCATCCCCTATGATAAAGGTAAAGACGGCACAGAGGTGGCCGTCTTTTTCTATGACATGGCTCTGGCCTTTTCGGATGTCCGCCTGCAGGACGGCGGCGGAAGGCCTGTCGTCTCCCCATTGGGTGGGATTGCCGTTCCGGCGCATCTGGGTCCTGGCGTAGGCGTATATCTGTAGAATCTGTTCTAAATCTTCCAGTCTCGTGGTTCTGATGGTCATAGGGGACATCCTTTCTGTTTCTTCTTTGTTTGGCTCCCCGCCCGGTGCCGGATTTTGTTTCCGGCCTCAGTCCCGTTCATAGCTGAGATTCCTGTATTCGCTGGGCGTATGCCCGGTGTATTTCTTGAAAGTCTTCAGAAAATAAAAGTAATCGTTGAAGCCGGTCTTCAGGGAAATCTCATTGATGGAGATGTCGGTGGTGGTCAGCAGCTTTTTGGCGTTGGTGATGCGCAGATTGGTCAGGTAATGGGAAAAGGTGGTGCCCGCTGACTTTTTGAAGAGCTGGCTGATGTAGTTGGGGTTCAGGTTCACCATTTTTGCCACGTCCCGCAGCGTGATGTTCTCATGGTAATAAGTGTTCACATACTTCATGATTCTTAAAAAGTACACATTGCTTAAGCCCTCGGATTCCTCATGGGTCTCCGGGGCGGCATTGATCAGCTGGAGGAGACTGTCCAGCAGTTCCGTGAAGGAAGCGTATTCATGCACCAGCTGCCTGTAATTGTACAGCATGTAGTCCTGGGGATTTACCACCAGCTGTGGGTTGGAGATGATCATATTGTAAAGCAGCTGGGCGGAATGGATGGAGAGCTGCTTGTAGGAATCGCCCTCCTTCAGCTGGGTCAGCAGCTCGCACAGCCGCTCCTTCTCCGCGAAGGACACGGCCTTCTGGATCTGCAGCATCAGCGGCACGGAGTGGAAGTCATGGTAGGTATCGCATATCCTGCACTCCGGATTCATGAAGAAATGGTATGCCATGGAAGTATATTTGTAGAAAGCCATCTGGAAATCCCGGGCCGTCACCGCAAGGGGATAGACGCCGATGCCCAGGACGCCGGGAGAGCGGGAGGCCTCTTCCAGCAGATTCCTGTCATAGGGAGAGCAGGAAAGGTATCCATAGTGGTTGATGCCTACGCGGAAGCTCAGGGTTCCCGGCAGCTGCAGCGGGGCATCGCTGACGGAGGAGACAAAATAGTAGCTGTCCTGCAGAATTCCGTTTTCCTCCAGGTACCGGCTGATCTTGTCCGTGTCATTGCCGTCGACGGCGGCCAGGAAATCGTCCGAAGAGATGAGGCTGGGGGTGCTTTGCTGCAGATTTCGGATCGCCTTCAGCAGCAGCCCGGTGACCTCGTCGTATTCCACAGGCTTCAGGCAATAGCCCAGGACGCCGTACTGGATGGCCTTCTGGGCATAGGAAAATTCCGCATAGCCGCTGATGATGATGACCTGGGTCTTCAGCGCCTGCTTTGAGACCATTCTGCACAGCTCCAGCCCGCTGTACCCGGGCATGCGGATATCCAGGATTGCGATATCAGGGGGGGTATTTACCAGGATGTCGTAAGCCTGTTTCCCGGAGGTGGCAGTGTATGCCACTTCCATATTATATTGCGCCCAGGGAATGTGGTTCAGCATAGAATCCATGATAGATTGTTCATCATCCGCCAGCAGTACCTGGTACATGTTTTGTCCTCCTATTCCAGTTCCGCATCTGCCCCGCTCAGTCCCCGGACATGATCAGATGCTGTTTCTGTTTTCTGCGGTTTTTCGCTTGTTTCTGATTGGTTCGGCATATGCAGGGTCACCACGGTTCCGTCATTTTCCCGGCTGTTGAGGGTGATGCCGTATTCCTCTCCGTACTGCAGCTTCAGCCGGGCATTGGTGTTCAGGATGCCTACATAATTGTCAGCGTTGTAGTGGGAGCCTGTGAGGATGGTCTGCATTTCCTCCAGTTTCTCCGCGGGCATTCCCACGCCATCGTCCCTGATCTCCACGGTAAATTCCGTCTCCGTCACTGTGCAGCCGATATACAGGATGCAATGTTCCAGGGCGGGCTCGATTCCGTGCTGGATAGCGTTCTCTACCAGAGGCTGCAGAATGATCTTGATGACAGGCATCTCCAGCGCCTCGTCAGGCACATTGAAGAAAATGTCGAATTTGTCATGGAAGCGGTACTTCTGAATCTCGATGTACGCCTTCGTCATCTCCAGCTCTTCCCGGAAAGGGACGATGGGATTCCCCTTTGTGCTGTAACGGTATATTTTGCCCACTGCCACGGCGATGGAAGCGATTTCCGGGGCCTGATAGGTCAGCGCCAGGGAGCGGATCAGCTCCAGCACATTGTACAGGAAATGGGGATTGATCTGGCTGCGGAAATAGTCGATCTGGGTGGCCTGGGCCCGTATTTTTTCTTCATACAGCTTGGAGGATGTCTCGAAAATCTGTTCATTCAGCGTCTCTATATCGGAAAACATATGGTAGAAAGCCATGGCCAGGTCGTGCACCTCCGCGCAGCCCCTGACCTCCAGCGGGTGCTGAAGATGCCGCTGCTTCCGGCTCCGCATCTCTTCTATGATGCCGCTGATCTGGTTCAGGGGCTTTACCATGTTGCGGTACAGGGAGACCATCATCAGCAATGCCGAGAGCACCAGGGCCACCAGCAGAAACCAGATATAGTAGGTCATGTCGCTGAGCATCTCCCGGATGGAGGGGATGTCCACTGCGCTGATGATATAGCAGTTCGCCGTGTCGGAATAGGTCATCTGGATGGAAAAAGAATCACGGTTCACCGTATACGGAGCCGGGCTGCTGGAGCCGGACAGCTGCCCGATATATTCCTGACAGGTGGTTGCCACCGCCTCCGCAAACAGGGGGGAATTGCTGCTGAGCCCGCTGACATTGCCGCTTGTGTCCATGATGAAGAAAGAGGACGGCGAGTCTGTGGCGTAGGAATCCAGATCCAGTTTGCTCATGTCCAGCGAGACGAAGACGCAGCCGATATGTTTTCCGTAGTTGTAGACATTGCAGCAGTAGACATAGTAATCCTTGTCCGCCAGGGAGAGGAAGCTGCTCTTTTTCAGTCCCAGTCCATGGCTGGTGCTGATGTTGCTCTCCAGGGCCTGTTGGTACAAGGCGGACAGGTCTTCCTCAGAGAACAGCGTAGACCAGTGGATCAGCTGGTTCACAAAGGCGATGTCCGCGAAGCAGGCGTTCATGGACTTGATGTAAGTGACATCGTCCTCCAGCTGCAATGTGGTTTCCGGCGCCAGATCCTGATAGGACTTCGCCTCAAAAAGGTCACGGTAGAAGCCGTCTGTCTGGAACTGGCGGCACAGCACGTCCACCTGAAAGCACAGCGTGTCCAGCTGGTTGCTGTATTTTTCTGTAAAGAGATTCACATAATTGGTCACATTGGTCATAAGAATCTGCTGAGCAGTTCGGAAAATCAGAAAAGTGAAAGTGCCGATCATCAGCAACGAGAGGACGCTGATGATCATAAACTGTCTCTGAATCGGAAATCTGTTAAAGCTGCGCTTTGGATGAGGCTTCTGGGCACCATTCATAGAGACCTCCTTGAATCTGTTTCACACTATTCTATCACAAACAGTACCATTTTGCGTATGGAAAAAAGTTATTTAAATCTAAGAATATTTCATATAAAAGCATCAGAGATGTATTTTTTTCAGAATATCTGAAGATTTTTCATATAGGGAAAACCCATATCTGCCGGGTGCCCGGAAAAAGAGAGAGATTTTGTTCATGTAAATTGTGACAAGGATTTTATAAAATATATATAAAGTCTTTGTTGCTTTTTTGTAAAGGAAGAAGCGCGGCAAAGACATGTTGACAATAATGTGTGCCGGACAGGAGATGACATGTGGAGAAATAGAAGACGGATGCTTGGGCTGCTGCTGGCGGCAGTGTGCGTGAGCGGCTGCGGGGGGCAGGAACAGCCCCGGGAGCCGGACATGGGGGCAGAGTCCCAAAGCGGAGAAGAGGGACAGTTACAGGAGGGGCAGGGGGAAGAAGAGACCCAGGTGCCCCGTTTCTGGGAGATGCATACCAGGGAGGAGATGATCGGCGCGGATTACCTTCTCTATGAGGTGAACTGCGCGGGCGCGGAGACAGGGGAACTGGGGGTGTACCAGTCAGGTGCGGATCAGGAATACGGAACGGATCAGGTCACCGGGAAACAGTGGGGCTATCGGCCTGCCGACTATCTCAGGGCCGTGGAGGACGATTCGGGAGAAGGGCTCACCGCCAGCCGCTGGGAGATCGGTGAGGACGCTGATTATAAGGAAGAGACGGGATTCTATTACGACTTCGAAGTGCCCGCCGGAGAATATGAGGTCACATTGGGCTTCTACAATCCTTTCAGCGCCAGAACCCTCTGCGTGGACATAGAGGGAAAGCGGGAAGTGGACGCCCTGAAGATTCTGAAATACAAGCTGACGGAGACGCAGGTTCCGGCAGAGGTGACGGACGGCAGCCTGGAGATCAAAGTGTACAATCCTGACCGGGGGACAGATGCCATGAAGGATCCCATCCTGAGCTACATTGTGGTCAGGGCAGTGCCGGAGTATGACGGGGAGCTGCTGGACCTGTACCTGGAGGAGACCCAGGTGCCGGAAGAGTACGCGGACCGCTTTACCCGGAAATCATATGAAGCCTATCAGGAGAGCCGGGAAGCGGCGCTTGCGCTTGTCTCCCAGAAGGCCGATACGGAGCAGTACAGAGAAGTCTGTGAACAATTGATGACAGCATACAAGGAGTTGAAAGAAGTGAAAGTATATGACACATTTCAGGTAGGGAAACGATGGACGGACGATGAGGGGAATCTGATACAGGCCCACGGAGGACAGGTGCAGAGACTGCCTGTCAGGGACGAAGCCACAGGAGAGATGGTGGAGAAATGGTGGTGGGTAGGCGAGGACAAGTCTGCCGGCTACAGGGGAGGAATCAGGGCCTACAGCTCGGACGATCTCTACAACTGGCATTTCGAAGGCGTGGTCATGCGGAATGTGGACAGCCGGGCGCAGCTGGAGGAAGAGGAGTATTTTCAGGAGCTTTACGGGGATTACACCAGCGAGCAGCTGGACAATGTATATGCCTGCCTTTCCTCGGAGACGGCCGTGATTGAACGGCCTAAGATGCTCTACAATGAGAAGACGGATATGTACGTCATCTGGTTCCATGCGGACGGCCCCACGGAATACAGCGATTCCAACTACGCGGCGGCTTCCGCGGGAGTGGCGGTGAGCAAGAGCCCTTCCGGCCCCTTCCGGTTCATCGACAGATACCGCCTGAACACCTGTCCGCCGGATCAGGAGGATTTCTATCCGGAGAGCAAGGGGATGGCCCGGGACATGAATCTGTTCGTGGACACGGACGGGACTGCCTACATCATCTATTCCAGCGAGGAGAACCTGACGCTGTACATATCAAAGCTGAATGAGGAATATACCTATCTGGCCACGGATCCGGAGTCGGCGGTCTACGGCGTGGACTATGTAAGGCTGTTTCCGGG